>Ga0116144_10003121_pt1 | contig 16901 bp, 12 predicted proteins | sample AD_UKC035_MetaG_FD_89746 | JGI IMG/M metagenome (GOLD analysis project Ga0116144, IMG submission 89746) | Active sludge microbial communities of municipal wastewater-treating anaerobic digesters from USA - AD_UKC035_MetaG | ecosystem: Engineered > Bioreactor > Anaerobic > Digestate | place: USA...
CGTCTGGTTGATGCCGGCCATGATCGAGGGCATCGCCAGCGGCAGCTGCACCTTGGTCAGCAGCTGCCACGGCGAAGCGCCGTAGGCGCGCGCCGCCTCGACGAGGTCGGGCCGCACCTGGCGGATACCCAGGTTGGTCAGGCGCACCAGCGGCGGCAGCGCGAAGATGATCGTGACGATGACGCCCGGGACGTTGCCGATGCCGAAGAGCATCACCACCGGCACCAGGTAGACGAAGGCCGGGGTCGTCTGCATCGCGTCGAGCACCGGGCGCACGATGCCCTGCGCGCGGTCGCTTCGGGCCAGCAGGATGCCCAGCGGCAGCCCGATCACGACGCAGAAGAGCAGCGAGGTGAGCACCAGCGAGAGCGTGACCATCGCCTCGGGCCAGATGCCGAGCATCGCGACGACGAGCAGCGAGATGAGGGTCGCCAGGCCCAGGACACCGCCGGCCAGCTGCCAGGCCAGCAGCGAAAGCAGAGTGACCATCAGCAGCGTCGGCGGGTACTGCAGCGCCGCTTCGACGCTGCCGAGCAGGGCGTCCACAGGCCCGCGCAGGGCGATGAAGACCGGCCGGAAGTGCGCGACCACCCAGTCCAGGCCCTGATTGATCCAGTCCTGGATCGGAAGGCTTCCGTCCCAGAGCCGGTGCAGCGCGAAGCCGCCGTCGTCGGTCGTCACGCCATGCAGGAAGTCCGACGGCGGGCCCGCATCGCCTCCAGTGGCCCACGCGTCGGCTCCGGCGTCGCCGCCACCGCCCGTCCAGGCATCCGCACCGCCGCCGGCTGGCGAAGTGGCGTCGGTCGTATGCGCCGGATCCGCTGCGGCGCCAGGGGTCTGCGCTGCGCTCCAGGGATCGGCTGCGGCTTCGCCCTGGGTCGAGGGCGAGTTGTTCCACGGATCCGTGCTGAGATCGCGGGTCGGGTCGGGGCTGGGCTTCTGGGTTGCGTCGAGGCTCTGGGCCTGCGTGTGGTCACTCATGAGCGGGTTTCCTGGAAGATCGTGGGCCGGTGGCTCGGGGGGCGGCCGATCGCCGATCAGGCCTCGGCCGCGGCGCTTGCCGCGGAGGTTTCGGGTGTCAGCGCGGGCAGCGGGTTGCCGTGCGGATCGGTCGTCGGATCGAGGAACTTCAGCAGCGTGGTCTTGCTGATCGCGCCGACGAAGCGGCCCTCGCCGTCGACCACCGGCAGCGGGCAGGGGCACGCGACCATGCGCGCATAGAGCTGGCTGATCACCGTGTCCGCGGAGACGGGCTCGATGCCCTCGAGGAAGGCGTGCCGCAGGCCGAGCGGCCCTTCGTGCCCGCGAAGCGCCTCGCGCAGCGAATCGGCCGACACCACGCCGAGGAAGCGGTGATCCGGGGTCACGACGTAGCCCCATTCGCGGTCCTGCGTCTGCAGCCGCTTGAGCGCCGGCCGGCAGCCGCGGCTCGGGCTCTCCGAGACCTCGACCTGCGTCTTGCGTGCGATGTCGCCGGCCTTGAAGACCGCGGCCGCGTCGACGCCGCGGGTGAAGTTGCGCACGTATTCGTCGGCGGGCGCGCGCAGGATCTCCTCGGGCGTCCCGACCTGGACGACCTGGCCGTCCTTCATGATCGCGATGCGGTCGCCGATGCGCATCGCCTCGTCCAGATCGTGCGAGATGAAGACGATCGTGCGGCGCTTCTCCTGCTGCAGCCGCAGCAGCTCGTCCTGCATGTCGGTACGGATGATCGGGTCCAGCGCCGAGAAGGCCTCGTCCATCAGCAGGATCGACGGATCGGCCGCCATCGCCCGGGCCAGGCCCACGCGCTGCTGCATGCCGCCCGAGAGCTCGTCGGGGTAGGCCTTGCCCCAGACCTCGAGCCCGACCTGCGCCAGCGCCGCCTGAGCCTGTGCCAGGCGCGTCGCCTTGTCGACGCCGGCCAGCTCGAGCCCGAAGGCCGTGTTCTCGAGCACCGTCAGATGCGGCAGCAGCGCGAAGGACTGGAACACCATGCTGATGTCCTTGCGCCGGAATTCGCGCAGCCGCGCCTCGTCGTAGTCGTTGATGTTCTCGCCTTCGACCAGGATGCGCCCGGAGGTGGGCTCGATCAGGCGGTTGAGCAGGCGCACGAGCGTCGACTTGCCCGAGCCCGAAAGACCCATGACGACGAAGATCTCGCCGGCCTCGATCGTGAAGCTGGCGTCGAAGACGCCGATCGACTGGCCGGTCCTCTGCACGATCTCCTGTTTGGACAGGCCTTGGCGCGCCAGTGCGAGCGCCTGCTCCGGCTGATCGCCGAAGACCTTGAACACATTTTCGATCCGGATCGTCTTGGCCATGAACCCCCCTTGGTGGATGAGGAAGGAGACGCAAAGGCCAGGGCGACGAATGCCCAGGCCACGCGCGCTCGGCGCGGCAAACGTGTCGTATGGGGGCCGGAAACGACGGGCTTGGCCGTCACGCGACTCCCGGGCGGGCGATGTGGAGCGCGCGGTGGCTCCAGCAAGTCCTCGGGGCGCTCCTGATCGCCGGGCGTCGGGCGAATCAGTCGACTAACGGTGCGGCGAACGAAAGATCAAGCCGCAACCCACCGCCTGACAATCAGCGCGGTGCGCCACCGTGGGTGCATTATACGCGCTTGAGTATGAAGCAACGAGATTTTTGCTTCATCAAGGCATGAGAGACCGTCCTCACGCTGCAGTGGTCCGTGTCGGAGCCGGTTCGGGTCAACGCGTGCGCAGCCGCTCGATCAATGTGCGTGCCTGCTGCTCGGCCTCGATCGCATCGTCCAGCGACGAGCGACACAGCCCCGCCTGCTCGTAGTGCCGGTTCTCGTGCAGCTCGGACAGCGCGGGCAGGCGCTCGAGCAGGCCTTCGAGTGCGGGGTCACCTTCCGCATCGTCGAGCAGTCGGTGGACCTGTCCGACCAGACGCAGGTACTGGTCGGCGCTGGCCGAGCGCGGCAGGCGATCGAGTTTCTCCAGCAGTACGGCCGTTGCCGCCAACGTCTGCAGGCGGGCGGGGATGCGGATGGTGGTGTCGGAGCTCATGGGGGTCCAGTCGGGGGCCGGGCGTGTCCGTCATAGTTGGAGCGCTTTGGCCGCGAATCAAGTCGCAGCGCCGCCTGCGTCGTCTGATGAGGAACGACATCCCGACGGGCAGTCCGGATAATGGCCGCAACGGGGTGAGCTGAAAGAACGAACCATGACGGGCGACGAGGTGCAGCGGCTGGCCGACCAGCTGCTCGATGCCTGGGATCAGGCCTGCACGCTGCCACTGCCCTCGGCCCGGCCCGGCGGCTTCGGCAGCGCGGACGGGTACGCAGTCGCCGAGGCGCTGCACCAGCGGCGCCTGGCGCGCGGCGAGCGGCCACTGGGCTGGAAGATCGGCTTCACCAATCGCCACATCTGGCCGATCTACGGGGTCTACGCGCCCTGCTGGGGGCCGGTCTGGGACAGCACGGTGGAACCGCTGCCTGAAGACCACGGCTCGCTGGCACTGCGCGGCCTCTGCCAGCCGCGGCTCGAGCCCGAGATCGCCTTCGGCATCGGCCGCGCGCCGCGCCCGGGCATGACGCTTGCCGAGCTGCAGGGCTGCATCGAGTGGGTCGCGCACGCCTTCGAGGTCGTGCACACGCACTTCGAAGGCTGGCGCTTCCAGGCGGCGGACACGGTCGCCGACTTCGCGCTGCACGGCCGGCTGCGCGTCGGGCCGCGCAGCGCGGCCAGGGACTGGCCCGAGCTCGCCGCGGACCTGAGCGCACTGCAGGTCGAACTGCACTGCAACGGGGCTCCGGTCGAGCAGGGACGCGGAGCGTTCGTGCTCGATGGCCCCTTGCAGGCGCTGCGCACGCTGGTCGATGAGATGGCACGCACGACCCCGCACTGGCGCATTGCCGCCGGCGACATCGTCACGACCGGCACGCTGACCGACGCCCACCCGCTCGTGCCCGGTCAGCGCTGGCAGACGAAGCTCTCGGACCCGCGTCTGTCGGGGCTGACGCTGGAGATCGTGGCCTGAGAGCGCCCCCAGGTCCGGGCCGTAGCCCGGCCCGCCCCCCGAGGGGGTCAAGCAAAGTGGCAGAGCCACATTTGCTTGAGAGCACCCCCAGGTCCCGGCCGTGACCCGGCCCGCCGCCCGCGGGGTCAAGCAAAGTGGCAGAGCCACATTTGCGTGAGGGCGGCAAGCCTCGTCGCTCAGGCGAGCAGCGCGCCTTCGTGGCGCAGCAGCGCGATCTTGCGCTCGATCCCGGCCGAGAAGCCGGTGAGCGCGCCCTTGGCGCCGAGCACGCGATGACAGGGCACGATCAGGCCCACCGGGTTGGCGCCGCAGGCCGCACCCGTTGCGCGCGCAGCGGCGGTGCGGGACAGGCCGCACGCGGCCGCGACCTCGCCGTAGCTGCGCGTGCGGCCGTAGGGGATCGCACGCAGCGCCGTCCACACTGCTTGTTGCAGCGGCGTGCCGTGCAGGTCGAGCGGCACCTCGATTTCCGTCGGGTCCTCGCCGGCCCAGTAGGCCTGCAGCCAGCGCCGCGCCGCGGCGATCGCGGGGTGGCGGCCGTCCTGTGCGTCAGCGCCGTGCGCGGCCCATCCATCCCTATCGCGCTTGCGGGCGTCGAACCAGAGGGCGGCCAGCCCCTTCGCGGTGGCCAGCGCGCTCATCGTGCCGAGCGGCGTCTCGATGTCGGCGCAGGCGACGATGCGCGCGCCGCGCAGCTTCGCGTACGGATTCGTCTTCATCCGGCGTTCTCCTGTGCGCGCCAGAGTTTCATCAGCGCGTACGCCCGCCAGGGGCGCCAGGGCTCGGCGCGCGCCTCGACCTCGCGCGGGTCGCGTGTGCCCAGCGCGTTCATCAGGCCGATGTCGGCCGCCGGCCAGGCGTCGGGCCAGGCCAGCGCCCGCATCGCGATCAGCTGCGCCGACCACGGCCCGATGCCGGGCAGCGCGCGCAGCGCAGCCAGCGTCTCATCGAGCGGCGCGGCGCGGTGCAGGGAAAGCCGCCCGGAGGCGACCTCGGCGGCCAGCGCCTGCAGCGCGTGCACGCGCTGGCGCACGATGCCGAGCTCGCCGATCGAATCGGCGCTGGCGGCGGCGAGTGTGGCTGCATCCGGGAAGATGTGGTGCAGCGCCGGCCAGGGCGTCTGCACCGGCGTGCCGAAACGCTGGATCAGGCGCTCCGCGAGCGTTCGCGCGGCCTTCACCGTCACCTGCTGCCCGAGGATCACGCGCACCGCGAGCTCGAAGCCGTCGACCGCGCCCGGCAGGCGGATGCCTGGGCAGGCCGGCCCCGGGACGCTGGCGAGCACTGGGTCGATGCGCGCAGGGTCGGCGTCCAGGTCCAGCGCGTGGCGCACCGCCTGCAGCACCGCGCCGAGCACCGGCGCAAGCGCCGGCGCCGCCTGCACCTGTACCTCGTGCCGCTCGGGGACGAAACGGCAGGCGATCCAGCCGTGCACGCGCTGCCCTTCGTGCAGCCAGCCGAGCGTGCGCCGCAGTTCCAGGCCCTCGACGAGCTCGACGCCGGCGAGCTGGCGCGCGGCATAGAAGGAGAGGAGCGCCGCGTGGTCGTAGGGCGGCCGATAGGCCAGCCGCAGCAGCACCGGGGGCCGGCGCGCGTTCGCCTGGGTGCTGCGCAGCGCGCTCGGCGCCAGCCGGTAATGCTCGGCGAAGGCGGCGTTGAAGCGGCGCAGGCTGCCAAAGCCGCTGGCCAGCGCGACCTGCGTCACCGGCAGCGCGGTGTCGGTCAGCAGCTGCTTGGCCAGCAGCAGCCGCTGCGTGTTCAGGTAGGCGTGCGGCGAGACGCCGTGTTCGGCCTGGAAGATGCGCCGCAGGTGCCGGTCGGTGACGCCCAGCCGCGCGGCGAGCTGCGGCAGCGCGATCGGCTGCCCCGCGTGCACCGCGTGCTCGATGCGCCGCGCGGCGGCGTCGGCGAGCTGCCGCGACGAATCCATGGCGGAGAGCCCGGGTGCGATCTCGGGCCGGCACTTCAGGCAGGGGCGAAACGCCGCCGCCTCGGCCTGCGCGTGCGTCTCGAAGAAGCGGCAGTTCTCGCGCCGCGGCGTGCGCACGCGGCAGACCGGCCGGCAGTAGATGCCGGTGCTGGTGACGCCGACGAAGAGTCGTCCGTCGAAGCGCGCGTCGCGTGCCTTCACGGCGAGGTAGGCGGCATCGGCATCGAGAACCATGCGGCGCATGCTACGCGCCACCCGGGCGGGGGCTCGCCGTTTCCGGACCTGTTGCTGGTCGCGCTTTCAGCGGGTGCGTTCACGGGGCGCCTTCATCGGGCGGACGTTCACGCGCAGGCCGCTGCCTAGAATGCGCCGCATCGCCCACGCGCCCTTGCCCGAGCACGAATCCCATGCAGACCCAGGCTTCCGTCTTCAAGGCTTACGACATCCGCGGCGTGGTCGGTCAGACCATCGACGAGGCATTCGCCGAGCACCTGGGCCGCGCCTTCGGATCGGAAGCGATCGCCGAGGGGCAGAAGGCGGTGGCCGTCGGGCGCGACGGCCGCGTCTCGGGGCCGGGCCTTGCGGCGGCGCTGATCCGGGGGCTGGCGTCGACCGGGCTCGACGTCGTCGACCTCGGCATGGTGACGACGCCGATGCTCTATTACGTCGCCGCGACGCGCGGCCGACATGGCTGCACGAGCGGCATCCAGGTCACCGGCAGCCACAACCCCAAGGACTACAACGGCTTCAAGATGGTGCTCTCCGGCCGCGCGATCCACGGCGAGGAGATCCAGCGGCTGCGCCAGCGCATCGAGCGCGAGGACTACACGAGCGGCAAGGGGCGCGTCGCGGCGATGGACATCGTCCCCGAGTACGCGCACCGCATCACCTCGGACTGCCGGCTGGCGCGGCCGATGCGGATCGTCGTCGACTCCGGCAACGGCGTCACCGGCGCGAGCGCCCCGGCAATCCTGCGTGCGCTCGGCTGCGAGGTGATCGACCTGTACTCGAAGGTCGACGGCGATTTCCCGAACCACCATCCCGACCCGAGCAAGCCCGAAAACCTGAAGGACCTCGAGCTCGTCGTCAAGGCGACGGGCGCCGAACTCGGCCTGGCCTTCGATGGCGACGGCGACCGCCTGGGCGTACTGACCCGGGATGGGCACGTGATCTGGCCGGACCGGCAGATCATGCTCTTCGCACGCGACATCCTCACGCGCCACCCCGGGGCGACGATCATCTACGACGTCAAGTGCAGCCAGCGCCTGCCGGTGGCGATCCGCGAGGCCGGCGGCGTGCCGCTGATGTGGAAGACCGGGCACTCGCTCGTGAAGGCCAAGCTGCGCGAGACCGGTGCGCCGCTGGCCGGCGAGATGAGCGGGCATCTCTTCTTCGGCGAGCGCTGGTACGGCTTCGACGACGCGACCTACACCGCAGCGCGGCTGCTCGAGATCCTCTCGCGCGCGACCGACCCGAGCGCGGTGCTCGACGCGCTGCCGACGAGCTACAACACGCCCGAGCTGAACGTGGCCTGTGCCGAGGGCGAGCATCACGCGCTGGTGGCCGAACTGCTCGCGCGCGTGGCGGATGGGCGGCTGAGTTTCCCGGACGGCGAGGTCGGCACCATCGACGGGCTGCGCGTCGACTTCGCCGACGGCTTCGGCCTGATCCGCGCAAGCAACACGACGCCGTGCTGGTGCTGCGCTTCGAGGGCCACACGCCGGCGGCGCTGGAGCGCATCGAAGCGCGCATGCTCGCCGCGCTGCGCAGCGTCAAGCCCGACGCCCAGGTGGCTGCGGCCTCGCACTGAGCCTTGCACGGGGGCGTTGCAGGCGTGGCGGGCGCCAGCCGATGAAGGCTGTACTCGCACGCCTTGCCTACGGCTGGCTGCTGCGGCTGCTGCTCCCGGTCCTCTATGCGCGCCTGTGGTGGCGCGGGCTGCGCGAACCGCTTTACCGCGCCGCCTGGGGCGAGCGGCTCGGTCTCTACGCAGGTCGCGTTCCCGGGCCGGCCGGCCGCATCTGGATTCACGCGGTGTCGCTCGGCGAGACGCGCGCGGCGCGGACCCTCGTCGACGCGCTGCGCCGCCAGCGCCCCGGCGTGTCGCTGCTGCTGACCCACGGCACCGCGACCGGACGCGAAGCCGGGCGTGCGCTGCTGCAGCCCGGCGACGCGCAGCTCTGGCTGCCCTTCGACACGCCGGGGTCCGTGCGCCGCTTCCTGCGGCAGCAGCGCCCGGCGGTGGGCGTGCTGATGGAAACCGAGATCTGGCCCAGCCTGCTCCTGGCGGCGCGCAAGGCCGGCGTGCCGATGGTGCTGGCCAATGCGCGCCTGTCCGAGAAGAGCCAGGCCAAGGGGCGCCGCGTGCGTGCGCTGCTGCAGCCGGCGCTCGCGGCGCTGACGTGCACGCTTGCGCAGACCGAGGCCGACGCCGCGCGCCTGCGCGAATCCGGTGTGGCGCCGGTCGAGGTCGCGGGCAACCTGAAGTTCGATCTGGAACCCGACGCGGCGCTGCTCGAACGCGGTCGGCAGTGGCGGCAGGCGCTGGCGCGGCCCGTCGTGCTGATGGCGAGTTCGCGCGAAGGCGAGGAAGCGCCGCTGCTGGCCGCCTGGGCGGCGCTGCCCGCGCCGCGGCCGCTGCTGCTGCTCGTGCCGCGGCATCCGCAGCGCTTCGATGAGGTCGCGGCTCTCGCCCAGGCTGCCCTGCCGCGCGTCCTGCGCCGCAGTGCCTTTGTCGATGCGCCGCCGCCCGAGGCGGCGGCAGCCGACGTCTGGATCGGCGACTCGATCGGCGAGATGCCGCTCTACTACGCGCTGGCCGACGTCGCGCTGCTCGGCGGCAGTTACGCGCCTCTTGGCGGGCAGAACCTGATCGAGGCCGCGGCCTGCGGCTGCCCGGTGCTGATGGGCCCGCACACCTTCAACTTCGCCGCGGCCGCCGACGACGCGATCGCGGCCGGCGCGGCACGCCGCGTCGCCGACCTGCCGGCTGCGGTCGCACTCGCGGTCGAGCTCGTGTCGACCGCAAGCGGCCTTGCCGAGCGCGCGGCGATGGCGGCGAACGCGCTGTCCTTCTCCCGTGCCCACCGCGGCGCGGCCGAGCGCATGGCCAGCGCCATCCTCGCGCTGCCTGGCACGGCACGTGAAGCCGCTGCAAGCGGCTCGTCTTCAACCCCCGACTGAAAGAGCACTCCACCCATGGCTGCGATCTGGACCCGCCCCCTCTCCACGGACCTGCTGCGCGAGGTCCATGTCGGCACTTCGCCCGAGCACCTGGGCATCGAATTCCTCGAAGTCGGCGACGACTTCATCCGCGCACGCATGCCGGTGGACGGACGCACGCGCCAGCCGCTGGGCATCCTGCACGGCGGCGTCTCGGTGCTGCTGGCCGAGACCCTGGGTTCCTGCGGTGGCGCCTTCAGCGCGCCCGAAGGCCATTACGTCGTCGGCCTGGACATCAACGCCAACCACATCCGCGCGGTCAAGTCGGGCTGGGTCAGCGGCATCACGCGTCCGGTCCACCGCGGCCGCAGCACGCAGGTCTGGCAGATCGAGATCAGCGACGAGCAGGGGCGGCTGGTCTGCGTCTCGCGGCTGACGCTGGCCGTGCTCGCAGGCAGCATCTGAGCGCGAACCGCTGCGGGCGTCGGCTCGATCGTCCGAGCCTCGATAATTCCCGCGCATAAGTGACGGGTCGCCGGTGCCTGAACAGTCTGCCCGTCGGCAAGGAGTCTTGATGAGCCAAGCAGCCACTGCAGCGCGGCCACTCGAGGGCCGGCACGCCGCGATCACCGGCGGGGGCCGCGGCATCGGCCGCGCGATCGCCGCGGCACTCGCCGCGCGCGGGGCGTCGGTCTCGGTGCTCGGCCGCAGCGGGGGAATGCTGGAAGCGGCGGTGCGCGAACTGCGGTCGACGCACGGAGTCGCGGCAGGAAACGCGCTCGTCGACGTCGCCGACGAGGCCTCGGTGCGGTCGGCGCTCGAGGCCTGCCTGCGCGAGCGCGGGCGCATCGACATCCTCGTCAACAACGCCGGCATCGCGCCTTCGGCGCCGTTTCTCAAGAGCGACGCCGACCTGTGGCGCCGCACACTGGACGTCGACCTGTTGGGCGCCGTCTACGCGACGCAGGCCGTGCTGCCCGGGATGCTCGCCGCCGGCTGGGGGCGGGTCGTCAACATCGCGTCGACCGCGGGCCTCACCGGCATGGCCTACGTGACCGCCTACTGCGCGGCCAAGCATGCGCTGATCGGCTTCACGCGCGCACTGGCGATGGAGACCGCGCGCAAGGGGGTCACCGTCAACGCCGTGTGCCCCGGCTACGCGGACACCGACATCGTCGGCGACGCGATTGCGAACATCGTTGCCAAGACCGGCCGCTCGCGCGAGGACGCGCTGGCGAGCCTGGTTGCCCATAACCCGCAGGGGCGCCTGATCGCGCCCGAAGAGATCGGCGAGACGGTTGGCTGGCTGTGCAGCGAGGCCGCCTGTTCGGTGACCGGACAGAGCATCGTCGTCGCCGGTGGCGAGCTGATGCCCTGAACGCGCTGTGGGCGCGCGCTTCGGCGCCGTGCCCGTGGAGTGTGGGGGTATGACGCTGTCGCCATAGCTGGTCTAGACTGATCCGGCCCCTGCCACCGAGTCGCGCCTGGTGCCGACTACGCGACGTGACCGCTTCCACCATTCCCATCGTCCCGGCCATCCCGACCGATCCGCAACCGCCGTCGCGCCAGCGCCGCCGGGAGGCGCCCAAGGGACGCCGCGTCGACCCGCTGCGGCGCGAGGAACTGCGCGCGCTGCTGGGCGACGGCGAGCTGCGCCGCGACCGGCTGATCGAATACCTGCACGCGATCAACGACCGCTACGGCCAGCTCGGCATGCCGCACCAGGCGGCGCTGGCGGAGCGGCTGCGCTTGTCGCAGACCGAGGTCTTCGAGGTCGCGAGCTTCTATCACCATTTCGACGTCGTGCGCGAGGACGCGCAAGGGCAGCTGCCCGCGCCGCCGCAGCTGACCGTGCGCGTCTGCGACGGCGTGGCCTGCGAGCTGGCCGGTGCGCGCGAGCTGCTCGCCCGGCTGCCCGGACTGCTCGGCCGCGAGGTACGCGTGATTCCGGCGCCCTGCGTCGGCCGCTGCGAGACCGCGCCGGTGGCCGTCGTGCACCAGCATCCGGTGCGGCATGCGACGCCCGAGTCGGTGCAGGCTGCGGTGGCCCGGGACCTGCGCACGCACGAGCCCGAGCCCTACACCGATCTGGCCGCGTATCAGGCGGCCGGCGGCTACCGCCTGCTGCGCGAGTGCACAAGCGGCCAGCGCAGCGCCGAAGCGCTGATCACGGTGCTCGAATCCTCGTCGCTGCGGGGCCTGGGCGGGGCGGGCTTCCCGACCGGGCGCAAGTGGCGCAGCGTGCTCGCACAGCCGGCGCCGCGGCTGATGGCGGTGAACCTCGACGAAGGCGAGCCCGGCACCTTCAAGGACCGCTGGTACCTGGAGCGCGACCCGCATCGCTTCCTCGAAGGCATGCTGGTCGCCGCCTGGGCGGTGCAGGCACAGGCGATCTACATCTACCTGCGCGACGAGTACCACGGCTGCCGCGCGCTGCTGCAGCGTGAACTCGCGGCGCTGAAGGCGACACCACCTGCCCCCGGACTGCCGCCGATCGAACTGCGTCGCGGCGCGGGCGCCTACATCTGCGGCGAGGAGTCGGCGATGATCGAGTCGATCGAGGGCAAGCGCGGCATGCCGCGGCTGCGCCCGCCGATCGTCGCGCAGGTCGGCCTCTTCGGGCGGCCGACGCTGCAGCACAACTTCGAGACCCTGTACTGGGTGCGCGACATCGTCGAGCGCGGTGCCGACTGGTGGGCCGGCCACGGCCGTCATGGCCGCCACGGGCTGCGCAGCTATTCGGTCAGCGGTCGCGTGCGCGAGCCCGGCGTCAAGCTGGCGCCGGCGGGCATCACGCTGCGCGAGCTCGTCGACGAACACTGCGGCGGCATGGCGCCGGGTCACGAGCTCAAGGCCTATCTGCCCGGAGGCGCCTCCGGCGGCATCCTGCCCGCACGGCTGGCCGATCTGCCGCTCGATTTCGACACCCTGCAGCCGCACGGCTGCTTCATCGGCAGCGCGGCCATCGTCGTGCTCTCGCAGCAGGATTCGATCGCGGAGGTCGCGCGCAATCTGATGCGCTTCTTCGAGCACGAGAGCTGCGGCCAGTGCACGCCCTGCCGCAACGGCACCGCGAAGGCGAGCCTGCTGATGGAGCAGCCGGTCTGGAACCGCGCGCTGCTCGCCGAGCTCGGCCAGGTGATGCGCGACGCCTCGATCTGCGGCCTCGGGCAGGCGGCGCCGAATCCGGTCGACTGCCTGATGCGCTATTTTCCGGACGAGATTCCCGACGAGGTGCGGTCATGAGCGGGTCCATCGAATTCACCCTCGACGGCCGCAGCGTCCAGACGCGCGAGGGCGAGACGATCTTCGAGGTCGCCGAGCGCGAGGGCATCGCCATCCCCACGCTGTGCCTGGGCGACGGTCTGCGGCCGGTGGGCAACTGCCGCGCCTGCGTCGTCGAGATCGACGGCGAGCGGGTGCTCGCGCCGTCCTGCTGCCGCCAGCCCGCGCCCGGCATGGTCGTGCGCACGAGCAGCGAGCGTGCACGCACCAGCCAGCGCCTGGTGCTGGAGTTGCTGCAGGCCGACATGCCGCAGGACGCGCTGCGGCGCGACGACGAACTGCGGGCCTGGAGCGAGGAACTGGGCGTTGCCGCCTCGCGATTCCCGGCGCGGCCGGGCACGGCAGCCGACCCTTCGCATCCGGCGATCGCGGTGAACCTGGATGCCTGCATCCAGTGCACGCGCTGCCTGCGCGCCTGCCGCGAGGTGCAGGGCAACGACGTCATCGGCCTGGCGTTTCGCGGCGCGTTCGAGCAGATCGTCTTCGACCAGGGCGATGCGATGGGCGCCTCGACCTGTGTGGGCTGCGGCGAATGCGTGCAAGCTTGCCCGACCGGGGCCATCGCGCCGGCCGGCGGCGTCGGCGCCGTGCTGCCGGACGACAGCGTCGACTCGGTCTGCCCTTACTGCGGCGTCGGCTGCCAGCTCAGCTTCCACGTCAAGGACGATCGCATCATCCAGGTCGAGGGGCGCGACGGCCCTGCCAACCACGGGCGCCTGTGCGTGAAGGGCCGCTACGGCTTCGACTACGTGCACCACCCGCAGCGGCTGCAGCAGCCGCTGATCCGGCGCGAGGGCGTGGCCAAGGATCCGCATGCGCCCTTCGACCCGCAACGCGACCTGCAACGGCTCTTCCGCGAGGCGAGCTGGGAGGAGGCGCTGGCGCTGGGCGGCGGGACGCTCGCGCGGCTGCGCGACGCGCATGGCGGGCGGGCGCTGGCCGGCTTCGGCTCGGCCAAGGGCAGCAACGAGGAGGCCTACCTCTTCCAGAAGCTGGTGCGCCTGGGCTTTGGCAGCAACAACGTCGACCACTGCACGCGGCTGTGCCACGCGTCGAGTGTGGCGGCGCTGCTCGAAGGCATCGGCTCCGGGGCGGTGAGCAACCCGGTGATCGACGTGCTGCAGGCCGAGGTCGTGATCGTCATCGGCTCCAACCCGACGGTGAACCACCCGGTGGCCGCCACCTGGATCAAGAACGCGGTCGAGCAGGGCGCGAAGCTCGTGCTGATGGATCCGCGCCGCGGCGACTTGGCGCGGATCGCCACGCACGTGCTGCAGTTCCGTCCTGGCGCCGACGTGGCGCTGCTGAACTCGCTGCTGCACGTGATCGTCACCGAGGGCCTGATCGACCGGAAGTTCATCGCCGAGCGCACCGAGGGCTTCGAGGCGCTGGCCGAGAACGTGCGCGCCTTCTCGCCCGAGCGCATGCAGGCGGTGAGCGGTATCGCCCCCGAGACGGTGCGCGAAGTGGCGCGGCTCTACGCGAAGAGCCGCGCGGCGATGATCTTCTGGGGCATGGGCGTGAGCCAGCACGCGCACGGCACCGACAACGCGCGCTGCCTGATCGCGCTGGCGCTGGCCACCGGCCAGATCGGTCGCCCCGGCACCGGCTTGCACCCGCTGCGCGGGCAGAACAACGTCCAGGGCGCGTCGGACGCGGGGCTGATCCCGATGATGTATCCGGACTACCAGCGCGTCGGTGAACCTGCGGCGCGCGAATGCGTCGCGCCGGTCTGGGGCGTTCCCGTCGAGCGGCTCGACGCGCAGCCGGGCTTGACCGTCGTCGAGGTGATCGACGCGATCCACGCGGGCCGGGTCAAGGGCATGTACATCATGGGCGAGAACCCGGCGATGAGCGACCCGAACGCGCAGCATGCGCGCGAGGCGCTCGCTTCGCTCGACATGCTCGTCGTGCAGGACATCTTCCTCACCGAGACCGCGGCGCTGGCCGACGTCGTGCTGCCGGCCTCGGCCTTCGCCGAGAAGACCGGGACCTACACGAACACCGACCGCACGGTGCAGGTCGGACGCCAGGCGCTGACGCTGCCGGGCCAGGCGCGGCAGGACCTGTGGTGCATCACCGCGATGGCCGCGCAGCTCGGCCTGGACTGGTCGGGCTACGGCGCCACGCCCAGCGACTGTCGCGACGCGGTGGCGCGCGTGTGGGAGGAGATGCGGCTCGTGATGCCGAGCATCGCCGGCATCTCGTGGGCGCGGCTTGCGCGCGACGGCGCGGTCACCTACCCCTGCAGCGGTGACGACGACCCGGGCCAGCCGGTGGTCTTCACCCGGAGCTTCCCGCGTGCCGGCGGGCGCGGGCTCTTCGTGCCGGCCGACATCGTGCCGCCCGACGAGCAGCCCGACGACGACTATCCGATGGTGCTCATCACCGGCCGCCAGCTCGAGCACTGGCACACCGGCAGCATGACGCGGCGCTCGGGTGTGCTCGACGCGATCGAGCCCGATCCGGTGGCCTGGCTGAACCCGGCTGAGCTGCAGCGCCTGGGCGTCGCTCCCGGCGGCCTGCTGACCCTCGGTTCGCGCCGAGGGCAGGTCAGCCTGTTTGCCCGCGCCGACGAGGGCACGCCGACGGGCGCCGTGTTCGTCGCCTTCTGCTGGTACGAGGCCGCGGTGAACAAGCTCACCAATCCGAAGCTCGACCCGATGGGCAAGATCCCCGAGCTCAAGTACTGCGCGGTGCGGGTGAGCGCGGGCGGCAAGGCGCCGGCCACCGGCAGTTTCGGCGGCGGGCAGCTGCTCACGCAGGCCGCCTGAACGTCGATCGCCTGCGCGTCTTCAGCGCGGCACCCAGACGTGGCCGGCCATCAGCCGGCGCGCGCTGCGATCGACGCTGACGCGACGGATGCGCCAGACGCCGCCTTGCTCGGCGGCCTCGGCTTCGGTCTCGATGCGGCCCGAGGGGTGGCCCATGCGCAGCGGCGCGCCCGCGCCCGGGCGCCAGGGCGCGAGCAGGCTGCCCGGCAAGGCCGCTGCGGCCGCGAGCGCGATCGCGCCGGTGCCGGGCAACGCGTGGTGGAAGAGCCCCATCGAGAGCATGCGCACGAGCAGGTCGATCGATCCGGCCTGCACCGCTCTGCCGTCGGCCGCGGTGTAGTCGGCCGGCGCGGCCACCAGCGCAAGCTTGGGCGTGGCCGGGCGCTTGCGCGTGGCCTCGTCGGCGCTGGCCGCCAGGCCCATCGCGACCGCCGCGTGGGCGCGCACCGCTTCGCAGCGGGCGAGCAGGGCTGCGTCGGTGTTCAGCGCCCGCGGCAGTTCGTGGCCTTCGATCCCGAGCGCCGCGGCGGCGACGATCGCCGTCGGGTTGCCGGCGGTCAGCAGCGTGGCCTCGATCGTGCCGAGCCCTGGCACCTCCAGCGCGTCGCGTGCGTGCCCGGTGGGCAGCAGCGGCAGGCCGCCGCCCGCCGGGTCGAGAAAGTCGAGCCGGATGCGCGCGCCGGGAAAGGGCACGCCGTCGAGTTCGAAGCCGCCCGCTTCCTGCACCCGGCCGCCCTGCATCGGCACATGGGCGTCGATGCGCTCGCCGAGGTTGGCCTGCCAGATGCGCACGCGCGCCATGCCGTCCGCCGGTGCGCCGTCGACCAGGCCCATCTGCAGCGCGCAGGGGCCCACGGCCGCGGCCAGGTTGCCGCAGGAGCCCGACCAGTCGATCAGCGGCGCCTCGATCGCGACCGCGCCGAAGAGGTAGTCGACGTCGCAATCGGCTCGCGTCGAACGTTGCAGCAGCACGACCTTGCTGGTGCTCGAGGTCGCGCCGCCCATGCCGTCGATGTGGCGGGCATAGGGATCGGGGCTGCCGATCGCGCGCAGCAGCAACGCATCGCGCGCAGCCGGATCGGCGGGCAGGTCCGCGGCGAGGAAGAACAGCCCCTTGCTCGTCCCGCCGCGCATGTAGCTCGCCGGAATCGCGACCGGCTCAGCCGGCATAGCGCCGCTCCCGTTCGTCCCAGTCCGGCTTGCCGACCAGGCGCTGGCGCTCGGCGAACGAGGTCACGAGCGCCGGGTCTTCGAGCAGCTCGCCGCCGGCCTTGAGCTGCGCCAGCGCCCGCGTCATGCCCGCCAGCGCCGACTGCAGCGCGGCGTTGGCGTAGAGCACGAAGGCGTAGCCGGCCGCGGCCAGCTCGGCGTGCGGCAGCACCGGCGTCCTGCCGCCGAGCACGAGGTTCATCAGGAGCGGCCGCGGCAGGCGCGCCGGCAGCGCGCGCATGTCGGCGGCGTCGGTCAGCGCCTCGACGAAGAGGAGGTCGGCGCCGGCCTCGGCGTAGCGCTCGGCGCGCTCGAGCGCATCGGCCACGCCGTGCACCGCCGCGGCATCGGTGCGCGCCATCAGCATCATCCGGCTGTCGGTGCGGGCGTCGGCGGCGGCGCGGATCTTGTCGACCATCTCCGCCGTCTCGACGACGGCCTTGCCGTCGAAGTGGCCGCAGCGCTTGGGATGGACCTGATCCTCGATCTGGATGCAGTCGGCGCCGGCGCGCTCGAGCTGGCGCACCGTGTGGTAGGTGTTGAGCGCGTTGCCGAAG
>Ga0116144_10003123_pt1 | contig 16892 bp, 16 predicted proteins | sample AD_UKC035_MetaG_FD_89746 | JGI IMG/M metagenome (GOLD analysis project Ga0116144, IMG submission 89746) | Active sludge microbial communities of municipal wastewater-treating anaerobic digesters from USA - AD_UKC035_MetaG | ecosystem: Engineered > Bioreactor > Anaerobic > Digestate | place: USA...
CCCGTGCGTTTTCCCGATTCCGAAAAAACCAGTGACATGGGCGTGACGAATTTCTTTCAGATTGAAGGCGAGGAAATTCACGAAGTTGCAGTCGGGCCGGTCCATGCAGGCATCATCGAGCCCGGGCACTTCCGCTTCCAGTGCCACGGTGAAACCGTCCATCATCTGGAAATTTCTCTAGGGTATCAGCATCGCGGCGTTGAGCGATCGCTGGTGAACGGGCCCAATTCAAAATCCCTTCACTTCATCGAAACGCTTGCTGGAGACACCACTGTCGGGCATGCGACAGCCTTCAGCCGCATTGTGGAATCGCTGGCGGGCATCCGCGCCCCCGCGCGCGCGCAGGTGATCCGCGGGATCGCCCTTGAACTGGAGCGCATGGCCAACCACATCGGCGACCTCGGCGCGCTGGCCGGAGACATTGGCTATCTGCCCACCATGTCCTACTGCGGACGGATCCGCGGCGACCTTCTCAACCTTACAGCCATGCTGTGCGGAAACCGCTTCGGGCGCCGCCTCGTGGTTCCCGGCGGAGTCGGCTACGACATTGATTCCGAAAATGCGGACAAAATAGCCGCGCGCCTGAAGTCCGCGTTCCGTGATGCTGAATCTGCCATCGGCCTGCTCTGGGAAACGCCGTCCGTGCTGGCGCGATTTGAAAACACAGGCGCGCTGAGCCGGGAAACCGCTGTTAAAATCGGCCTTGTGGGTGTGGCCGCCCGCGCCTGCGGCCTGCAGCGCGATGTCCGCAGCGACTTCCCATACGGCATCTTCCTGCTTTCGCACATCCCGGCCGCCACGTGGGAATCCGGCGACGTCTTCGCGCGCGCCTTCGTGCGCTGGCAGGAGCTGCAGCGGTCATACAAGTTTATCCTGGAGCAACTGGCGGCACTTCCGGACGGCGCAGTCCGCGCCGGCGAAAATCCCCCTATTGCATCCGGACATCTTGCGGTTGCGCTCGTTGAGGGGTGGCGCGGGGAAATCTGTCATGTCGCGATTACGAACAATGAAGGCCGGTTTCTGACCTGCAAGGTTGTGGATCCCTCATTCCATAACTGGTTCGGGCTGGCGCTGGCCCTGCGCGGACAGCAGATTTCCGACTTCCCGCTGTGCAACAAAAGTTTCAACCTTTCCTACTGCGGACACGATTTATAGAGGACTCCGATGCTCAAAGTTTCAAAAGTCAGGCTTCAGCAGGGATACCGGACCATGAAATGGCCCGACGGCCCCGCGCCGGAAATGCCGCCTCACTTCACTGGCCGGCCGGTGATCAGCGGGGATTGCTGCAACGGATGCGGAGACTGCGCGAAAGTCTGCCCCACTGGCGCGATTGCTGTCGCGGACGGGAAAATCAGTCTGGATACAGGATTATGCATCTTCTGCGGCAAGTGCGAAAAGGCGTGTTCAAAAGATGCCATCAAGTTTGGAAACGACTTCCGGCTTGCTTCGGCCAAACGCGAGGATCTTGTGGTACAGCCCGGAAACGACATGACCCCCAATGCTTACAGCGAGGCCATCCACAAACTTTTCGGGCGATCCCTGAAACTGCGGCAGGTGAGCGCCGGGGGGTGCAACGCCTGCGAAGCGGACACCAATGTGCTCGGCACTCTCGCGTGGGACCTCGGCCGGTTCGGCATCCAGTTTGTGGCTTCACCGCGGCACGCCGACGGAATTCTGGTGACGGGTCCTGTTTCAAAAAACATGGAGCTGGCCCTGAAGAAAACCTGCGAAGCCGTTCCCGCCCCGAAAATCGTCATCGCTGTCGGCGCCTGCGCCGTCTCCGGAGGAATCTACCGCGGACAGGAGGAAACGCACAAGGGCGTCGCGGAAATCATTCCCGTTGATCTCTTCATTCCCGGCTGCCCGCCCCACCCCGCCACCATTCTCGACGGCCTTCTTCGCCTGCTGCGCAAATAACTGCCGGCCTGTGGACGAACCGCTCCAGACGGGCTATAGTTCAGGCTGGACAGATACGGAGACCGCGAATGAAGGCAACGGACATTTTGAAGCGCGAGCATCAGGCCATACTGCTGGCCGTTGCCGCGGCGGAAGAAGAGGCTGCGTATATTGCCGACACCGGAAAAATCCACCTGCAGAAGGTGCGGGAAATGGCAGATTTCTTCCGAAACTTCGTGGACCGCTGCCACCACGCCAAGGAGGAAAAACATCTTTTTGCCGTCATGCATGAGCACGGGATCCCGTTCGAAAACGGCCCGCTCGCGGTAATGCTCCACGAGCACGAGCAGGGCCGCGAGTGCGTGCGCGCCATTGCCAATGCCGTCGCCCCGCGCGAACCCGATGAACAGGCCCGGCGAAAGGCCGGTGATAATCTTGCCCTCTATGCGCGGCTTCTTCGGGAGCATATCAACAAGGAGGACCACGTGCTGTATCCGATGGCGGATCAGCTGCTGAACACAGGCGACCAGGACCGCCTCAGGAAGGCCTTTGACCGCGTGGAATCAGAGGAGCTGGGCGAAGGCGTTCACGATAAATACCACGCATGGATCAAGAAGCTTGCCGAAAGATGAATTCGACCCCGCACCGCCCGTCCGAAACCGCCTGGGGAGCCATTTTCGACTGGGACGGGGTGATTGTGGATTCCGCGCCTCTCCATCAACTGTCATGGGAGATCATGGCGGAGAAGGAACGGAAGACTTTTGAGCCGGATGCTTTTGTCAGGGGCTTCGGGATGACCAACGAGGTCATCATTCCCAACATTCTCGGCTGGGCGAGCGATCCTGTCGAGATCCGGCGCCTTGCGCGCGAAAAAGAGGAAACCTACCGGAGGCTGGTCCGCGAGAAAGGACTTTCCGCACTGCCCGGCGTGGAGGTTTTTCTTCGCCGCCTGCAGGATGCCGGGATTCCGTGCGTGGTGGGATCATCCACCGAACGCGCCAACCTCGAATGCGCGATTGATGTGCTGGGTTTTCGCGAATATCTGCCGCAGATGGTGGCTGGTGATGAGGTTAAGCACGGCAAGCCCGACCCCGAAATCTTCCTGAAGGCCGCCGACAAAATCGGGATGCCGCCCGCTCGGTGCGTTGTGTTCGAGGATGCCGTCGCGGGCATCCAGGCCGCGCGCGCCGCCGGAATGAAGGTCGTGGCGGTGACCACAACCCGCAAAGCCGAGGATCTGCATGAGGCGGACATCATAGTCAATCAGCTGAATCAGCTCAGCACTAACGCCATCGCCAAACTGTTATGACATTCTTCGGAACCGACGAAGCGGTTCCCTCCATTTCTCATTGGAGGGTTTTGCTCTGTCAAAACCGAATTGAAAATAACAGGGCGGATATCTGACAAAAATGAAGCAGGCGGGCCGAAGCCCGCCTGCCTGTTGATGTTTTATGCCGGGATCAGTTGCCTTTGCGGCCGGCAACACCCTTGGTGTCCTTGGTGATCACAACGGCCTTGCGCTTCGGGCGCAGCGAGCGCACCGCGGCGCCGGCGCGCCACATTTCGGAATTGCCGATCACAGCCAGTTCTTTTGTGAGCTGGTCTTTATAGTTCTTCTTGCCGCAGGACTTCACCACGCGGGCGGCTTCCTTCTTGGTCTTCACGGCCTTGTACAGATCCCTGAACACCGGAAGAACCGCCTTCTTGAACTTTGGCTTCCAGTCGAGCGCGCCGCGCTGGGCGGTCGCCGAGCAGTTGGAATACATCCAGTCCATCCCGTTTTCATCCACCAGGCGGATGAGGCTCTGCGTGAGCTCTTCAACCGTCTCGTTGAAGGCTTCGCTCGGCGTGTGACCGTTCTTGCGAAGCACGTCATACTGCGCCTCCATGATGCCCGCCAGCGCGCCCATCAGCACCCCGCGCTCGCCGACGAGGTCGCTGGTCACTTCGTGCTCGAAGGTGGTCGGGAAGAGATAGCCGGATCCGATCGCGATGCCGATCGCCTTGCAGCGGTCCACCGCGCGGCCGGTGGCGTTCTGTTCCACCGCGAAACTGGAGTTGATGCCGACGCCGGCCAGGAAATTGCGGCGCACGGATGTTCCGGAACCCTTGGGGGCCACGAGCAGGACATCCACGTTCTTCGGCGGAACAACCGTCGTCAGGTGATTGTACACAAGGCCGAAGCCGTGCGAGAAATAGAGCGCCTTGCCGGCGGTCATGTGCTTCCTGACAATCTTCCAGACCGGTTTCATGGCCGCGTCGGCCACCAGCATCATGATGATGGTTCCGCGCTTTGCGGCTTCTTCGATTTCAAAAAGCGTCTTGCCGGGGACAAATCCGTCCTTCTTCGCGCGCTCCCAGTCCTTCGGATACTGCTTCGACTGGCCAACAATGACCTTGATGCCGTTGTCCTTCATGTTGAGCGCCTGGGCCGGTCCCTGCACGCCGTAGCCGATGACCGCCACGACTTCGTTCTTCAGAATCTTGCGGGCCTTCGCGAGGGAAAACTCCTTCGCAGTGACCACGGTTTCCATGACTCCGCCGAAATTAATCTTTGCCATAAGTTTCTCCTGTTCTCCAAATCCGGCCCCCCGGCGCGAAAAACGCAGGTCAGCCCGGACAAATCACAAAAATACCGCACTTTGATAGGCCCGCGGAGGCGGTCCGTCAAGACAAACTGGGGTTTTTTCGCTGTTGAGTTGCGGGGGCGCGACGCATAGAGTGTAGCCGTGAGAATACTTTTTCTGACCAGTCAGCTTCCGTATGCCGGCATTGCCGGAGGCCATTCGCTTGTCTATGAGCGGATGCTCCGCCTCGGTGCGCGCGGGCACGAGATCGGCCTGGCCTCGTTCTGCGACGAAACCGGCCGCGAACACGTGCCGGAGCTGAAAGACCGCCTGTATGAACTGGAACTGCAGCCCATGCCGCCGCAACCACCCCTTTTAAGTAAATTTGTTCAAACCTATATCGGCGGCGTCCCGCTTCCCTTTGTCCACCCGCGAAGCATCGCCATGACCAGACTGGTTGGCGAAATGGTCGAGCGGTCCCGCTATGACGTGGTCGTGGCGGAGTTCACGGTGATGGGCCAGTATCTCTTCTGGAACCGCTGGCTGAATGCCGTCCGGCGCGTGATCTCGTGCCATCACAGCCCCGCCATTATGTCGGCACATCAGCTTGAACTGCTGGGAACCGGGCCTCTGGCGCTGAAGAAGTGGTTCAAGATGTATCGCCTGATTGATTACGAATGCCGGCTCTACCGCAACGCCGACCGCGTGCTCACGCTTTCGCGCGAGGAGCGCTACGCCCTGCTGAATCTCGATCCGACTCTCCGCATTTCTGTCGTGCCGTCCGGGGTGGACGCCTCATTTTATCATCCGCCGGAGGAATCTCCGCGCGAAGAGGCCATCATCTTCACCGGCAACTATCTCGATCCCGCGAATGAAGACGCGGTGATCAACTTCACACAGACCGTCTGGCCGCGGCTGCGCGAAAAACTGCCGGGGCTTCGATTTTATGTGGTCGGCCCCTCTCCGCCGGTCTATGTCCGCGCACAGGCCGCACGGGACAAGCGCCTGGTAGTCACCGGACGGGTGGACGACATTCGACCCTGGCTGCACCGGTCGCAGGTGTTTGTCTGTCCCGTTCGCCTCGGCCGGGGCATGCGGGGAAAAATCCTCGAAGCCATGGCCAGCGGGCTGCCGGTCGTATCCACCTCGCTGGGCGTTGAGGGCCTCCCCGCGCAGATGGGAGACAACTGCCTCATTGCAGACACACCGGACATCATGTTCAACCAGATCCACATTCTTCTTGAGGATCACGCGCTCCGGTCCCGGCTGGCGCATAACGCCCGCACGATGGTCAATGAACGGTTCCGGTGGCGACGGGTGATTCCCCAGCTCGAAGCCGTGCTGGAGGATGTTCTGCGAAGCTGATCTTCAACGGGGCTCGGAAGGGGAAACCGCATTCCCGGCCGGAATGAACACTTCCGTTTCCGCCGGATCCCGCCCGGTCTCCGGAGGAAACTCAATGCGGATGCGCGCCGCGCGCGGAAGAACCGGCTGCTCCGGCTGCGGCCATTTTTCGAGCCATTCCTCGCCATTGTACACTCGAACGGAAAATGCCGCCGCTCCCTCGGCGAGCACCGTCGTGTTTGTTGTCACCGGGCCGCTCATGGGCTTCAGCGTTTCGACCAGGCGGGAATTTCTTCCGTCTGTCTCGCAGGTGATTTTCACCGCAACAGGACGGTACCATTCCCGGCGGAGTCCGGGAGCCGCCTCGGCACTGATAAAGGCGAGCTCGGGAAAACCGGTTTCGGATTCCTCCGCCGGAAGAACGGAAAAGGAAACTGTTTCCGGCGCGGTATATTCCATCGCGCAGGCCAGCCTGCGGCTGATTTCCCGGAGCGCATCATGGGCCCGGCCCGAACGCTCCTGCCGCACGGCCTGGCCGCGAACAACCTGCATCGTCGTGTGGTAGATGGAGAATACCAGCAGAATCACAAGCGCGCCGACCGCAATGGACAGCATGGTTTCAATCAGCGTGAAAGCCGCAGTTCGTTTCAGGCTGGGCCGGCGGTCCATGAATATCCGTCAGACCGCCGTGATCAGGGCGAAAATGAAGAACGCCAGCGCCGCCGCCGCAATCACGGCCAGAATCATGGCAATCGTGAAGGACAGGCCTTTGGATTCCCGGTGCTTCGTCCCGAAGGGGGAAATATTCGCGAAGGAGTCCGGCGCCACGGCCGCGCCCTCGGCCACCTCCACCTCGGCGAAAGACTCCGTTTCGGGCAGCCGGATGTCGTCGCCGTCAATCATGAATTCCAGCGAACCCGCCTGAATCAGGTCCTTGGCCTTCAGGGGGGCCGTGCCGGTCACGCGCTGCGAATTCAGCCGCGTTCCGTTGGTCGAATTCATGTCCTGAAGTGTATAGAGTCCGTCCTTCCGCAGAATGCTGCAGTGATGTCCCGATATGGTCGGATTGTCCAGCACAATGGTGCAGTCCGGCTTCCGGCCCATCGTCACCTCATCGGTTTCGATTTCATACCGGTCACCCTTGTGATCTCCAGACATGGCAATCAAAAAAGCCATAACGATCCTCCGCTGAAAAAATTCCGGTTCATACTGTCATGCCCCCGCCCCGGTGTCAACGGTTTGAAACCCGAAACCTGCGACGCCGAAAATTTCCCGTTTCACGGCATTTTTCCCCGTTTTTTTGCGAAAAAACACCATTTTTGGCCCATTTTTGCCGTTTTTTCTTGATTTTTTGCCATTTTTTTGCCATTTTTCGCCCAAACAGAGGGTCCCTGATGAAAAGTCCGCTTTATCGCATCGCCGCGTTCGATGGCGGGGGAATCCGCGGAATCTACACCGCCACCCTGCTGGCCCGGCTTGACAAAGAAGAGCCCGGATTTCTGAAAAATGTGAAGCTGTTCGCCGGCACTTCCACAGGCTCCATTCTTGCCGTCAGTCTTGCAGCGGGGCGGTCGCCGGCGGAACTGGCTGAACTTTATCGGAAGCAGGGCGGCGAAGCCTTTGAAGACTCCCGGTTAGACAATGTGCGCGACATGGGACGCCTCATCGGCGCCGACTTCAGCGAACAGGGCCTCAAAAAAATCCTGATCCGCCTTTTCGGAAGCGCGACGCTCGGCGACCTGCCGCGAAAAGTTGTCATACCCGCCTTCGACCTCGGCGGGACGCCCGGCCGCGGCGACGGATGCTGGAAGCCGAAATTTTTCCATAATTTTTCCGGACCCGATTCTGATGCGGGGGAGAAAATCGTGGACGTCATCATGCGCTCCTGTGCGGCGCCGTCCTATTTCCCGACGTATCAGGGCTTCATTGACGGCGGTGTGGCCGCCAACAATCCCTCGATGGCGGCGCTGACGCAAGCGCTCGACCGGCGTTCAAAAACACGGCCGCCCGCAATGGAACACATTCGCCTGCTTTCGTTCGGAACCGGCCTGAACCGCCAGTTTATCCGCGGCCAGCGCCTCGACTGGGGCTATGCCCAGTGGGCCCGGCCCATTATCCGCCTGATGATGGACGGCATGATGGGCGTCGCCGACTACCAGTGCCGCCAGCTCCTTGGTGCCCACTATCACCGCCTTGCCCCCGCGCTGCCGAAACCCGTCCCCATGGACGCCGTCAGGCAGACCGCCGCCCTCGTCCGCTATGCCGGCCAGGCCTCCCTGACCGATACCCTCGCATGGCTGCGAAAGTATTTCTGATTCCAAAACAGAAACTGTTGCGGCGGTTCGCGGAACCTGTAAAAAAGTCCGCCAGCGCCACTTGCGTAAAGCAGAAAAACACGCCCGCATACACCAGATCGTTTGAATCAAGGTTCGCGGCAAACTTTATCTTGCTGAAAGAAAACGGTTGCCATAGTCTTGCTTTCGTCATGAATTGCCCGAGGTGCCATCATGCCTGATCCGGAGCGCAAATACTACGCCCACAGTCTTGAGGGCCAGCCGCCCGAAAAATGGCAGCCGCTCGATGAACATTTGAAAAACGTTGCCACACTCGCGGCCGAATTCGCAGGGCCCTTTGGAGGCCAGGAATGGGCCCGCCTCGCCGGCCTCTGGCATGATTTGGGAAAATATTCCAATGAGTTCCAGAAGAAACTTTATGATGCGAATGGAATTGAATCTCACCTTGAAACCAAACCGGGGACGGTGATTCATTCTCAGGCGGGCGGACATCTGGCGCAAAGCGTGATGCATGGCGGCATGGATCGCATTTTCTGCTGGCTCATTATGGGGCATCACGCCGGGTTGGCCGATTTCTCATCGGCTGAAACCGGAGCGAAGGCGCTCGAACCGAAGATGCGCAATCCCTCAGAATCGACTGATATTCTCAAAAACGTTCCGACTGAGATTAAAGATCAGCCGGAGCCGCCGCCGCCAAAGATGTTGTTACAGAACCCGCGTGCGAATATTTCTTTTCTGATCCGCATGCTGTTTTCCTGCGTTGTGGATGCCGATTTTCTCGACACCGAATCATTCATGGATAGCGACAAGAAAAAGCTTCGGCAGGCGGACTATCCGAAGCTGAGTGATTTGCTTGAAGCCTTCGACCGGCATGTGGACGGGCTCTGCCGCGATGCCGATGAAACAGACGTAAACCGAATCCGCGCAGCGGTTCTGGCACGATGCCGTGAAATGGCGGATTGCGCCCCATCTGTGTTCTCGGTGACCGTCCCGACGGGAGGCGGAAAAACGCTTTCTTCCTTGGCATTTGCACTTCGCCACGCTGTGAAACACGGGAAACGACGGGTGATTTACGTAATTCCGTACACCAGCATCATCGAACAAACAGCATCCGTTTTCAGGAATATTCCCGGCTTTGAAAACGCCGTGCTGGAGCATCACTGCAATGTGCTTGATGATGACGAGACGAAGGAAACGGTTAGGCAACGGCTGGCTGCGGAAAACTGGGATGCGCCGATTATCGTGACGACCAGTGTTCAGTTTTTTGAGTCGCTCTATGCCAGCAAAACCAGTCGCTGCCGCAAGCTGCATAACATCGCCGACAGCGTCGTAATTTTTGATGAAGCGCAATGCCTGCCGCCGCAGTATCTGCGACCGGTGGTGTCGGCAATTAGGGAACTTCACCGATATTATGGAGTAACGCCGGTTCTCTGTACAGCCACACAGCCCGTGTTGACCAAAACCGATAGTTTTGATTTTCAATTCAGGGAGGGTTTTGAGTCTGTAACCGAGATCATTGAGCGGCCCGACCGTCTGACCGGAGAGCTTCAGCGGGTTCACGTCGAACGATTCTCAAATCTCGACCCGGTTGCGTATGAACAGATCGCGGAATCTATCCAGACCGAAGGGCAATCGGTTTTGTGCATTGTGAACCGCAAACAGGATGCCCGCACGTTGAGCCTGATGCTTCCTGAGGATCAGACCGTTCACCTTTCTACGAACATGTGCGCGGAGCATCGTTTCCAAACCTTGGAAAAAATCAGACAGCGGCTTCCGGATCGGAATAATCCGCTGTTTGTAGTCAGCACGTCGCTGGTGGAAGCGGGCGTGGATTTGGATTTCCCTGTTGTTTATCGCGCCTTGGCCGGACTCGATTCCATTGCACAGGCTGCCGGACGCTGCAACCGGGAGGGAAAACTTCCAAACCTTGGAAAAACCGTGATCTTTGTTCCGCAGAATCAGCCGGCCTATGTCCTGTCGCCCGCATCGCTGGCCATGGAGCATCTGCGGGATGACCGGCTGTCGCAGATATTTTTCCCCGAAACGTTTTCACGTTACTTTGCGCAACGGTTCTTCCAGCTCGGAGAGCAGTCGTTGGATGAGAAAAATATCGTCGGGCTGTTGGGCAAACATCTTGAATACAGCTTCAGGACGGCCTCTGAACGGTTCCGGCTGATTGATGACGGATGGCAGCTTTCGCTGATTGTTCCGTTCGGCGAATCCCCGGAGGTCCTGGACAAGCTGATAGAATGGGATGCCCGCAGGCTGTTCCGCAAGCTCCAGCGCTACACTGTCAGTGTTCCTAAAAAAGTGATGTGGCAGCTTCTGGATGAGAACCACGCCCGCGAACTGCCGGAATATCCCGGCACCTATTACCTGCTCAATAAAGGACTTTACACCGACCGCTTCGGATTCATCCCGCCGGATGAACTCAACGGCTACGAACCGGACACAACGATCATTTAGGAGGAAAACAGATGAACAAAAGCAATCCCTTCCGGCTGAAGGTGAGCGGCGAAAACGCCTGTTTCACCCGTCCGGAGATGAAAGTGGAACGGGTTTCGTACGAGGTGATGACGCCATCGGCGGCACGCGGCATTCTGGAGGCGATCCTTTGGAAGCCCGCGATCAAATGGAATATCTTGCAGATCGATGTGCTGAACCCGATCAAGTGGGAATCCGTCCGGCGGAACGAGGTCGGAGCCGTCATTTCAGCGCGAAATATACAGACGGCAATGAACAGCGGAAGCGGCGATCTGGGGCTTTATGTTGAGGATCAGCGACAGCAGCGAGCCGGTCTATTCCTTCGCGATGTGGCCTATGTCATTCACGCGGAATTTGAAATGACGGAACAGGCCGGAACGGAGGATTCGGTCACGAAGTTTGAACAGATGTTTATCCGCCGGGCATCCGCCGGACAGTGTTTCCATCGGCCTTACTTTGGATGTCGCGAGTTTCCGGTTGCGTTTGAATTCATTCCGAAGGAGGCCGACCCGCTTCCAACCATTGGAACAACCAAAGACCTTGGCTGGATGCTTTACGACATGGACTATTCCGGTGAAGAACCCATGCCGCAATTCTTCCACGCTCAAATGGAAAACGGCTCCATCAACCTCAGAAACGCGGAGGTGCGCTCATGATCCTGAAAGCCTTGGCAGATTACTATGACAGGCTTTTTCATGATGATTCTGCGGATGTTCCTCCATACGGATTTGAGGATAAAGGAATCCCTTTTGTCATCATAATTGGTAAAGACGGGCGGTTCCTTAATATTCGCGACACCCGAACAGGGACGGGGAAGCAGCAATCCGCAAGAGAGTTTCGTGTCCCGTTAGGAGAGAAGAAGACCTCTGGATCCAAAGCAAATCTTCTTTGGGATAATCCTCAATATGTGCTTGGTGTCCCAAAATCCGAAAAGGCGAAAGATGTCAAAAAGGCAAAAGACGACCACAAAGTTTTTTTGGCGAGATTGCATAAAGACCTTGATGGAATGACTGATGATGGAGTCTCTGCTGTTTTTCGTTTCTATGAAACGGGAGGGATAGATGGTTGTCGGCAGCATGCCCTGCTCAGTGACATCATGGAGCATAACAGCAACATTACCTTTGCCTTGGATGATGAAGTCGGATTGATCGCCCAGCGTCCGAACGTTGTGGAACGTATAAGGGCGATTTATGAAGAAGTAAACGGCCGTTCATGTGCCAGTGCTATCAGCGGAGAGATTGATGAAGTCGCTGTATTGCATGCAGCGATCAAGGGTGTCTGGGGGGCTCAAACTTCTGGCGCTAATATCGTTAGTTTTAACGATGAGGCGTATTGCTCCCATGGAAAGACCAAAAAGGATCAGGGTTTAAATGCACCGATTGGAAAGCACAATCAGTTTGCTTATACGACGGCTTTGAATCGTTTACTCGCCTCCGAAAATCAGCGGATGCAGGTGGGCGATGCCAGCACAGTTTTCTGGGCGAAAAATCCGTGCGATTTTGAGCAGGATTTCCATTCGTTCCTTGCTCCGCCAAAGGGCGAGGAGTCGGTCAGCTATGACAAAATCCGCGGATTGCTCTCGGCAGTTAAAACCGGCATTCCGCCACGGGAGGCTGATCTGCCGTTCTATGTTCTCGGACTCGCTCCCAACGCCTCCCGCATCGCAATCCGCTTCTGGTACGACGGCAACGTGAAGGAAATCAAGGAACGCGTCGCACAGCATTTCCATGATTTGGAACTGGTGCGTGCGCCCCATGATCCGGAATTCCTCTCACTGTTCCAGTTGCTGGTTTCAACGGCGACAGAACGGAAGGCGGACAATATTCCGCCGAATCTCGGTGGCGATGTCGCACGGGCGGTTCTGACGGGAATCGCATATCCGCGCACGCTCTTTGCCAACGCAATCCGGCGTTGCAAGGCGGAGCAGTCCGTTGGATTCGCCCGCGCATCCATCATCAAAGCATTTCTTGTTCGCAACGCCCGCATTTCAAAATCAAATCAAAAGGAGGTCTCCATGGCATTAGACAAAACATATGACAACATAGGCTATGTGCTCGGACGGCTTTTCGCCGTACTCGAGCGCATTCAGGAGCAGGCGCAGGGGAAAGGCCTGAATAAAACAATTCGCGACACCTATTTCGGTGCCGCGGCCAGTTCGCCGCTGGTCACATTTAAGCGGTTGCAGGATTTGGCCATTCACCATCTGGCCAAAATTCGCAACTCGGGAAAAGGAACGGTTTGGCTGGAGCAGTTGTTGCAGGAAGTAACAGGACTGATTCCCGCACAGGGCCTGCCGACCACACTGACGCTGGAGGATCAGGGTCGTTTTTCTGTCGGCTATTACCACCAGCGGCAGGATTTTTTCGCGAAAAAGGAAACCGAAGAAAAAGGAGAAGAACAATGAGTGACCCCATTATGAACCGATATGAATTCGTATTGTTGTTTGACGTGAAAGACGGAAATCCCAACGGTGATCCCGATGCCGGAAATCTTCCGCGCATCGACCCAGAAACCGGCAACGGCCTTGTTACCGATGTTTGCCTCAAGCGAAAAGTCCGCAACTACGTCGGACTGACCAAAGGCGAACAGCCGCCTTTTGAAATCTACGTAAAAGAAAAGGCGGTGCTGAACCGTGCTCATGAACGAGCTTATCAGGCATTCGAACTTAAGCCGGAAAGCAAGAAGCTTCCAAAAGGAGTCGAGGATGCAAAGAAAGTGACTGGATGGATGTGTCAGAACTTTTTTGACATACGGACATTTGGTGCAGTTATGAGTACCGAGGTGAATGCGGGACAGGTTCGTGGCCCGGTGCAGTTCGGGTTTGCCCGAAGTGTTGATCGTGTTTTTACTGGGGAACACAGCATTACTCGCATGGCCGTCACCAAAGAGGCGGATTTAGAGAAAGAGCGCACCATGGGCCGCAAATTTACCATTCCCTACGGTCTGTACCGCGTTCACGGCTTCATCTCTGCGCCGCTGGCAAAGCAGACCGGGTTTTCAGAAGAAGACCTGATGTTGTTCTGGGATGCTTTAATCAATATGTTTGACCATGACCGCTCCGCCGCGCGCGGCGAAATGGCTCCGCAAAAGCTCATCGTATTCAAACATGAATCAGAGCTCGGTAACGCTCCGGCGCAGAAGTTGTTTGATCTGGTCAAAGTTGAAAAGATATGCGGTGATAATCCACCACGTTCTTTTGCTGACTACAAAGTGACCATCGAGGCCGCGCCCGCCGGTGTAGCAGTTGACGTAAAAATCTAATCCTGATTCCGAGGGCCGGGAGCAACCCTGCCGGCCTTCGGATGGAGGTAATGATGAAATACGAAAACTTCGAGGATGTGCCGGTATGGCAGGACGCAATGGATTTGTCTGCGCGGATTTTTGAGATGACTGAAGATCGTGCGTTTCAGGGCAGGGGCGATATTGCCAATCAGATTCAACGCGCCGGACTTTCCATCTCGAACAACATTGCTGAGGGCTTCGAGCGAGGAACGACAGCGGAGTTGATCCAGTTCCTGTACTACGCCAAAGGTTCTGCAGGGGAGGTTCGATCCATTTGTCATGTCATGGACCGGCTTAAGGTCTTTGAACATTTGAAATCTCAGATTTCAGATTTGAGATCGGAGGCGCGCAGCATCTCAAAGCAGATCGCCGGCTGGGCGTTTTCTCTGCAGGAATCGGACATCAAGGGTTCGCGACACCTCACTGAACAGTCGAAGAAGACCTATCATAAGGGGAAGAACGCAAAAAACCTGCTGGACGATCTCAAGAAACAGCACGAAGACCGCCTGGAACAGTGGAAGCGGAAGAGGGAAGGTTCGTGATGTATTCCGAGGCAGACCTTCTTCCCCTCTCTGCCCTGCAGCACTTCCTGTACTGCCCGAGGCAATGCGCGCTGATACACATCGAGCAGCAGTGGGGTGAAAACCGCTTCACGGCCGAGGGCCGCGCACAGCACGACCGGGTGGACCGCAGGGAATCCGAAATTCGCGATGGCGTTCGCATGGAATATGCTGTCCCGCTCAGGTCGCTTCGTCTGGGCCTTTCCGGAATTGCGGATGTGGTTGAGTTTCATTCTGATCTGAAATCTGAAATTTTAAATTTGAAATCTCCCGTCAGGGCATACCCGGTGGAACATAAACGGGGGAAACCCAAGCCGTCCGACTGCGACCGGGTGCAGCTTTGCGCACAGGCTATGTGCCTCGAGGAAATGCTGAATACCGAAATTCCGGAAGGGGCCATTTTTTACGGACAGCCGCGCCGTCGCGAGGTTGTGCTGTTCACCCCGCAATTGCGCGAGGAAACAGAACGAACTGTAACCGGTGTGCATGAACTGCTGGAGTCGGGGAAAACCCCATCTGCGGAATATAATGAGAAAAAGTGTTCGGCCTGCTCGCTGCTGGATATTTGCATGCCCCGGGTGCGCAAAAATGCCTCGGCTTACCTTCGGGAGATTATAGATGAAAAAATATCTTAATACCCTCTTCGTCACCACACAAGGCGCATACCTGAACAAGGAGGGCGAATCCGTAGTTGTGAAAATCGAGCAGGAAATTCGTTTGCGCCTGCCCGTACACACCCTTGACGGCATTGTCTGCTTCGGGGCGGTTTCGATGAGTCCATTCCTGATGAACCACTGTGCTGAAAACAATGTGGCGGTTTCATTCCTTACCGAGTACGGGAAATTCCTGGCCCGCATTCAGGGTCCCGTTTCCGGCAATGTTCTGCTTCGCCGCGAACAGTATCGCCGAGCAGACGATGGCGGCGCCGCCGCCGATATCGCCCGCTCATTCATCGCCAGCAAACTGGCCAACTCCAGAACCGTCCTTCTGCGCGCATTGCGCGATCATCCCGCCAAAACAGATGATGTCGTGATTGGCGACGCCGAAAACCGGCTGTCACAATATATTCAGCGCCTCAAAAAACCGCAGGCTGCCGAATCCCTAAGAGGAATAGAGGGCGAGGCCGCAGCCTCATATTTTTCCGCATTCCCGCAGCTCATCACCGCAGATGATAATGCCTTTGCTTTTACAGGGCGAAACCGCCGCCCGCCGCTTGACCCCGTCAATGCACTGCTCTCCTTCACCTATACTCTGCTGGTACATGACTGCCGTTCTGCTCTCGAAGGTGTCGGCCTTGATCCGTGTGTGGGATTTCTGCATACCGACCGCCCCGGCCGACCCAGCCTTGCGCTCGACATGATGGAGGAATTCCGCTCCTGTCTGGCTGATCGCCTGGTGCTCTCGCTCATCAACCGAAAACAGGTGAAGGCGGCAGATTTCCGGGATGCCGGCAGTGGAGCCATAGTAATGACGGATTCCGCCAGAAAGGAACTTCTGACCTCATGGCAAAAGAGGAAACAGGAAGAAATCACGCACCCATGGCTGGGGGAAAAGGTGGCCGTGGGTCTGTTGCCCCACATTCAGTCGCAGCTGCTTGCGCGGCATCTTCGCGGTGATCTGGATGCCTATCCGCCTTTTATCTGGAAATAATATGAAATCTCAGATTTCTAATTTGAAATCATCCGGAGGATGTCATGCTCGTTCTTGTCAGCTATGATGTTTCGACTATGGACAAACGCGGCCGGCGACGGTTGCGGCGCGTAGCAAAAATCTGCCAGGACTGCGGTCAGCGTGTGCAGAACTCCGTCTTCGAATGCATCGTGGATCCGGCGCAATGGACCGCGCTGCGCGACAGGCTTCTGGCCGAATATGCCGATGAAGAGGACAGCCTGCGCTTTTATTTTCTCGGGAGCAACTGGGAGCGAAGAGTCGAACATCACGGCATCAAGGTAGTACCCAATCTTGAAAAAGACACCCTCATCGTATGAATCGCGAACCTCCAGTCTGGTCAAAAATGCGTCGGTATTCGCGACGAATGTAATTTATTTCAAATGAATCGCTTATGCAGCACTGCTCTTTGAAAAAAGAATAATGCCGACGATAAATGTGGCATTCGCGGATTCTCTCTTGTTGTGCCCTTATGGACAATAAGTTATGTTTTGGCCGTCGCCCCCGCGCGGGGGCGTGGATTGAAACATACTCGGAAAGCGTTGTGCGGGTGGCGTCGTCATGTCGCCCCCGCGCGGGGGCGTGGATTGAAACTGCCCATCGCCACTACATAAAACACGACTAGAAAGTCGCCCCCGCGCGGGGGCGTGGATTGAAACATCGGGTGCGGGTTTTGGGCGGATCCATGTAAAGTCGCCCCCGCGCGGGGGCGTGGATTGAAACGGCATTATTCATCGGGTGCGGGTTTTGGGCGGATGTCGCCCCCGCGCGGGGGCGTGGATTGAAACATTTTCGCG
>Ga0116144_10003124_pt1 | contig 16892 bp, 15 predicted proteins | sample AD_UKC035_MetaG_FD_89746 | JGI IMG/M metagenome (GOLD analysis project Ga0116144, IMG submission 89746) | Active sludge microbial communities of municipal wastewater-treating anaerobic digesters from USA - AD_UKC035_MetaG | ecosystem: Engineered > Bioreactor > Anaerobic > Digestate | place: USA...
GCTTTTTTGTGGTAACTGCTATTGGGATGTTCGTTTATAATGCGTAAAAATTCTTTCTGCGCATCGTTTTCCTTTCCTAAAACCAATAGTGTATTTCCTTTTTCAAATATGGCATCATCCAAGTAGGCCGAAGAAGGATACTGTGTTATGATTTTATTCATGGCCTGAATTTTATCCTGCAACTTTTTTTGAATGCCGTTTATAATTCCATTTTGAAAAATGCAATAATCCGAGCCGCTGGCTTTGGCTGCCACCGCTTGTTGATAAAAATCGAATGCCTGATCGTAGTTCTTTAATATAAACTGAGCATCACCTATACGAATTAAAGCATCGTTGTACTTAGAGGTCTCGGTTTGATCTTTTGTTTTAACATATTTTCTAAACCACGTTTGTGCTTCGGCATAATCCTCAAGTTTAAAATGACAATAAGCAATGCAATAGTTGGCACGATTGAAATACGAGAGTCGAACCGAACCGGGATTAAATAAAAATATTCTGAATTGCTTTAGAGCCGCGTCAAACTTTTCTTGCGCATACAAGACTTCCGCCTTCCAATAGATGGCTTGTGCCCGAATGTCTTGATCCACATCATTGATTATAGCCCTTTCAAACAATCCAATCGACTTATCTTTGTTGCCATCATTATACAATTCAACAGCTCTGTAATACGCTACTTTCTGGTAGGCCTTTTTTGCCGTAGGCGATTTGTCTTTGATCTCTTCTAAAGTCTCCAGTGCTTCTTTGTAGTTGCGCGTACTTAAGTATGCATTGGCGATCACTTCGCTGGCCTCGTGTTTAAGCGTACTATTCGGGTAAAACGATTGAAAATCGCGCATAGATGAAACCGCCACCGAATGAAAACCTAACTCATAGGATATTTTCGCGTAGCTGAATAAAGCATTCTCTTTAATATTATCATCAAAACTAAATATAGACGCAGATTGGAAAGCATTTCGAGCATTTTGTTTTTTGCCTTGTTTCAAATAACTATCGGCTAAATGGTAGTAGGCATATTGAGAAAGTTTATCATCCACTCCAACCACTTGTTCTAATAGTGCAACGGCCTCATCATATTTTTGTTTTCTATAATACAAAAAGCCTAGTGCATACTTATCATCTCTACTTAAAACCGGAACTGCTTTTTGATATTCATCAAATCGTTCAAGAGCCAAATCGTAATTCTTTAATCTAAAGTAGGATTCCGCAACGATTCGCATGATCTCCGTTTTGTTATGTACACCTGACACTTTTAATTTTGGTTCAGCATATTTGACCAAACTATCGTACTTACCCAGTTCAAAATAAATTTGAACGATGTAGTAAGGTATAAGTGGTCCAAAGGTTTCGGAGTCGCTTAACTTTTGAAATGAAGAGAGCGCTGTGTTTAAATTATTGTTGGCATAAGCCAAATGCGCGTAGTAAAAATTGGCAGCAGTTTGATACTTGGATTCTACGTCCAACACTTCTTTGAAATTCTTGCTAGCGGCATTATAATCCTTCTTAATCAATTTGGAATAACCATTCCTAAAATAATACTCAGTAATCTCTTCATTGGTGAGTTGCAATACATCTGTTTTGTCATATGCATCGGATGCGTACTTGTATAATTTTGTTCTGAAATAATAATTCCCCAAAACAAAATAGGCATGTTTGGTATAAACACTTAATGGATAAAACTGTATGTAATATCGCAGCAAGGGCTCAGCATCGGCATGAAAAAGTTCGAATGCACATAATGCCAAATAATATTGACTGGCATCCAAAACATTCATACTATAGGATCCGGATTCTTTTACAATGCTTTGAAACAAATCACGTGCTGCACCATATTTTTCTTTCGAAAAAAGTTCTTTCGCATCTAAAAATTTCTTTTCAGGATCGGAATAATACTTGGTCTCTTGGGCTAAAGCTTGAGCGTATGTGAAAAGGATTAAAAAGACAATCAGTAATTTTCTCATTTGTATAGGATATATCTACCTGTTTTTCAATGTTGTAAAAGTAGATTAACAAACGTGGATAGCCGGCTGAATCGTACATAAAATCGTGCTAATTATGAACATAGGTTTGATGAAAAACAACAGTGGATATTCATTCAAAATACAGAGAAGCTTATTACCTTAAACCTTTCAAAACTAAACAAGTCAAAACCGAAACAAATCATCATATACATATGAAAATCTCCCTTCTAAAAAATTTACTAATCTTATCCGCAGTGATCATTTCTATTACGTCATGTAAAAAGGACGATAAAGATGAATTGGATACGGATTATACCACTGCACGCGATAATGGTATTATGGATGCCTACTTCAATGATGTGTCCAATATATCGGATGAAGCGTCAACCGGCTCAGTAAGCTCTTTTAAATTGGGCTATCCTTATGACGGATTAATGAGTGCTTGCGCTACTGTATCTTTAGACACTAGCGTTTCTCCAAAAATTCTCAGTATTGATTTTGGACCCACCGATTGCTTGTGTAATGATGGCAACTATAGAAGAGGAAAAATTTTGGTTTCATTTACAGGTGCCTATGCCGATCCCGGCCATACACATACCATTTCATTTGATCAGTATTTTGTTAATCTGAATCAGGTTACCGGAACCAAAACGGTTACCAACAATGGTCCGAATGCTTCAGGACATCCTACATTTTCAGTTAGTGTAAATGGCTCTGTTGTTTTACATTCATCCTATGGTGGAGGTACCATTACACAAACAAGTACCCGAACTCGTGAATGGATTGCCGGATATAATACTACCCAATGGAGTGATGATGTTTATTTGATCAGTGGCACTGCTTCTGGCACTTCTTCCAAAGGACAAGCTTACACTATGAGTACACTTACACCTCTTCAAAAAGAAATAGGATTTAAGCATTTTGTTAGCGGAAAATTATTGTATCAAAGAAGTGGTAAAGAAGATATTACTATAGATTATGGAATTGGTTTGAGGGACAACTTGGCTACCGTTACTATTAAAGGATACTCGTTCAACATTGTTCTAAAATAATGTCAAGGTTCCCCACTGTTCTACTTCTAACATTACTCGGCATCTCAATTCAATCGCTTAATGCACAGCGATTGGATTATTTTGGCATGGAGTACGGAAAAACGGATTTGGGCAATGGGATTTTCTCACGCATTCGATTCAACGAGATTGCATCTTATTTTGATTTCATTGAAAAAAATGATGCACGATATTTTCAGCGCAACAAAAGAGGCGAAATTGTATTGTATTTTCTTTTAAACGATACCGTTGAAGAATTGGCTGTCAGAGCTATTTCGCCTATTCCTCATTTGGCATCTCCAAGATCAGGTAATATTGCAAGCGATTCTTATATCAGGAATGAGAACAAGAAACAAAACGGCTTTGATACGGAGATTTTATTGGAGCGTTATAGCGGATCTCGAAACCCAAGTGTACTGAATACTCCTACGGACGACTGGAAATGGGATTTTGTAGATGCCAATGGTGGAATTAAACCCGGTGAAACAAATTCAGAAATCAGATTGGTTCAATATGACACTGAAAGTGAAAATCAAATTATTCCAGGTTTATATAAAATCAGTGTGACTCAGCATGCGGGTAGCGAATTGTTTGGCAGTTTGTTGGTAGAAGTTGGATGTACTAAATCGCTAGTACACCCAAAACTTAGCGCTGACCTTCGCGACTTTTCTCAGTTTTTTCAAAATGAGAAAGAATAACCGATACCTGTTACGTAATCGCTAACCGGATTATTCTCATCCATTTCTTTTTGATATAAGTAATAAAACTCGATGCTATGCGCCCTATTAATCTTATACTCTGCTCCTCCTGAGAAACGAACTTTATCTAAATCATTTCCTTCTGCATTTTTCGACTGCAAATACCATTCAGCGGCAATAAATGGCTCAATTTTCTTGTTGATTTTATATCGCGCAGTAAACTTATTTCTGAACATATAGCTAGGCACCGATCCATCTTCGCTGGAATACACTTGAGAAAACTGCATTTGATATCGTGTTCTAAGAATAAATGTAAACTTATTTATCGACTGTCTTAATTGTAGGTCAGCATAGTATCGATGACGAGTACAATAAAAATCATCTACTTGTTTTTTCTGACTAAATCGGTAATTCAACGAAACGGCAACGGCTTTATGCAAGCGGTATGAAACTCCTAAATCACTATTGAGCGTTCCTAATTCGCTGATGTTTTCATACCATCTAAATTCTTGGCTTAACTGAACAGATACCTTACGCGTAATTTTCTTTTCGACCTGAACACTAGCCCACAGTCCTGCATCATTCACTTGTGCTATTGAAGTATGGGCACACAATACAAATAGAAATAAAATGTTGCGACATCTATTCATAATAGAATACAAATATTTGTGCTGAGTCGCGCAGAAAATCTACTTTTCCTATAGTAATATGATTGATCTTATGCCCCATTCTACTTTCAAGATCTTGTATCAGCTGAGCTCTGTTCTCCGGTTTTATCATTTCAATATTCTCATACAAAATGGCTTTTGAAGATTCTTTCTTCATAACCCAGTTACTTTCGAGCATATATACGGCTACGATTAGAATCATATTCAATATAGCGAGATCGTCCCAACTACCCTTGCTAATAGAGTTGATAAGTCCTAATGCAATAAATAAAAACAAGTAGGTCATGTCTTTGATAGAAATATTCTCTGTTCTATACCTCAGCATAGAGAAAACAGCAAACAAACCAAAGGCAGCACCCATACTCATTTCTACCTTATTGAGTAAATACGTAATCATGAAAATGATTAAGTTGAAAACGATATAAGCAAAAACATTTTCGCGGTTGCGATAGGAAGGGAGATAAACAAATCGCACTAAGATGATTAACGAAAAAAGATTCACCCCAAGTCTTTGAAATAACTTAACTGTAATTTTATCAAAAAGTGCTACGGCATTTTGAGCCGTCTCCATATCAATATCCTGAAGCAATATCATATTTTAATTTATTAAATCTTAAAATTTTGGACTTAAAATTATTCCTTTTGAGTTGATCATTCAATAAAGCCATTCCTAAGCAATATTTACTTACTCCACCGGCAATGATATGATGTTTTTTAAGCAATCGAACAAATGGCGATTGTACGCTTTTGTTTTGCTTGGCTTCTACAATCACAATCCCACTAAAATTCTCTTCTTTATTATCTTTTGTAAAAGTTAAATCGAAATCCATGGTAACTCGTTCCGCTTGCGTTTTGTTTACAAAAGTGCATCTTGTAAAAAGAACCTGAATGGTTGGAATAAGATCTTCAGGAGATAAATTAGTTTGCTCTTTGAGAAAGGCAACTGCACTACCTTCTATTATACCTTGATCATTTTTATACTTTATCCTTTCCTTTATAGTTCTGTTTTTATTGTTCTTATACTTTATTTCAAAGTATGAAACTCCATTATCGGCATATACTCGTTTTCTTATTTTGTATCGATTTAAATGCTGATTGTGATGCTTTAAATAAAAAGAAAGATCATTGGTGTCGTAATATTGAGTTTGATAAATGCAGGCTCTATTATCATTCACTTGTAATACTTTATAGTACTCTCTAAGTTCTTCCATCAAACCATGCAGCTTTTCTTCCTCAAAAAAGTACTTTCGATCAATTCTGTCCATTAATTTAATACCCTCCATCTGACCCAAAGAAATGGGTTCAAATTGGTTGATGCTATCAATGATCCTAATATTCATCAGAAGGAGTATGTATATTTCTTAATTAAGATCGTTTTACCACTGCTATCAAGACTTCTCTTCTCCAAACGCAAACCTGGTTTCAGGTAAGAATATAAATCTGTTCGCACCAATTGATCTTCCGCATTGTAGTGTTTTTCTTCTGTCTTGTCACCATTCAAATTATGCTTGTACTTAATTTTTTCTATAACATTTCCTTTAGAATTATATACATGCTCTTCATCCAAATCTCCATTTGCGCTATACTGATAAGTATGCTTTTGATCAAGATCTCCGTTGGATTTAATCTCAGTGAATTGTTTTAATTGATTCTCTTTATCATACACATACACCTGTTTGCCTTGCACGGATCCATCCTTTTTGAAGTCAGTGTTTTCAATGACATTTCCTTTTGAATCGAACACTTGTAGTTTTTCAGTTCTAGTTTCTGAAGTATTATCGTTAAAGTTTATCTGCTCAATTTTCAAACTTTTGATTTTATACTTTTTTACATCGTTCTTGGATTGTGCAAATGCAGAAGCAATACAACACATACAGATAAAAAATAGATTAATAAATTTCATGCTTTAATTTCTGATAGTTCTAAAAGTCCCGGCATCAATAGTTTGTTTTTTAGCCGTTATTTCAACCTGCTTGGTTATTGCCTTATCCGCTGCCAAACCTGTTATAATTTGTGTTGAGTCTTCACTATATACATAAACGGTATATTTTCCTTCACGTAAATATTTAAACTCGAAAGTACCATCATAGTTAGCTCTTACACGATCGCCATAACTGATGTCGTCACCATATATGATATATACATCAGCATCGGCACCAGGATATTGTCCTTGCACGATTGAAAATGATGCATTGTACTCAACTACATGTACATATCCTTTTATTGAAGAATTGCCTCCTTCACCCGGCCCTTTTTCACATGCACTTATCAGCACACTAAGAAATAAAGCAGCATATAAAAATTTGCTCATATCGCTATGATTATAAAAATTAGAAATGGTTTAAGAAAGGCCGATGCTAAATACACATCGGCCAAACAGATTTTTAGTAGCGATTTGGGGTATAAACCAATTTCATAGTGCTGCTATAATCTTCTGCCACAAATTGCAAAAGATAAACACCTTGAACCAAACTGCTGTTCGCAAAATTCAAATCAATTTTATGGTATCCTTTACTCACTTTTGATTGATCAAGGAAAGTAATTAATTGTTTACCCGTAATATCAAATAACTTCAGCGTTACTTCTCTATCATTAGGAAGAGTGTATGCTATATTGGTAGATTCATTAAACATTGTAGGATACGCACTGACTACCGGGTTAAGTTCATCCGATCCAATTTCTTCAACAAAAGTAGTGCTGCTAAAGTGCGCTACAATTGAATCACCTGAGGTTAAGCTTACTGATGCTGCAGCAGAAGTGGCATTAGGATTAAATGTTTGTGTGTTGGCACTCCAATTGGTAAATGAATTGGGTGCAATAGGAAGCGCTTCTACATTTAAATTAACATTTCCAAAATACTTAGCAGACCATGGAAAACTGTTCAGGGTGATAGTATTCCACTGAATACTTCCTGAACCCGGAGGGTCAACATTTACTTTTATATCATATGGTCCGGTAAGAGAATAACAAGAGATATAACCACTGGTAATGGCCGTACATCTTTGAGTGATAAAGTTTCTCAATTGATTTACATTATTTTGCCAACCGGTATACGAACCTCCCCATCGCGCTGCATGTTGTGTCATTTCAGGCGCAATTAATGCTACTGTACTATCAAAAGAAGGTAGCAAGTTGGCACATGAAAATGCTGTGTTCCATAAATCAACCGAACGGTTGATATAATAGTTATTGAAAGCCGGATTCATTCGAAGACGGTTCAATACTGTAACATGACCTTTTGGATCAGAATTTCCTTGCAATCCTTCAACATCGCATGGCTGAGCAGTTGGTGTTGTATTAGGGATATTGGTGTAGTTGATATAATGTCCCCAAGTTGCATCGTTATCCCAAAGAATATATCTCCATTTAAAGCTTTTTGGATCGCCATTAATGGTATCCAAACCATGCCACCATCCTGTATTGTAGTTCAACCAATCTTTACTTACCGCAAACATGTTTCCTAAAATATAATCGGTCAAGGATGTGACATCGTATTTGCTATCTACATAATCATAGTTGGCTTGAGTAGCTAGGTTATTATTCAAAATAAAATTATACAAAGCATTCCACTCGTTCAATGCAGCCGACCCACCATACTGAGCCCATGTTGATCCCCAAGTTTCAATAAAATGCAAATTATACTTATCCTGATTGTAATAATAATTTGTGTTATCATGATCATCCGGATTATCTCTTAGATCATACACCCCCCAATAGCTGCCATTTATATACACAACACATTTCTCCGATCGTCTTACATCTAAATTCATACCTCCCAGCAAACAAGTCATTTGGAAGAATGCATCACGTAAATGTGTGCTACCCAAATTCGCATTATTAAAATCGGCAGGGTAGTTATCATCACCAGATGCTCTTAATATTAAACGCTGGTAATTGTCTCTTGGCGTGTCAAAAAATATTTGATCTTCCACAGAGTGATTGTATCCCATTTCATCACGCGAAATAAAATCTAAGCTTCTTTGGCTTAGAACCCAACTGTCTTGCCCATGTCGATTATACTCACCATATGTTTTGGCAACTCTTAGTTCTAATGTATCAAACAATTCAAATGTACCATGTGGCCTTAATGATCCGCTTCCATTGGCCAAAGTCTGCAAGCTATTAGCGGCAATGGAAACTACACGAAGAGTATGACTCACATTAATAAAATAAGTGTTAAACTCCATATAACTGGGTAGAACTTCAGGGTCAGAACTAAAGGTTATTGCCTTAAGAACTTTGGTGGTACTAATGGTAATTGGTCCCGTGTATAAAGTTGAACTTGTAGTAGGCAATGTTCCATCCAAGGTGTAACGGATATCGGAATTGGGTTCATTAGTTGTTAGAATAATGGTTTGAGCTGAATTATAAAATCCGGCACCAATATTTACGTTTGGTTTATCGGCATAATGAGAGAAGGGAGTTGCATTGTTGTTAGTAGCATTTGGGGTAGGGTTAGTAAAAAAACTCCAACCTGGTCCTCCGTCTAAAGTTCTGCCATAAGAATGACCTAATTGCGTTCTTTTTGAATTTTTAATTTCAACATAATCAATAATTACCCCATTTCCATCGGATAAGATCACCCATTCATTGGAGTTTTTACATTGCTTTATTTTGAAGCTGGTATGAATATGAGCTCCTACCTGCTTTCCTCTTCCGGAGCACCATAATCTCAAATATCCATTTGCACCAATAGTAACACCTGATGGGATCATGAATTTAGTAGTGTTCAAAGAATCATCACTTAAATGATAACCACCGATAGGAAGAGACACTGGACTGGTATTATAAATCTCTATCCAGTCTTCGTAATCACCATAGTTGTCTTGAAATTGAGAAAGGTTTGAAGGAGAAATCTCATTAATCACAAACTGAGCATTAGCTTGAGAAAAACCAAAGCTCAAAACAATCAAGCAGAGCAGCGAGTAAAAGTTTTTTAAAATTTTCATAATGTTATACTTAGTTGGTTTGGTACTGATTAAAATAATTTAGAAAGTTAATAATAATTTAAAGATGAGTAAATATTAGAGTTCATCAAAATATAAAATCTTTTATTATCCTTATTTTTAAACAAAAAAAGGTCGTTGCAATAGCAACGACCTTTCAAAATACAAGTTTTTCTTGTTACGCTTCAGCCCCTTGATTTATAAATGGCTGAACATAAACATATGATTTATTATTGCGTTTCTTTTTAAATTCTACGGTGCCATCTGCCAAAGCAAATAAGGTATGATCTTTACCCATGCCTACATTTTCTCCGGCAAAGTGTTTTGTTCCACGTTGACGAACGATAATATTTCCAGCAATCACTTTTTGACCACCATATACTTTTATACCTAATCGTTTACTATGCGACTCTCTTCCGTTTTTGGAACTACCGACTCCTTTTTTGTGTGCCATTTCTCTAAGTATTTATTAATTATTCTTCTGTACTTTCCGCTTTCTTTGCTTTTCGAGCACCTTTAGCTGAAATCTTTTCAATTTCAATTCGGGTTAAAGACTGACGATGACCATTCATTTTTTGATAACCTTTTCTGCGTTTCTTTTTAAACACAAGTACTTTATCATCTTTTAAATGTTCCATTACCTTAGCAGTTACTTTTGCTCCTTCTACTATAGGTTTACCTATCTCAATCTTTCCATCATTATCAATCAAAAGTACTTGATCAAATTCCAATTTTGAACCTTCTTCAGCAGCTAAGCGATTTACTACCACCTGCTTTTTTTCAGATACTTTTAATTGCTGACCGGCTATGTTTACAATTGCATACATCATACATCGTTTTTAAGATTCCCTAAAAGGGAGCGCAAAAATAAGAAATATTTACATGACAGCAAATATTAGATACAATTCATTTCTACTGAAAATCAGTTATTTACGAGAGGCAAGGTAGACTCCAGTAAAAATTACCAGTAAAGATGCCAAATGCTCAACTCCAATACGCTCACCGTCCAACAATCCCCATAGCATAGCAACTACAGGAATCATATAGGTTACTGTACTGGCAAAAACCGCTGTAGTAATTTTTAACAAACGATTAAACAATACCGTTGATAGTGCCGTTCCAAAGACGGCTAAAATAGCAATATAGCCTAAATCCAACCAGGCTCCTTCTGAACACATACGATGAAGAAAGTCGGTTGAAAACAAATAAACCATAGAAGGTGGTCCTACAAAAGATAATACAAAAGCGGTAATAAGTATTGAACTGGCAACATGCAATTTAGAACGGATAATATTAGCACTAAAGCCATAGCAAACTGTTGCCAATACTATTAGTAAGCCATATTTTGGGTCGGAACTTACAGTACCCGAACTGCGGATAAATAGCAGAGCTATCGCACCGGATAAGCCCATTAATACACCAGCAACTCCAAAACCAGAGGTTTTAACTTTAAAAAACCACCAACCCAAAATCAATACAAAAACAGGAGTAAGTCCATTTAGCATTCCTGCTACTGAACTACTAATATGTGTTTGAGCTATTGCAAATAGAAAGGCCGGAATTCCATTGCCCAAAATTCCGGCAGCCATTAAATATTTCCAATGCGATTTTTGAACTTGTTTGAAACGGGTTAATACAACTGGTAATAAACACATGAAAGAAATGCTCATGCGAAGCGATGCCAATTGATCTGGAGCAAAAGTGCGTAACCCCTTTTTCATTAAAATAAACGAACTACCCCAAATTAACGCTAAGGTTAGCAATAAGATCCAGGCAAGCAGCTTATCTTCTTTTTTTACCATGGGATTTTTGAAGATTTTTCTTTTCGTGAAAAGCCCCTTTAAAATTTGGATCTTCTTTTCTCTTTTGGTGATCAATTTCTCTGGCCATGTCTTGCTGCTCTTCCCTTGAAGTACTACCAATTTCGATCGATTGGGGTAAATCCAATTGATCAATTTTATGCTTACTCAATTTTTCCGCCTTTCTTAAATAATATTCTTCAGCGGGGTTTACAAATGAAATCGCTTTCCCTTCATTAAACATTCTTCCGGTTCTACCTATTCTGTGAATATAATCGGCTACTACCAAAGGCATATCAAAGTTAATCACAAAGGCTACATCTGGCAGGTCAATTCCTCGTGCTGCAACATCGGTGGTAACCAAGATTTGTGTTTTACCTTCATGCATAGCTTTATACGCATTAACTCTGAAATTCTGCTGTTTGTTACCGTGAATAATGCCGACTACATCTTTGTCTATTGTTCGACTCAAATATTTAAATACATTATCAGCCGAAGTCTTAGACCTACAAAATACAATCGTTTTTTTATCATGAATGCAGTTGGATAACAAGTAATCCAGTAAAGTTATTTTAGTCTTAATATTTGGTACCCTATAATACTCCTGTTGAATATTTGTTGCAATCGGTTCTTCAGGTTTTATTTCAATCACATGTGGAAACGCAATAAAATCTTCAGATATCTTTCGAACAAGAGGCGACATGGTTGCAGAAAATAAAAAATGCTGACGCTTTTGAGGCAATACTTCAAGAAGGTGATGCAACTGCTTTATAAATGATTTGTCTAGCAAACGTTCCGCTTCGTCTAGAACAAAAAATTTAATCTTTTTAACCGAAAAATTTTTCTGCGAATAATGTTCTAAAAAACGAGCTGGTGTAGCGATGATCACATCACAACCTTGAGACAACTTTTGCTTTTGCTTGGAAATGCCTTCTCCTCCATACAAACCAACTGAGCGAAGATCAATATAGGAACATAATTCTTTAAAATGATTTTCAACCTGAACGACAAGTTCACGGGTAGGAACGATGATTAATGCACGAGGTTCAATTCCTTGCGAATGAGATAAAACTGTTATTATGGGTAATAAATATGCGGCTGTTTTCCCTGACCCGGTTTGAGAAATTCCTATAATATCTTGACCTGACAAAGCGGCTGGAATACTCTTTAATTGAATGAGTGTTGGATTTCTAAATAATAAATCATTCAACGCTTTAAGAAGTGGTTTGCTCAGTTTAAACTGGTCGAATGATTCCTGACTCATTTGGGCAAATGTACATAATGCCGCAAATAAAAGTATCTATTGATTGGTAGTGCATTAAACGAATAGTCACTAAGAATAAAAGTAAAGTGTATGTAAAATAATGCCAATCATTTTATAATCAGCGTCATTATTGGAATTACATAAAAACTATTGATACCTTTGAATAACCAAATCTAATTTACATGAAACATTTAAGTTTGTTAAGTCTGTTTTTATTTTGCATTCATCCTTTGTTTGCACAACAATACGATTACCAAAATATATTATTGAATGCACATTGGGATGATACGACCCATACCGACATGGGTTGGGCAGGAAATCGATATACTGGTTGCTGGGCATGGCACAATCCGATCGATGGTAAAGAATATGCCATTGTTGGAGCAGCGCACGGAACATATTTTGTTGAAGTCACCAATCCCTCTAATCCACAACTAAGAGACTTTGTTCCAGGCTTGCGTACTGGTTGCACTTGGAGAGAATACAAAACATATCAGAATTTTGTGTACATGGTTTCTGATGATTCATCGCCAAATGGACTTCAGATTGCCGATTTATCCTACCAGCCTGACTCAGTGCATATTGTTCATAGTGGTAATTCAATTTTTACTCGGTCGCATACCATTTGGATTGACGCTGATAAACTGTATTGTGGAAGTGTTAAAGGAGGAATTTTTGGAACGACTCCCGAATCAATGGCGGTGTTTTCATTGAGCAATCCTGCCGCGCCTACACTACTTGCGAAACTCTCTGATGACTATCCTCAAATTGGTCATGTGCACGATATGTTTGTTCGTAACGATACGGTGTATGCATCTTGTGGATACAATCAAGGGTTGCAGATTTATAAATTTAACTCCAGCAACAATTCTCTTTCTCTCATTCAGAATTTAACCTCATACCCCGATCAAGGATACAATCATAGCAGCACTTTAACGGATAACGGAGATTATCTGGTGTTTATGGATGAAGTTCCTGATGCATTAGCTATTAAAGTATTAGATGTTTCAAACATGAATAATCTAACAGTTGTTTCCACGTTTAAAAATACTCCCGGAGCAACTCCACATAACCCTTTCATGATGGGTAACGATCTTGTTTACGTAGCCTATTATCAGGATGGTGTTGTTGCTATTGATATCAGTAATCCTGCTCAACCGGTTCGAATCGGTTATTTTGATACGCATTGGCAATCGAACAACCCAAATGTAATGTCGGGCTATGTTGGTTGCTGGGGTTTATATCCTTGGTTACCCAGTGGAGTAATTGTAGCAGTGGATATGCAGAATGGATTATATTTATTAGATCCACAATTACCTTTAGGATTAATTGATTTAAACTCAAATGAATCAATATCAATATTTCCAAACCCTGCTTCAACTCTTGTAAACATTAACATTTCAAGTTTGAAAGAAGTGGAATCAATTCACTTATTTTCAATAGATGGCAAGCTTATCTATTCCAATTATCCCAAAACTCAATCAGGAAATTTCATACAGTTACCTATAAACGAATTATCAAAAGGTATGTACCTGATACGCGTAAAAAGTAAGTCAGGAATGTATCAACAAAAACTGATCATTCAGAACTAAAAGTAAAAAGCCGGATCTAAACAATCCGGCTCTTTTATTAATATTCTTCGGGTCTTTTAAGTGTATCTGGAGCATGAGTGTTCGGTGTTGACATTAGACCGACCATCATGGCCAAAACAGATACAATGATCACAAATAAAAGAACCCCTTCCGAAATTTCAGGTATAATATATTGAGCGGGGATACTTAAGTACAATAAGATAGTAATCAAACCTCTAGGAGCGATTAGTATTTCTGGGAAAATTCCATGCTTGTCACGTTTCATTAATTTCAATATCGCAAAGCGAATAGCAAATACCAAAGCTGAAGAAACAACTCCCATCAATATTGTGTTGGTATCAAGTAGTGATTCTAAATTCATACTAAAACCAAACATCACAAAAAACATTGTTCGAACAAAAAACGATAATTCAAAGGTTATAATTTTAAACTGGTTTAACCCATCTTGCAGATTCTGATCATTAAAATATTTCCCAAGCTTGGTATTCTTTATCAAGTGAGTATTGTTTAGAATCAGACCAAAGGCCAGAATTAAAATAAGACTTGATAAGTGCAATTTCTTGCCTACAGCAAATACCAAAACTAAAATCGAAAACAAAAAGAATATTTTTGTTTCTAACTTGATCTTATCGAGTGCGAATAAAAGCACAAGAGAAAACACAAGAGAAAGTGCCAGTGTTGCAACAAATGAACCCAAGAATGTAGCGATTCCGGACAATGTCATGATATTATAGAAAGCAAATAAATAGAAGAATACAATTCCTACGATATCAGAAAATGTAGCTTCATAAATCATGAATTCCTTTTTGTGACCATCCATTCCATGAACACTTGGAATAACAATAGCACTTGAAATTACAGCCAAAGGAATGGCGTACATCAGATTGCTAATAAAAGGTGCTTTGGTAAAAAATTGTAGTGCAAAAGCAACTGCAAATGAAGTCAATAGCATCATTACCAGAGAAATAAGCAATGAGTTGTTGATTAGCTTTTTTCGCTCTTGATCTAATTTAAGATCGAGTGAGCCCTCCAAAACTATGAGTATTAGACCAATCGTTCCAAGAATACTGAGAGCATCTTTTTCTAAATAAAAGTTTACACCGTAATAGGATACCATATAATTGATTCCAATTCCGGTACCAATCAATAACAAAACTGCCGGAATTTTTAATGACTGTGCTATGATGTTAAAAATGTAAGATGCGATAACGATTACGCAACCTGCTATTATATAGTTATATGCATCCATATAAAATTAGTTTAAAAGTATGTATACAAAAGCCCCCGCTAAATATCCTATTGCTGCCAACCAGCCAATTTTTTTCAAATACCAAAAGAAATCGATCTTTTCCAGACCCATCACAGCCACACCGGCAGCCGATCCAATGATTAGTGTACTTCCTCCAACTCCTGCACAATACGCTAGAAAAGTCCAAGCCTTTCCATCTGGCACATAATTACTAAACCAAGTTGCAGATTCAGGATCAAGAACTGCCAGCATTTCGGGGCTATATACAGGTGTCATTCCCATACTGGCAGCCACTAAAGGAACATTATCGACTATGGCCGATAAAAATCCTATGATAATATTGATTGTATATACATCTTCAAATGTAAATCGCAATGTTTCTGCTAACTCAGTAAGTATGCCGGGTGCTTGCAGTGTACTGATGGCCATTAAAATTCCAAGGAAAAATAAAATTGACGGCAGATCAATTTTGCGAAGCACATTTACAATGGAGTACTTGTTTTTTTTCTCCTTCTCCACTCCTCTGTGTAATATTTCTGTAGCAATCCATAAAATTGAAAGTGCCAACAACATTCCAACATAAGGAGGTAAGTGTGTGATCGATTTAAATATAGGAACTGACAGCAATAAAGTAAGTCCTAAAAAAAATACAAAATTCTTCTTATAGCTAGTCAAAACATCATCTTGATTTTCATCTGATCCTGCAGGTCTTCTAACTTCTCCTTTAAATGTAAATGAAACAATAATCAATGGCACGATAACACTTACTAGACTTGGTATAATCAAGTGCACAATTACATGCAGAGCTGTAATTTGTCCGCCAATCCATAACATTGTTGTCGTTACATCACCCATAGGTGACCAAGCACCTCCAGAATTGGCTGCTATGATTACAAAACCGGCAAAGACCCATCGGTCTTTTTGTTCGGCTACCAGTTTCTTCAATAAAGAAATCATTACAATACTGGTAGTTAGATTATCTAATGCTGCTGAAAAGAAAAATGTGATGAAACAAACAATCCATAGCAAAACCACCTTATTAGTCGATTTAATTTTGTTGGTAATAATGCTGAATCCCTCATGAGTATCAATCAATTCTACAATAGTCATTGCACCCATTAAAAAAAACAAAATCTCTGCGGAATGAGATAAGTAATGCGACAATTCATGCAGTACAAAATGTTTAAAATCGTTATTCTCAGGGTCTTTGGCAACAAAATCAGTATAGGTACTAAGATTGCTTACCATTCCTTCACCAAACATCATAAATGCTGTCCAGCCAAGCATTCCTATGAATAAAGCAGAAGCCGCTTTATCAATATGAATATTGTGTTCAAAAATGATTCCCAAATACCCGAAAACGAATATGGCGATCAATACTATTTCCATGCTTTATATATTTCTTTAATTAGATTGCTAATATACTTTTTTTGTAAAATCACATGCAGGGCAATTTCAAATTGTATACATTTCTGCTCTGAAATTTTTTTTGTGAAAGCAATTGTAACGGTTATAAATGATTTAAATACCGATCAAAGGGTTCATAGAACTTGTATGCTACTACAGGAACTGGGATATGAAGTAACTCTGGTCGGTAGAAGATTGAATTCAAGTGCCAAAATGAGTGAGCGGCCATACCATTGCATACGTTTTAAATTGTTGTTTGAAA
>Ga0116144_10003132_pt1 | contig 16854 bp, 4 predicted proteins | sample AD_UKC035_MetaG_FD_89746 | JGI IMG/M metagenome (GOLD analysis project Ga0116144, IMG submission 89746) | Active sludge microbial communities of municipal wastewater-treating anaerobic digesters from USA - AD_UKC035_MetaG | ecosystem: Engineered > Bioreactor > Anaerobic > Digestate | place: USA...
AAGCGTCCTGCCCGCGCAGGGCGATCTGGTAGTTGCCTTCCAGGCCGCCTGGGACGGCGGCGTTCCAGTGGGCCATGCCGTTGGTGTTCTGGGTGAGGGTGGCTGCTTGCCAACCTTGCATAGTCAGATCGTGAATTTCGGCGGCGGAGAGGATGCGCGCGTAGAGCCGCACGTCGTCCAGCGCGCCATCGAACACGCCGCTGCCATCGCTGCGGCGGCCCAGCAGGAAGGGCGCGCTGTCGGCGGTCAGGTCGTCGCCGCCGGTGATGCCGGTGCGGCTGCCCGCCAGGACGCCGTTGCGGTAAACGTAAACCGCGCTGCCATTGTAGGTCACGACGACGTGGTTCCAGCCCGGTTGGATGACGTTCGGCACGTCTACGTGCGTTTCGGGATAACCGGCCGGAATCACCCGCAGGCCGTTGACGCCAGCGCCGCCGCCGGTGTGCATCTCGAAATGTTCCAAGCCCCTGGCCGTGATGAACTGTACCTGATCCGAGCCTGTGTCGTCCCATTGGAACCACAAGCTCAGCGTATACTGCTCCGGCGCGAAAGCCGGTACGCCGGCGATACTCACGCTGTCATCCACGCCATCCAGCGCCAACGCGCCTTGACCCACCTGGCCGGTGAGTCCCTTGAGGGCGGCGTCGCCGGTGTACAACAGGCCATTGTGTCCGCGCGCGGAGCTGTCGGCAATTCCATCGCCGGACTTGAGCGTGCTTTCTTCAAAGTCCAGGCGGAACTCCGGTCCGGCGCCCCAGTAAAGCATCTGGATTTCGGCGGCGGTCAGGGCGCGGTTGAACACGCGCATGTCGTCCAATGCGCCGTGGAACGCCGCGCCGCCGAATCCTAGCCGCCCGATCTGCACCGGATAGGCCGTCTGGCAAGGGGCGGCGGTGACGTTCACCGCGCTATCCAACTGCCCGTTCAGGTACAGCTTGAGCGCGGCCCCGTCGTAGGTCATCATCACGTAAGTCCAGGCATTGAGCGGCAGCGCGCCCTGGCTGACATAGGTGTAGTAATCGGCGCAGTCGTGGCCGCTTTTGAAGCCGAAGTCGAGGGTTAACTCGTTGGGCTTGATCCACAAGCCGTAGTTGCGGTAATGGCCCCACGGATTCCCCTTGGCGATGAGCACCTGCCAGTCCGCCACGATCTGGTCTGGCCTGACCCATCCGCCCACGCTGAAAGTCGCCAGGCTCAACCCGCCGGGGTCGCTCACGGTGACAAGGTCGTCCACGCCGTCAAACTGCGCGCCGACGTAGGCCGGGCTATTCGTGCCGAGGGTGGGGCAAGCCGTCCCCTCGCAGATGCCGTGGGCGTTGCTGCCGGAGACATCCCGCAGGATGGACACGTTGGCGTCCATGCCTGCGCTTTCCAGCGGCAGATGGAGCACCTGTCCGGCGGGCGCGCTTTCGTTGTAGAACGGCGAGCCGGGCATGGCCGGGGTGAAGGCGACGTCCGCTTGACTCACGCCCGCCACCTGGGATTGCGCCAGCAGCGCGATCTCGGCGGGTTCCAGCACACGGTCGAAGAGGCGCACGTCGTCAATCTGCCCGTCGAAGGGATACGTCCCGTCGCCGCGCCGCCCGATGTTGAACGGGGTGGCATCGGCGAGCAAGTCCACACCGGTAACGCCGCCGCGGCCGCCTACCGGCGCGCCGTTGCGATAGACGATGACTGTGCTGCCGTCGTAGGTAAGGGCGACATGGTTCCAACCGGCTTGCACAAAGCCGGGAACGTCCACGGAGGTTTCGGGATACCCGGCGGGGATCACGCGCAGGCCGTTACCGGCGGTGGTATGAAGCTCAAAGGTCTCCGTATCCTTGCCCCCCAGGAATTGGACGGTGCTGGAGTTGAGGTCATCCCACTGGAACCACAAGCTGAGTGTGAACTCGGTGGGGGTGACGGGCGGCGTGACGGTGAGATAGTCGTCCACGCCGTCGAAGTCCAGCGCGCGTCCGTTCTCCCCGGCGACGCCTGACGTGGGGCAGGTCGCGCCGGAACATACGCCGTTGACGCCGCGCCCGTTGCTGTCGTAGAAGGCGGTCGCGCCGGCGTTTTCTTCCAGCGCCAGGTGGAAGACCTGACCGGTGAGCGACGGCAGTTCACTGACCAGCCCACGCAGGGTCAGGGTGGAGGTGATGGTGTTGGTCGGCAGGTTGGTTTTATCGAGGCTGGCGGTCGGGGCGGCGCCATCCAGGTGGAGGACGCCTACCGCCGTTGTGCGCGCATTGCCCACCGCGTCGGAAGCTGTGACCGAAACGGTGTACGCGCCGGTGGGGGCGGCGGGGAAGGCGTAGGTCGCGGCCCAGGCGGCGCCCGTGACCGTGGCGACCTGCTCGCCGGCGCCGGCCGTGACGCCGCTTGCGTCGTACAGGGCGACGTGGACGCTTACCACGCCGCTGCCGGCCGCGCCGCCAGGCAGGGCCGGGTCATTCACGGTTCCGGCGAGGGCCACCGTCCACAGGGCGTCGGCGCGCTGTGGGGCGATGGCGCCCGTCGGGAGCGTTGCGCCGACGGTGGGCGGCGTCGCATCCACGTAGACGGTCGCGCCCGCGCCGGGCGTCTCGATGTTGCCGGCCCGGTCGGTGGCGCGCGTCTGGAGGGTGTAGACGCCCTCGCCGTTCAGCGCGGTCGGGTCGAAGGTGGGACACCAGGCGGCGTCGGCGTCGCGGCATGTGGGCGCGGTCGTCCAGTTGCCGTTGACGCCCAGCTCGACCTTATCCACCGCCGAGGTCGCGTCGGCGGCGGCAACGTGCAGCACGACATCCCGGTTGGGGCGATAGGGCGCGGCGGATTGCAGGGTGGAGGTGGGTTTGTCGGCGTCTACGGTGAGGGCGAAGGACTGGCGTTCTTCCACCCACTGCGATTGATACCGGTAGATGGCGTCCACGTCCACCCCGGAGAGGGCGGTGACGTAGAGCGCGACGTGGTCAATACGCCCGTTGAAGGCGTCGCCCCCGGCGTTGTTCGCGCCGACGTAGAAGGCGGCAGTGGGCGTGCGGGGGATGGGGTTGCTGGCGAGGGGGGCGAGGCTGCCGTTGACGTATAGCTTCCACACGCCGTTCTCGCGCACAGCCGCCACATGCGTCCAGCTATCCTGGGCCGGTTTGAGCGCGGCGGCGACCAAGCTCACCCCGCCGTTGAGGAGGTGCAACGTCCCATCCGCCGCCAGGTAGAGACCGTAGCCGTCGGTGGAGGAGTTGCCATTGTGGGCGATCATCTGGCCTTTGCCGTTGACGCCGGCCCAGCGGATCCAGGCCATCAGCGAGACGTTATCCGTCGCGTTGCTGGCGAGGTCGCCGTGTACGCGGTCGTCCATGCCATCGAATTCCAGCGCGTTCCCCAGTTGCCCGCGCACGCTGACGGGGCATGTGGCGCCGGCGCACGCGGCGGTCTTGCTACTGAAGGCGTCGCCGAACTGCGTCGCGCCGACGCCTTCATCGAAGCGCAGGAGGAACAGCGGCGCGGATTGGTAGAGCTGTTGCACTTCGGCGGCGGTGAGGACGCGGTTGTAGAGCTGCACGGCGTCAATCGCGCCGTGGAAGGGATAGCTCCCGCCATTGCGGCAGCCCACCCAGAAGGGCGCGGCGTCCATGGCGGGATCGTAGCTATCTGCGATGCCCGCGCGGCTGCCGACCTGGACGCCGTTGCGGTAGACAAAGACATTTCTGCCGTCGTAGGTCACGACGACGTGATTCCAACCGGGCTGGATGAAGTTGGCTACATCCACATAACTGCGGGTGTAGCCGGCCGGGATGACGCGCAGGCCATTGACGCCGGCGTCGCCGCCGGTGTGGATCTCGAAGTGTTCCAGGCCCTTGCCGGTGATGAACTGCACATTGGCCGTGCCCACGTCGTCCCATTGGAACCACGCGCTTAGCGAGAAGATGGCGGGGCGCAGCGCGGCGCTGTTGGCGACGCGCACGGCGTCGTCCACGCCGTCGAAAGTGGCGGCCTGGTTGATGCGGCCGGGGACGCCGGAGACGGGGCAACTCGCGCCGGAGCAGGCCGCGCTGCTTTGTTGCGTTGCATCCTGGAACGCGCGGCTGCCGGGTGCGTCGTCCAACGGCAGGTCTAGCGCCACCGCGTACCGGCGATATTCGGCCAGCACTTCCTCGGCGGTGAGCGTGTGGGCATAGAGGGTCACTTCGTCCAGCAACCCCATGAAGTCGCGGCCGATGACCATCATGTCTCTGTAGGCGCGGGGGGCGCCGCCCATCCCCCGGGTTGCCTGGGGGACGCCGTTGACGTACAGTTGCGCGGTCTGGCCGGCCAGCGTGACCGCCAGGTGGTTCCAGTCGCCGAGCGATACGACGTTATCCCACTGTACTTCGCGCCAGGCTACGCCATCGCCATAGCCAAACAGCACCGTTTGGCCGTTGAGGCGCAACGAAGGCGCGGCATTGCGATCTCCATACCCCAGCGACCCGATCAGGGTGGCGTTGCTGGAGGGCATAAACCGCGGATGCACCCAGGCTGACAGCGTGACCTGACCGGCGGTGAAGTCGAAGGGGATAGGCATTGCCGTCCACAATCCCCAGCCGGGGGCCGGGAAGAAGATCGCGCTCTGGTAAATGCCCTCGGGCGACTGGACGGCCAGGCATATAGGGCTATTACAGTAGGCGTCGTATTTCAAGCCGGAGTCATCGCGCCAGCGGTTGTCGGTGGGGGGGCGGTTGAAGCTGAATTTCATCAGCGGCCGGCGGTAGAGGGCTTGCGCTTCGGCGGCGGTAAAGGCGCGGGAATAGAGCCGGACTTCGTCCAGCGAACCGAGGAAGGGATAGCCGCCATCGCTGCGGCGGCCCAGGGTCAGCGGGGCGGTGTTGGCGGCGAGGTCGTTTCCGCCGGTGATGTCGGTTCGGCTGCGGAGCAGGACGCCGTTGCTGTAGACATGGATCGCGCTGCCCGTGTACACGACGACGAGGTGCGTCCAGGCCTCGCGGACCGCCCCATCCAGAACATCCAGCGTGGCGCCGGGATGCCCGGCGGCAATCACGCGCAACAGCCGGGGGTCGCCGGCGCCGTTGCCCAGTTGGATTTCCAGGTTCCCCACGCCCTTGCTCGTGAGGAACACCGGGCCGTTGCTGCCATCGCGCCAGTAGTACCACAGGCTCAGGGTGAAGGCGCCGGAGCGCAGGTCGGGCGCGTCGGCCACGGTGACGGTACTGTTGTTGAAAAAGGCATAGCGGCCAAAGATGCCGCTCTCCTCAAGCAATTCGGGGCAACTACCGGCGGTACAGATGGCGTTGTGGCGGCGGAAGCTGCCGGACTCGTCCAGGAAGGTGGTTGCGCCGTTCGCCTCCTCGAAGTGGAGCAGCAAGCTGGCCCCGCCGGACGCCGTGCGCGGGTCGGTGACGAGCGCGCCGGCAGTTTGCGCGAGGGCGAGGTCGCCGGAGGCGGCGGTGGGCGCGATCTGCACCTGGCCGCTCACGGTGGTCTTGTCCAACGGCTGCAAGACGAAGTTCTGTGGGGCGACGTTGCCCGTCATGCCTGCCGGGAGTGCGGTGCTGAACAGGCCTTGCGCGTAGCGGGCGTTGAGGCGGTTCTCCACCGCGCCGATGTAGCGCAGGGTATCGCCGGGCTTGACCACGCCATCGGACGCCTGCCAGCCGCCGCCGGGCTGCACTTCGTCCAGCGCGGCGGTGTAGGCGAGCGCGTTGCCTTCGTCGGGCACGCGCGGGTTGAAACCGAATGCCTTTTCGCGCGCGTCGTTGAGACCATCGCCGTCGGCGTCGCCCACCTGCGGATCGGGCCACACCCAGGTGCGCAGCGGCTGCCCGGCGGCGTCGAAGCCGTAGACGAATTCCCACCCGGTCAGTTCGTCGGCGTCGGTCAGACCGTCGCCGTCACTGTCGGCCTTGAGCGGGTCGGTCTTGCGAATCAATTCTTCAGCGTCGCTCAAGCCGTCGCCGTCGGCATCGGCAGAAAGCGGGGGCGTGCCCTTTTGCGCCTCGAAATAGTCGGAGAGGCCATCGCCGTCGGCGTCCCAGCGGCGGTCGTCGGGGTCGCTGCCGCCATCGGCCGCGTTGAGCAGGCCGTCGCCGTCGGCGTCCTTGAGGCGGGGGAAGACGGGGTAGCTTGTCTGACTCCAGGCCAGGGCGTAGCCGCCATCGCGGGCTGCCAGAGCGTAGAACTCGTCGAGCGTCGCCGGGAAGATGTCATATTCAAGCACGCTGCTCAGGTCAATGTGGTTGGTCGCCGCCGAGGTTTTGATGGTGCAAAATTCGGTAGCCTTTGGCGTAAAGAATACGTACCCATAGCTGACGAGGCCCAGGAGCCAACATTCATGCGCCGGCAACGCATACCCCTCTGAGAGATACGCGGGCATTGTGACATTCATACCGGCCTGGTTAAAGGTCAACTGGCTGGCGGTTGTAGCCGTCATAATGTAAGGGCCGGCGCCTGGCGTGTTGGAGGGATCAAATAAGAAGTCGGGATTTTTATGCCAGCCTTGACGCCAGATTTGCGGGTTCTGATTTAGTTTGAGATCTTGGTGAAAGTCATTTTTGGTCGGTTGTAACCGGTATGCAAATGTAGATTGGCGCACCAGGGTGTCTATTCCTTCCAGTTGAGGGTAGATGGCCGCATACGCCAACCCTGCCCCGGTCGCTTCCCACACCGTAATGGTGTCTATCTCATTGGATATGCCGACTTTGAAGGTCATCTTCTGCCCAACCTTGAATCCTTGCTTGGGGTCCGCCAGACTGGTATCCAGGGAAGTAAGCTGGAGGCGTTGGGGATTTTTCATCGAGACGACGACCGCGTAGCTGTAGATAGCACTGGAGATTGCCACTTTGAAGAAGCCGGTGATGCCACCACAGAACCATCTGGCCGCCACGGGGTCCTTGCCAGGAATCAGTGTGCAGATGACGCCCACAATCGCGTCAATGACGCCCATCAGGCCCATCAGCACGGCGCCCACGATCGGTATCAGGCCGATCAAGAGCGTCACGATGGAGAGCGCAAGTTCGGCGATCAGGTCGGCTACCAGCGTCAGCACTTCGGGGCTGAAGAGGTTATAGCCGAAGGCGAGCAAGACGATCACCTGGACGGCAAAGAGGCCGACGGAGATGACGACGCCGATGGCCCACGCGATGATGGCGACGATGGCGCCGAGAACCAGGGCGCCGATGTTGATGGCGGCGGTGAGGTCCCCGGCGGCTTTGATGACGGCGATCACCGCTTTTACGATGCTGATGATGGTCATAATGATCGTCACTATCAGCGTCAGCACACTGCACACCAGCTTGACGATGGCGAAGAATGTAGCGACTGTATCTGGGCTGAGGATCAAGGCCACGATGGCTGCGGCGCCGGACGACAACAACGCTATGGTGCTGACCATGGCCAACAAACAGGCAACAGCAACGACCGCAGCCAGGATGATGGCAATCCCCACCATCAATACGAACCCCTCACCGCCCCTGATTTGCGTCAGGTATTTGAAAAACCACGCGGTGGCCGAGAGGACCCCCCCGATCAGATTTGCCAGCGGGGTGACACACTGCACCAGCAGCTTCAATAGATCGCCACTATTTTTGATTAAGAAATCGCCAACGTAGAGTTTGAGTACGGAAATGCTGGCTTTGATGAAGGTCTTGACCAGCGATTTGACAATCGTAATGATCACTTTGCCGACCGTGCCGCCGGTCTTGACATACTTGTAGTCGCTATCTTGACCGGGAACGGCCGGTTTGATCAAGGCGGCGCCCTTTTGCACGAGGGCCGACATGCTCTGGTAAACCGCGAGGTAATAGCCCTGCGCTAACACGCCCTGAGCGTTCAGGGCTTTGGTTCTTTCCTCCGGGGTTAAGTTAGCGTAAGCTTCCGTGTCGCTTTCCAGAATCGGCTGCAATACCCCTGTAAAATGCTGGAAATAGTTATCCAGGGGCATGGCCTCCCACACGCCGTTGACCTGGCGATAGGGCGCCCACTGATACACGGCCTGCGTCAGTACGTCGCCGGGGATGCTCAGGGTCAGTTGGTTGTCCGTCGCCGCACTGCCCAGGCGGGCGGTACGCACGGCCTCGGCGCTCATACCCAGGTTGGCGTAGCGGGCGCGCTGTTCCTGGGCAAACAGCAGGGTGGGGGCGCTCACTTTGGCGCTGCCATCCGGCGCGGTGAAGTAGGTTTGCAGGAGTTGCCGCGTGTGGGTCATCGGCAGCGTCGCCACCTCATCGGCGTTGGCAAAGGCGTAGGTCAGCACCCGCAGCGCGTTCTGAGGGATGTCCCACCGCTGTTCATCGGAGACGCCGGCGTTGTGCTGGCTGTCGAAACGGCGCACGATTTCGGGGATGGTGAGGTCGCGCTGCCCGTCGTTGTTCGTATCACTGGCCGTGAGGAAGATGCCGCCCAATCCTTCCGTGAGATGCCACAGGTACTCGTCCACGTCCGGGGCCGAGTCGGTGGCCGGGTCTTCAAAGACGACGGCCATATCCAGACCGTGATCTTCCCGTGCGATCATACCGGCCAGGAACCACTCATCCGAGTAGGTCTGCACCACCTGCGTTTGATTCAAATCCCAGTTGTTGGGGTCGGAACACCATTGCTCTTGTGTCCCAGGGTAAGAGGCTGGCCGGTTTTTGCAGCGATCCACCAGCGCATCCACGAGCCACACCATCCGCATCTGATGGGCGTCGCCCCAACTCGCGCCGGGCTGGTAATACATCCGGCCCAGGAAACCCACGCGCCCGCCGCCAGTTTCATCCGCGATAACGCTCAGCGGCACGTAGGCCAGCAAGCCCCCGTCGGTTTTTTCCCGCACGGCGATGCCGTAGCTCTGCATCTGGGCGAGGTCTACCGCCCGGTCGGAGTAGGGGCCGTTGATCACATTCCCCAGATTGGCGCACACTTGCTGCCCACCGCCGGAGACGCTCATCAGCCGTTTGCCATCCGCCAAGACATTCAACGAAATCCCGCTCACCGTGCGCACGTCGCCATCGCGCACAGCAGTGAAGGTGTAGGCCGCCGTCCCGCCGGGGCAGGAGGCGTTGTCGGCGTAGATGACCATCGTGTACGGCTGTGTATTGGCAAAGTTAAAAGCTAACTGGATCGGCTGGCCGGGCTGCTGGGTCATGGCAATTTGGCCGGCGATCTCATTTTCGAGGTAGGCGGTCGCTTGCAGCGTCGTTGTCAGGGGCAAGGGGAGGGTGTCGCCGTTCATCTCGATTTCCAACATCGGGATCAGGCGCATGTCGCCATTGGCTTCGCGGGCGGCGCCGCCGGGCGCGACGTCTGCGAAGGTTGCCCGGTTGCCCTTAGCCCGCTGCACCTGGCCTTTGGTATCCCCATCCGGCCAATCCAGCACGTTCATCACGTAGGTCAGGTGTTCGGGGTTCTGTGGACGCAATTGGAAATCCACGACCAGCGGGTTATCGGCCTGCGCATCGTTGATAATCAAGTGGAACGGCGTTTCGTAGGTGAAGGGGGTGTCCGCCGCGCCTAACTTGCGGGTGGGCGAATAGTCCAACTTATCGGGGAGGCCATCGTTGTCCGAGTCGCGGTCAAAGATGTCGGGCGTCCCGTCACCGTCAGTATCCTGGCAAGGCACGTCGGGCGAGAGCTGATTCTGGGATTCGCGCTGGCGCTGCGGACATTCCTGCACGTCGGTAATGCCATCCATGTCCGTATCATAGTATGTCGGATCGCTATACCACAGCTTCCCGGCGTAGCTGAAACCCTGCACTTCGATGTTATCGGTCAGACCGTCGCCATCGGTATCGGCGTTATCGGCAATGGTCCCCAGGGCCGTTTCCTGCGCGTAGGTGAGGCCGTCGCCATCGGCGTCGCTGGCGGGATCGGGCGTGGGTTCAGTCAACAAGGCGGCAGACGTGGACGGCTGCGCGGCGGCTAATTCAGTCGGGAGGTCGAGGGACTGCGCGGCTTCCGCTGCGGCCAGCGGATCGGCATTGGCATTCCAGGTGGAGGTGTTCACCTGCTGCCGGTACTCGCGCGCCTCTTCGGCTTCAGCCTGTTCTTGTTCCTGCGCAGTGCGTTCGGCAGAGGCTTTTTCGGAGAAGGCGGCCACCTGTTGGCTTTGCAGTAACGGCGTGACGACGGTGGACACGATCACAAGTACGGCCACGGCGATGTAGAGTTTGCGAGAATTAGCGGCGGTGATCAGGAGGACGACCAGTCCCAGCACCCCCAGGGCCATCCCGCCGCGATGGGCGGTCTGCTGCCACTCACCTGACGTGCGCGGGAGATGCAGCGTCCCGGCCAGCCACGCGCCCGCGCGATTGGCCGCCGCCGCTTCCGGGTAGCCGGAGAAGTCGGTGCGGATGTCCGCGCTGACGCGGTCGCCATTCGCCTCTTCCGGGTACGTCACGTGGAGGGTCAGGCGCAGGGGCAAGTCCTGGCTGTCGAGCCAGAGCTCGCCCTCCCCGGACATAGCCACGTATTCGTCGGCCATGCTCAGTTGCACGCCGGGCGGAAGTTCGCCTTTCGCAATCAATTCTTGCTCCATTTGATCGCGCATATACGCTGCAAAGCGGGGGCCGTTCAGGTCGAAGGCGTAGCGGGTGAATGTGAGGCCCTCGCGGGTTTCTTGCCCCACTTCGCGGATATTCTCCGCGCCGGCGAGGTAGCCCAGCGGGTCTTCGCCCGGCGCGAAGGCGTCGGTGAAGTCGGAGACTTCGCGCCAGCTTTCCTCGCCGATGGCGCGCCCGTAGGCTTTGCCGTCCGCGATGCGGATTTCCAGCCCATCGCGCCCGGTGAGGGTGTTACCGCCGTTCTGCCAGAGGCTCATCTCCATCAACTGCGCCGGCTGGTCGGTGTGGCCTTCCATGTAGACCGTCTGCGTGGAACTGCTCCGTCCCACGTTGGCGAGCGCCGGGCCGGGCTGCTGCGTCTGCGTCAGTTCGGTGGCGAAGTCGTAGACGCCGAGGCGTTGGACGCGCTGCCACGCGCGCCGCACGACCCCTTCCGCCGACAGTGCGGCGGTGGAGGGCAGTGCGGGGGTCAGCACGAGCAGGAGCAGACTGAGAGCTAAAATGCCATAACTGTAGTGACGAATACGATTCATGGGTATCCTCCTTATGACAGGATTTACGAAATGATAGGATGAAAAGATTGAAGTGCGTTCTCGATGACGGTAAAAAATTTTTCGGCGGAAGCGCCGGCCGGGAAGATGCCATCGGCGGCCTCGGCGCGGCGTTCCTGGTCGGAAGTGTGCGTCAGGATAATGCAGGGCGACCGGGGGCGGCAGCCTTTGAGTTGTTGGATGGCGGATTCGAGAGTTTCGTCGGTCACGTTGGCGTCCAGCAGCACCAATGCTGGGGAAAGTTCCCTCAACATACGCAATCCGGCGGTCAGGTCATCGGCCTGCGCGACCTGGGTGATGGGGTTGCCGGCCCGCAGCAGCACGCGCAGGCTGTCGCGCAGGCGGCCCACTGCGGCAATGATAAGCACAAGGGTATTATCGGCCATGTTCCCACTTTAGCAAAAACGCCGACGCCGCGCAATGGAGAAAACAGGGGGATGAGCCGGGGAGGAAATGACCGGGGCGGGTGGTCAAAAATGACCAAGAGAAGTAATGAGAAATGAGAAATGAGTGACGGGTCACTCATTTCTCATTTCTTTTTACTTATTTCCCAACTCGGCCAACCCTTGCCGCAGCGCATACAACGCGGCCTGGGTGCGGTTGGCGAGGTGGAGTTTGTCGAGGATGCTGGTGATGTATTTGGCGACGGTGCGCTCGTGGATGCCCAGGGCGGCGGCGATTTCCTGGTTGCTCAGCCCGCGCGCGATGAGGCGTAGGGTGTCCAGCTCGCGCTCGGTGAGCGGCTCGGCGGTGGGGGGCAGGTCGGCGGGGTGGCCCAGCTCGCGCATCACTTTGAGGGCGATGGCCGGGTGGAGGTGCGCGCGGCCTTCGGCCACGTCGCGGATGGCCTGGAGCAATTGCGCGCGCGGCGTGTCTTTGAGCAGGTAGCCGAGCGCGCCGGACTTAATCGCCGGGAAGACTTTTTCGTCGTCGGCGAAGCTGGTCAGCACCAGGATGCGCGCCGCTGGGTCGGTTTGCTTGATTTCGATGATGGCCTGCACGCCGTCTTTGCGCGGCATCACCAGGTCGAGCAAAATCACGTCCGGGCGCAGGGAACGCGCCAGGGAAGCGGCTTCGGCGCCGTTGGTCGCCTCGCCCACCAGCTCCATATCCGGCTGCACGGCCAAAATCGCCGCCAGCCCTTCCCGCACAATGGTGTGATCGTCGGCAATCAGGATGCGTAGTTTAGCCATGGTGAGTCCCCCTATTACCAGCCACAGAGAATACAGAGTTCACAGAGAAAGTGCAATTTCAATGCATGTACCTGTGCCGGGCGCGGAGGTGATGTGCAACTCCGCGCCGATTTGGGCGGCATACGCTTCCATATTACGCAAGCCCATTCCGCCGGCGTCCTGCGCGTGGGGATCGAAGCCGCAGCCATTGTCCACAATCGCCATGCGCAACTGCCCCGCCGCCTCGCGCAAGGTGAGCGTCACCTCGGTGGCGCGCGCGTGCCGCAGCGCGTTGTTCAGCGCCTCGTTGGCGATCCGGTAGCAGGCTTCCTGTACCGACGCAGGCAGCGAGGCAGGGACGGTTTCATCCACCAGCAGGCGCGCCTGGATGTTGGCGCGGCCTTCGACGGCGGCCAGCCGTTGATGCAGCGCGCCTATCAGCCCCTCTTCTTCCAGCTCCGGCGGGCGCAGTTGGTGGATGAACAACCGCATCTCGCGGAGCGCCTGGCGGATGGTTTCGCCGATGCGCGCCAGTGTGCGCGCGACGGCATCCCCGGCGCCGCTTTCAAGTTGCGCCTGCCCGGCCTCGGTCAGCGTCGTCAGGCCGTAGAGCGATTGGGTGACGGAGTCGTGCAGGGCGCGCGCGATGCGTTCCCGCTCTTCGAGTACGCTCACCTGCCGCGCCTGTTGGTGCAGCCGGTCGTTCTCGATGGCCTGCCCCATCTGGTCGGCAATCGAAGAAAGGAGCGCGATCTCTTCGAGGTTGAACGTCTTTCCGGCCTGGCGCACCAGGCCCAGTAGCCCCTCTACTTGTCCTCCGGCCTGCAAAGGCAGCAGGATCAGCGTCAATGCGCCGGCCTCGCGCAAGACTCCCGGTGTGCGCGGGTCATCCCGCACATTGGGAATTAACAACGGCTCGCGTTGCGCAATCACCCAGCTCACTAGCGTGTCGTTAGCTGGCAAGCTCTGCAAGCGGCGCACCGCCTCCGGCGGAATAGCCTGCTGCGCGAGCAGCCGCAACGTCGCTCCTTCTAACAGATACGCCCCGCCGCCCTCTCCACTCACGGCCGCCATCGTCCGCGCCAACAACTCGGTCAGCAAAGTGGGTAGGGCCAAATCCTGACCGGTCACAGCCGAAACCTGGTACAACGCGGATAGCTCGCGCGTGCGGTCGGTGACGCGCCGCTCCAGGGTGACGTTGAGCGCCCGCACCTCGGCCTCCGCGCGCCGGCGTTCCGCAATCTCCTGACGCAGACTGGTCGTGAGTGTTTGCAGCGATCCCACCATCCCGTTGAAGGAGTGCGCCAGAAAGCCGATTTCGTCTTCCACCCGGACAGGAACCGTCGTGTTCAAGTCGCCGGCGTTAATCTGGGTCACGCCGCGCAACAAGTCTCGGAGCGGATCCAGCAGGTTGACGCGGAAGAAGAGCAGGAGCACGAGCGGCGTCAGCAGCGCCACGGTCACAGTTCCCACGACCAGGGGGAGAGCTTTTTGGTGAAGCATCTGGCGATAGGCCCGGTAACTGTACCCGACCTCGTATAACGTCTCATCCAGGCGAAAGGTATACCGGATAATCTGGTGGTCGGGATCAGCGTAAACGCCCCGGTAGGCCAGGCCGCCCAGGGGCATAGCGTCAGGATCATTGATCGTTGCGTACACATCTTGAGACTTGATCCAGGGGTTTTCGTGCGCCACAGCCAGTTGCACGACCGGCTGTACCAACGCGCGCTTGAAGAAATCTTCTTGGTCAAGCAACCTCTGAGCCGTCAAGTCTGCCTGGCGCGAAAAAAGCATCCGGTACGTGGCGGGGAAAACGCCGCCGGCCGCCGGCCGCGCCGCGATGTATCGCACGTCGGCAAGCGCCTCATCCATTGCCGGGGTCGTTTCCAGCCGGTCGCTTTGAATCAAAGTCTGGATGTGAGCCAGCTCGGCTTGCCGCGTCTGATCGTAAGCCGCCCGGTGCAGGTTGAGGATGATCAGATTGGCAACGCCCAACACCAGCAGCAAGGCCACCAACACGATGCCGACCAGTTTGACGAGCACCGACGAGGGTTCGGGGGAGTGATTGAGATGGGTGACGACCAGTGCGAACTGCGCCAGCAGATAAGTCACGGTGAGGCTGCCCACCGGCAGCAGGCGCTCGGATTCTAACGTCGAGGTGATGACCGGCAGAAACACGATCAGCAGCGCGAGGGCAAAGGCGCGCGCGGCGCGCGCCTCACGATTGGGAGGACGCCACAACGCGGATAAAAGCCCGCACTGATCGGCTTTGGCACTCTGAGCAACTTGACGCAAGCATACCAGGAATGCCCACAAGTACCCGCTGGGATGGAGTACCCCAAAGATATTCACCGAAGTCAGGGCGCGGGCGTAGCGGGAATGGATGACGCCATAGAGGAATTGCTGAAAATCGTAGAGCGGGTAGACCGGGGGCGTGATGACTTCGTAGACCAGCAAAGCCAGGATGCCAGCGGTCGCGCCCAGGGACACCCAAAGCGCCCCACGCGCTTCGCGGGGAAAGTGCAGGCGCGGGAAACGGTAGACGAACTGGAGCAGGCAAACCAGCCCGGCTAACGAGCCGACCATGCCGCCGATCCAATTCACGTAGCCGCCGCGCAGATCGTAAAGGCCATATCCCAGCAGCTTGGAGACGGCCACCAGGGTCAGACACGCCATCCACCCGGTGAAGAGCCAGGTGGCATTGGATTTGCGCTTGAGGCTGAGCAGGTAGAACAGGATGCTTAAATGCAGTAAGAGAATCGGTGAAAAGCCGACCGCTGGAGGAGACCAAAGAAAGATTGGGTGTGTTACCATAGGCCTCCATTTTAGCACAGGCAAAGGGATTGGAGAAGCTATGACCCATACTGCTGCGGGCATTTTCCGCCCCCCTTGGCCGGGGGTATAATACGGGCGGCGCGTCAGCAGCCGGCCCGCCATGGCGAATTGTGCATCAAGTTTATAGCAGCTGTCTTTTGGAGGGATTATGCTGTTAGCAGTGGATGTAGGCAATACCAATATCGTTTTCGGAATTCACAATGGCGCAACATGGTTGCATCACTGGCGCATCCGCACCGTGCGCGACAAGATGCCGGATGAATATGCGGTCTTGTTTCGCGGGTTCATCGGTGAGGCCGGAATGCCGATGTCACGGTTCGAACAGGTGGTCTTGAGCAGTGTGGTGCCGCCGCTCACCGGGACGCTGTGCGAGATGTTGGCTGTGCAAACTGGCCGTGAACCCTTGGTGGTGAGCTGTGACATAGATACCGGCCTGACTTTCCGCGTAGACAACCCCCGTGAGGTCGGCGCCGACCTCATCGCCGACGCGGTGGCCGCCCACATCCGCTGCTCCGGCGCTTGCATCGTGGTGGACTTCGGCACGGCAACGACATTTACGGCGGTATCGGCGCAGGCAGAGTTCCTCGGCGTGGCGATTGCGCCGGGGCTGAATCTGGCTGCGTCCGCGCTGGCGGGAGGGACGGCGCAGCTACCACAGATTGCGCTCACACCGCCGCCACGCGCTATCGGCACGAACACGGTTCACTCGATCCAGGCGGGCATTGTATTGGGATACGTTGATCTGGTGAGCGGAATGTTGGATCGCTTCCGCGCGGAACTAGGGGCGAAAACAGAGGCCATCGCTACCGGGGGACTCTCACGCCTGATCGCGCCGCTTACCGGACGCTTCCAGGTCATTGACCCGTGGCTCACGCTGGAAGGCATCCGGCTGATTGCGCTGCGGAATCGCCAGGTATAAAGCTTTTTCTCAACGGATTGAACGGACTAAAACGGATTTTTTCGAGAGAGGTTTATCTCATCCCACTCCTGGCAGTGATGGCGCGCGTGCTGTGGATGGGATGGCTGCCGGTTGATCCTATCGAACCGATAGACGCGGAGGGGTTTCATCTGCTGGCGGTGAACGTGCTGGCGGGGCGCGGCTTCGCCATCGGCTGGGAGCCGCCCTTCTGCCCAACGGCGGTCCGCACACCATTGTACCCGCTGTTCTTGATGGGGAGTTATCTCCTGCTGGGAGCGCAGCCGGCGCACGCCGTGCTCCTTCAAGTTTTGCTCGAAGCCCTTACCACCGCCCTCGTCATCCGCCTGGGGCGCGACCTCGGCGGGCGGCGCGCCGGCGCGCTGGCAGGCCTGCTCTACGCCCTCAACGGCACAACGCAGCGCTACACCGGTTATCTGCTCTCCGAAATGTTGCTGCTGCCCCTGATCGCCGCCGCCCTGCTGCTGACCGCGCGCGCCCTGCACCGCCCCACCCCATCACGCGTCGCATCCTCTGCCTTATTCTGGGGATTGGCGCTCCTGACCAAGCCCAACATCCAATTCCTCGTCATCGCCGTGGGCCTGCTGGTGACGGCGCGGCAAGTGGGCGAGAAAGCAAGAAAGCGGATCGGCGGATCGGCGGATTGGCGGATCGGCGGATCAGCGGATCAGCGGATCAGCGGATCAGCGAATCAGCGAATCAGTAAATCAGCAAATCAGCAAATCGGCAAATCACCTTGTCACCTTGTCACCTTGTCTCCCCCTCCCCCTCTCTCCCCCTCCCCCCCTCCCCCCGTCTACCGTCTACCGTCTACCGTCTACCGTCTACCCATCACACTCTTCTGGCTAATACTGGCCGCTTTGCTATTA
>Ga0116144_10003133_pt1 | contig 16847 bp, 12 predicted proteins | sample AD_UKC035_MetaG_FD_89746 | JGI IMG/M metagenome (GOLD analysis project Ga0116144, IMG submission 89746) | Active sludge microbial communities of municipal wastewater-treating anaerobic digesters from USA - AD_UKC035_MetaG | ecosystem: Engineered > Bioreactor > Anaerobic > Digestate | place: USA...
CCTGATGGAGCGGACACTTTGCGGCAGTATCAAGTACCAAAACGCAGAAACCCGCTTACCTCAAAGTTGAATATTTTAACAATCTGGGAAACCTGAAAAAATTGCATAAAACAAACATATAAGGGCGCCAAGGACGCAGAGGAGGCGCAAAGAAATACATACACACCAATACTCTGCGGGATCTTTGCGTTCTTCGCGTCCTTTGCGGTTAATGATCATTTTCTTAACCGCAAAGCATGCAATGAATCGCAAAGAAGGAGCCACAAAGAAATACATGTACACCAATCTTCTGCGGGAACTTTGCGCTCTTCGCGTCCTTTGCGGTTAATGATTGCAACCTGTTTTCTGAAATTCCAGGTTCTGCTTAATTTCACGACAATTCTTAATAATATTATTGATATGAAAAAAACATTAATCTTTTTTCTCCTTTGGTCATGGTGCCTTCCTGCAGTCCTGATGGCACAGGCGAAATCCGCACTCCCTCTGCAAACCGGAGAGGACGTAGCGGTTGCCACGACGACATCGGGAAAAGTAAGGGGCTACATCCACAATGGAGTTTATACCTATAAAGGCATCCCTTACGCCCAGGCCAAACGGTTTCAGGCGCCTCAAAAACCGGCTTCCTGGGAAGGGGTGAGAAGTTCGATGACCTATGGTCCGGTAAGCCCCCTGATGAATCCGACCACCCAGGTCAACGATGAGGTTGAATTTGTTTTTCATCACGACTGGGGCTACACCAATGAAGATTGCCTGCGGCTGAATGTTTGGACCAAAGGTTTAAATGACGGCAAGAAAAGACCGGTGATGTTCTGGATACATGGTGGCGGGTATACCGCAGGTTCTTCACAGGAACTGCCTTCCTACGATGGGGAAGCGATCAGCCAAAAAGGAGACGTGGTCCTGGTGTCCATCAATCACCGGTTGAACATCCTGGGCTTCCTGGACCTTTCCGATTTCGGAGATCAATACGCCGGATCGGCCAATGCCAGTTTTTATGACCTCCTCGCCGCCCTCCAGTGGGTAAAGGAAAATATCTCCAGTTTCGGAGGCGATCCCGATAATGTCACCATCTTCGGCCAATCCGGCGGCGGAGGCAAGGTCTCCACCCTGATGAGTTCACCCCTGGCCAAGGGTTTGTTTCATAAAGCCATCGTGCAAAGCGGGGTATGGTCGGATTTCCAGGACCAGGCTACCTCCAAGCGGATTGGAGCTGCGGTGCTGGCGGAATTGGGACTGAATGCATCCACCGTCGACTCCATTCAGAATATACCTTATGAAAAACTCGTGGCTGCCGGCAACAAAGCCCTGCAAAAAGTAAGAGAACAACTGGCCGCCGAAGGTAAGCCCGTGGGTCCCGGACTCCGTTTTGGCTGGGGACCGACCCTGGACGGTAAACTGCTTCCTTATCATATGAGTGATCCCAGGGCTCTGGAAAACTGTTCTGATATCCCACTGATCATTGGGTCCACTAAAAATGAATTTATGGCTTCCCTTCGCAACCCGGCTCTGAAAAACGCTAACGAAACAGAAGTAAAAGAATTTTTAAAGAAACAATGGGGAGATAAAACCGAGGCTTACATATCCGCCGTTAAAAAAGCCTATCCCAAGGATACCCGTCCCAATGACCTGATGGATATCGATGCTTTTTTCAGGCCGGGCATGGTGGCGCAGGCCAATGCCAAATCCGCCAAGGGTTCCGCTCCGGTCTTTCTTTACCTCTTCACCTGGCAATCCCCCGTCATGGATGGCGCCTACAAAGCCCTGCATTGTATGGAAATCCCCTTTGTCATGAACAATATCGCCCGTTGTGAAGAGATGACGGGAGGAGGCAAGGAGGCTTATGCCCTGGCCGATAAAATGAGCCAGGCCTGGATTCAGTTTGCCCGAACTGGTAATCCCAGTCACCCGGGTTTACCTACCTGGCCAAAATACAATGAGGCTGTTGGTGCCACGATGATGTTTGATAATGTATCGGTGATCCGGAATCATCCGGACAAGGAGGTTTTGGAGATGACGATGGCGGTGCCGGCGAGGTTTTGACAGAATGATAAAATCTATTTCTCAATTATTCCGAAAGCCGCCTTTCCAAACCTTCAGTCTCCTCTATACAATTGGGATCAGTTTCCTCAATAATATAGTATATAAACGTACCGCAACATAATGCTAAACTAACACCCAAAAAAACTACCTCCATCAGGATAAATCCCTATATTTGCCGCTCATTTTAAGGGAGTTTAGCTCAGCCGGTTTAGAGCATCCCGACTGAAGCGTCGGGAGGGTCGGCGGAGGTAGACCCCGGAAAAGTAAATAATAGGGAGTTTAGTTCAGCCGGTTTAGAGCATCCCGACCGAAGCGTCGGGAGGGTCGGCGGAGGTAGACCCCGGAAAAGTAAATAATAGGGAGTTTAGCTCAGCCGGTTTAGAGCATCCCGACCGAAGCGTCGGGAGGGTCGGCGGAGGTAGACCCGGAAAAGTAAATAATAGGGAGTTTAGCTCAGCCGGTTTAGAGCATCTGCCTTACAAGCAGAGGGTCGGCGGTTCGATCCCGTCAACTCCCACTTTGATTATCAGATGGTTATGAGGATTACCACTTCATAACCATTTTTTATTTGCAAACATTTTGCAAACAATTTAGAACATTCTTATCATGCTCTTCGTAACAGAAATATTCTTTTTGTGACAGGTGTGACGGCTGGGACAGGGTTTTTATTAAAACACCTGGCTGAATATCCCTCTTCATTTTTCACTAATACATGGGGGTACCATTTTTAAATATTTGATGTCACAAGTGTCACAGGTGTCACAGATTCAGAGCGAAAAGGCATCCATTAGCTCCAAATCGGATGATTTTTCACAAAAATTTAAGACTCAATTGAAATTCTATATATCTATTTGATTACTAATGGAATATGTAAATAATTATTCCTACTTGAAACTTGACTTAAGTTTATAAAAGATTTTTTAATCAATCCAAAATCTTTTGATTTAACGGTCAAAAATTGGAAAGTAGAACCACATGGGGGGGTATTCGAAAAATCGGATTGACCGGAGGGGAGGAGAGATGTATCTTCCTAAAACCGAGCTTATGAATATTTTAAAGATAATTGTATAGTACTTGCCTTTGGATGCAGCTAATAAAAATCCCCCAATGCTTCCAAAATCAAACTAGAGAGGTATGGTCATCCAAGAATAAGAACACTTTAAATTCCTATGACGAAGTTTCGAAGTTTCAATCCAATTGATGTAAGAGTAACCTTCTATCTATTCAGATTAACACACAGTTTTCCAGGAGATAGATAATTTGTACCATTCGAACAAAACCACTAAATTTGAATATAACATCTTATGTACTATGGGATTATATTCAATCCTGTTATCGATTGTTTTTTTTATATATTCAATATCTTCAATCGAATCTAAATTCCCTGAATCTGTGTATTATTTGATCTGCACTGGAAAATATGCCAAATCCCATCACAGATATTATACAGATCCTGCTCAGTATTGTAGAGGACTGAATGCATGTAAAGCTGATATCATTAGATTGGATTCAGCCCAAACGATGGCAATTAGACCTGATCCATGTTATTTTTGCTTTGCCACTTACGAAGCATATTCCTGTAGAACGAGATCATCCGATTTTATGCTTTTTACTAATTGACTAAATAATTGAATGAAAACAACAATACTATATAGCTTTTTAGCATTGATATCAATATCAATTTTAGTATTTATAATTATTGAACCTGTAAAAGAAACTGTCCATGAAAAAAGGTTTAGAAAAAGCCTTACAAGTGAGAAACTGAAAATGTATGAAGGAAAACTTAAGATCTATTCATCGGATATATATGATAATCACTGTTTTGAAAGGGGAATGATAAAATATGAATGGGAGAATTATATTGGGGCAAAACATGATTTTACCAAGGCAATTCGACTTAATAATAAGGAAGCAAAATATTTCTATTACAGGGGTGAAACTATAGCAGCAATTGGAGCTATAAATAAAAATACAAGAGGGTATAAAAAAGCCCTGAAAGATTTTAATAAGGCAATCACTATTTTTCCTAATTATCAAGACGCATATGTCAAAAGAGGGTACGTTAAGTTTAAACTAAAAGATTTAAAGGGTGCCATGGCAGACTTAACAAAATCAATTTCACTCAATCCGCAAAATTCAATGCTTGGCTATGACTTCAGAGGGAGAGTCAAATTTGAATTAAAAGATTATGTAGGTGCAATTGATGACTATACCAATTCATTAGAGTTAGGAAATAATTTTGAACAGGTTTATATGAGACGGGGTGATTGTTATGCGGAGCTCGAAAGCTATGCTGGTGCTATTGAAAACTATACTATGTATACCAAATTAGCTCCAAATGATGGAGAAGGCTTCTTTAAACTTGGTTTGATGGAGATAAATAAGCTCCCAACTGACCCAGTCAATGGTTGTTCACATTTAAGTAAAGCAGGTGAATTAGGGTATGAATTGGCGTATGAATCCATAAGAAAATATTGTAATTAAATTAAATTAGTTAGCAACTGTTCTAATTCTGATTATTTTACTTTCTATCCATTTATAACATATATAAGTTAAAAGTTTTACATTAAAGTTAAAAAGATCTAGGATGAATATAATTATTAAAATAATACCACTGATAATTCAATTTTCAGTATATAATTTAATGTGGACAAACATAAGATACTTATGAAACTGAATGCTATAAATCACATAAAATAAGATGAAAAATCTGATTTTGTACACATTATTACTAACTACCTATATTAATCTAAACGCGCAACCTGATTGGGATTTAATAGAAGATACCTATATTAAGGGGTCAATCAGTGGAACAATTACCCAAGGCTATCTTTTTAAAATCTATAGAGATTATTATGTTGTAAATGAACACACTCGACAAAGGGTAAGAATAAGGAACCCCGTTGTAAAGATATTTCAAAATGGCTATAACTTTAAGCTTATTATCGAAGATTTTGAAGAACCAGTATTTTGTAAAAGGCTTAAAAATGTTATTGAAACACAGATTTCAGGAGAATTTACAGGTTGGGAAGGAGGAACAATATTCAAAATGTTTAATGGACAAATTTGGCAACAATCATCTTACAGTTACAATTACCACTATGCTTACAAACCAAGTGTTTTAATATATGAATATGGTGGAGTTTGGAGAATGAAAGTTGAAGATATTGACGAAACAATCGAAGTGACGAGAGTAGATTAAAGTTGACAACTAGGAGAAGCAATACAAAATGTTTAATAAACCATTTTCATTTAATGGAAGAATTAGCCGAACTGAGTTTGGTCTAAGTTTCTTAATTTATATACCGATCTTGTTATATCAAGAATTTGCTTATTTAATTGGATTTATTTTGGGTTTTATGAATAAACGTATTGGTAATATATTTAATTTAAATTTGGTATTTATTTTAGTCATTCTGCTTTACTTCTTTTTCTTTTGGTTTGCATTTGCTCAGGGTACTAAAAGATGTCATGATCTTGGAAAAAATGGATGGTGGCAAGCAATTCCTTTTTATTTTCTATGGATGATTTTTGCGAAGGGAGAGACCGGCTCAAATAAATGGGGCTACAACCGTATTGCGGGGGTCGACAATCAATCTGATGCAATTCAAAATATACCATTATCGTCATCAATTCTAGAAACCAGTAATTCAAATGAAATTGGAACAAATGAAAATATTGGTACTGATTTCAGCTCATCATTTATGTCCTCAAAATCGGACATTTTGAAAGTGGATCATATAGATGCTTTATTGCACACTGATTCTGATATTTATATTAAATTTATAATTGACTATTCAAGCTTTACGAAAGTATTGATTGATCCTAATATAATCTTAACAGCAAAAGAAGACGGTACTATTTCTAATATATATTATAGATTAAGTGGTGATAGACATTTTAAAGTAGTAAACAAGACTACGAGTAGGGATAATCTTAAATCCTTAATAAATAGATTTGATTTAGTAAATAGCAATACATTGAGATTTTTCGGCCCATCCTTATCACCTTTTCAGATTGAAAAATGCAAAGTTGGTGCTTGGGAAAGAATAGAAGAGTTTTGGGATAATATCGAAAATCAAGTGTAGTTTTTGAATTCATTAACTCTATACATATAGTTATATGATAAAATTATTTAAGATCTTAACACTTTTCATTAACCTGTTAAGTATCAGAATTAGTGCTCAAGAAGCTAAATTCGTATTATACCAAGAACGAGGAATTAATATACAATATCCATTGAATTGGTCATTAGATAATAGTGGCATAAACGGTACTTCTTTCTTGATTTCATCTGAAAGTGAAGATATTAAGGACTATTACAAAGAGAATGTTAACCTTATCATTCAAGATTTGAATGGGAAAAACATAACCCTTAATAAGTTTATTGAAATTACAAATAATCAGTTTGTTCAATTTAAGGCTAAAAATGTAAAAATTGAGAGGCTAAATGATAAAATCGCATACTTTGAGTACGAATTAAATCAGGGAATTTTAGAATTTAAGTTTTGGCAAAAAGTAATTATAGAGAGTGAAAAAGCTTTTGTACTAACCTACACTGCTTATAAAAAAGATTATTTTAAATATTTGTATGTGGGAAAGAAGATCATTGAAAGTTTTTATTGGGGGTTTACATCAAAAAAAGAGTTAGATATTTTGAACTTTGTAAACCTAAAGCATAAAATTAGATTTAAGAATTTAGTAAACTTTGAGCGTATTGAATTGACGGAACAATACCTTATCGGGATGGTGGACCAAACAAATAATTATCGAAAGTCATACTCTTTAAAATTTAATGATGATTGGAGTTTTAGTATATTAGATCAAGAAACATACATCCAAGAAATGACGAAGGATAGGTTAATTGAAGCAAGTAAAATTATTTTCCGGAATCCAGTAATTAATGTTTATGAAAGAAATTTCCCCATTTCCAATGGATCTAACTCTGCACTACATGTGATTTATACTGGTGAGGAAATTGAAACAAATGAAAGCATGACCATGGCCGTTATTCAATTAATTAAAAACAGCAAGCTTTATACATTTAGTTGTCAGTGCAAATCATCATTTTTTCCTTACTTTTATAATGACTGTATAAAATTATTTGATTCATTTAAAATAGAATAAATGCATAGATACGCCCTTACTGATTACTGAAAAGCATTATGTAAACAATTTTGAGAATATAACCATGTAAATACTAGGAACTGCATTGCTTATCCTTATGCAGTATATCATTTTTAGTTGATCTATGATCGAGAAGATATGAATTAACAGTTTTCAAGATATTGATGATTGAATGCCTAACCAATCACTGATGTTTATCCATTTCTGCTTGTATACCTTATTTGGGTTGCTTGGAATATCGCTTGGCCTCATTCCCGATTTACTATATTTTTTCCATTGAGCATTATTTTTTAAATCAAGTCGATGAACATACTCCCTTGCTTTTTCAAATGATCTGAAATTTCTTAACTGGTTTGCAACAAATCCAGTCCCCAACCAATCTCCCATACTTATCCAATCTTTTTTGTATACTCCCTCCGGAAAGGATGGTATATCTTTTGGCATCATTCGTGATTTTGAATATTTATGCCATTGTGCCTGGTTTTTTAATTTGAGTTTTCGAACAAACCTCCTCGCTTTTTCAAATGTTCTATATTTTCGTAGCCGATTTGCAATATATCCTGTTCCCAACCAATCACCCCAATTTATCCAATCCTGTTTATAGGCCCTCGGTGGGTTGCTAGGTATATATTCAGGCTTATTGCCTGATTTGCTATATTTTATCCAATCATCTTTATTGGTAAGTTTTAATGAACGGATTAACTTTCTTGCATCTTCAAATGATTTATATTTTCGAAGCTGATTTGCTACTTTTCCCGTGCCCAACCAATCACCTATTCCTTTCCATTGTCCTTTATATATTCTTTCAGGTTTTGAAGGCAATATTATAGGCAACCCACCCAATTTAATTAACGCGTTATATTCAGCTCTATTTTTTAAATGATATGAACGAACATACTTTCGGGCTTCTATAAATGGGCTGTATTTTCTTAGTCGTCTTGATTCTAGTCCGGTTCCTAACCAATCTGCCCAACTTATCCACTCTTCCTTATACACACGCCTTGGATCGCTTGGAATATTTTCTGGTTTTTGGTTTGATTTGCTGAAAATTAACCAACTATCTTTTGATTTAATTTTAAAAGTACTTACAATTCTTTTCGCTTCTTGAAAAGTTAGGTATTCACGTAACCAAGGTGCAATGTATCCAGTCCCTAACCAATCACCAAGATTTATCCATTGAGATTCATATACCATAGCAGGGCTAGAAGGAATATCTTTTGGTTTATTTCCCGATTTAATGTAGCCTCTCCAGTCTGTTAGGTTCTTTAGTTTTAGGGAATGAATGTATTTCCTTGCTTCTTCAAATGATCTCCAATTTGCTTTTCCTACACTATTCCAGATAGCCAAACTAATTTTGTTTGAAAATGCAGAGATATCCATACTCAAGCCTACTGATAATTTGGTATCTATGATAATGCGCCCAACTCGCTTTTTGCCCATTGAGTCTGAAAAATTCATTTCTTCTGCTATACGTTCATCTTGTGTTGATAATGCTGTTATAATTCTTATTACTTGACGGAAAGTAGTGAAATCTGAAAATTCATCCAGAGACATACCATCTGGAATTATTAAAGGCAGCAGGATATACCCAAACTTTTTCTTTTTGCTTGGCCGTAAGGCCCTTCCGGCTGACTGAACAATATCCACAGTACTTTGCTTTGGATCTGCAAACAATACGCAGTCAATGATTGGCACATCTATACCTTCTGTCAAGCACCTTGCATTAGTCATTAGTGCTGACTTATTTGCCTCGAACTCCATCATCAATCTGGCCCTCTCCCCAGCAGTTTTTTTACTGGATATGTGAAATGCATTTAGTTTGTTGTGTCGGTCATGCAGATTCAATTTTTCATTTAGTATTCTAAAATCATCAGCTGCTTTTATGCTCCTGTGAAATGATATGGCATGATTAATCCCATATTCCCGATAAGCTTTTCTTAAAGAAATAGCTGCAGCTATGGAGGCGGCCTCCTGCTCCTCAATTTTCCTCTTAGGGTCAGATACCAACTTGTTCGTTCTTACCACATCTATGATTTCTGTATTGGAGACAACAATGGTCAGGATCTTATAGTCACAGATTATTTGTGGCTTTGAATGTATTGCCTCTTTGAAAGAGAGCTGATAAAACACTTTGCCATAAATGGCCTCATCGTTCATATTATTGACCTCATCATTTTTGTCTTTCAAAACACGTTCGGTAGCTGTCATGAAAATCCTCCTGGTAATAGAAATGTTTTTATCAGAAAGAAGGGTGGCAAAGATTTTAGATTTCAACCCTACAGTCTTATGTGCCTCATCCAGTATTGAGAGATCAAATTTGAATTTTATTTTTTTTGATACTTCTGCCAGCTTTGGGCTACTTTGATATGTTATAAAAATTACTTTTTTTGAACTACTTTTTCTCATCAAAAACTTTTTAATTCTATTGGGATCTGTGGTGGTTGGGATCCCCAAAGAATATGTCTCAGAGACAAATTCATCCTTTTCTATCTGGCCTGTGGTTTCATCGCTGCAAACGACCAGCCATTCAGGTAAAGGGTTCAAGCCTATAGCAATAAACTCCCTGGTCCAGTCCTCCAGGCTTTGTTTGATGAGAGAAAGGCTTGGCACTGCAACAACTACATTTCTGGCTTTTAAAGCCTCTGCAATCCAATAAGCTGTAAGGCTTTTACCTGTGCCACAGGGCATAATTAGTTTGCCACGACGGGCATTTCCTTTGAAGTAATAAGATACTGCTTCTCTAATGGCATTAACCTGATGCGGTCTGGGCTCTCTGGGTTTTGGAGTAATTGCCATTCCTTGAATGTGGTAGTGAATACTTCTCCAGTCCTCGTCATTAAGATTTAACCAGAATTCCAGACCCAATTCACAATAGTTATTGCCTAACAAGTATCGTTTCTTAATGCCTTTCTCCGCGGAATGAATTAGTAAGGCTAATGACACATTTTTGCAATGTGCATTAACCAAGCTAGTAAAAGTGGATATTTCCTTGTAGGTAGGATTTTGGTTCTGTCCTTTAAATTTGCATTGTATAGCCCAAAATTCACCTGTTTTAGTCTCTGCGATCAGGTCAATACCCTCATCCTGATTTGGGAGATTAATAAAATCCCTGACTTGTTTAGGGATATTATCTTTGACACGCCATACCTTTTTAAGAATGGATTTGTATTCAGGTCGAGTGAGTAGAATATGCTTAGAAAGGATTTCAAAAAGTTCACCTTTTTCATGGTTAGATAATTTGTTGGAAACATTTAAAAATTGCTGCCAAGAAGTGATCCTTTTAAGTTGGTTCTTTAATAGCATAAAACATGACAGGAATTTACACAGTAGTGGACCGAATATACAATTTAGAAAAGAAAATGCCTAAAAAAGTAGTTTTATTAACCCTGGGATTAGTATAACGCTATAATAAATTAATATAAAGATCTTCATTAGATCATCTTCGTCTAAGGCTCCAAGTTTTGGACTGTCTTGACTTATAAGCCAAAAAATGTACTTAAATATTGCCTCATATAGAAATCCTGGAAGTGTAGTAATTATCGCTATAAACCAGAGTATTTTAATGCCTGATAGATAAAAGATAAGCGTCAAAATGCCCCAGACTATTATTCGATATAGCCTCTCCTTTGAGTTAATATTTTTCATTTTGCAATAATTAGAATTGATTTTTTAGCCTTAGTAAAAGCTTGTGGTCATCAAAGTCCTTTTAGGTCGTCCCCAGTCAAGGCTTTGTGATGATCCAGTTTACCCGTTTTAGCCTTTGGCATTACCCATTTAGACCATTCTGGCGAAACGATGTTTTTTTAAGTCTTCCCTGTCAGTTGGGCGGCAGTGGTTTTTGTCTTTCTCCAGGTCATCCAGGTATTTCAGGAACAAAACCCAGGAGGTCTGTTCCACATAGTCCAATTCGCTACTACATCCTGCGTCTTTATGCAGGATATCATCGATATTTTTGAAAGTTTGTTCAAACATTAAAATATTCTTAGTTAAATTGAGTTCCGAAGATATGAAATTTGGCCGTTGGACATTTTACTATCCATCCAGGTAAATGAGGATAAAAACCTGCCAAAATGAAGGTTTTTGGACTAACCCAGGCAGTTAGTAAAGTGTTAATAAATTCTTAAATACTCAATAAAAGCTACTATAACTTCATTACAGCCATTCTGAGCGATCTTTAATCCAAATGGCTGGTTAGTATCAATCTGACGGAGATCGTCGTTCCTGGACATTCTAAAGCAATAATTTTGCCAATTATACTTGTTTACAGGGTTAACTTTTACCCCAATGAACCAAATCAATTCTTATGGTTCCTTCACAATCGGGGAAATAGGGAAGGGGTATAATCGACTCAGAATCCGCATTTCCAGGACTTTTTTGAGAGGAAAAGGCGAAATCTTCCACTGCTTCGGTCCTGGGGCATAAATTTGATTTCCTTTCAATTCTAGGACATTTTCTAGCTTAATAAAGAGCTAAGAAACATCCAAATTGCTTATTCAAAGCCTTATTTTCACATGACTGGAAATACTCAGTTTTAACCGGGAAAAACAGAAATCATGCCAGCAAAACGAACCAAGGTAAGATGTTTAGATTATAATACCATTTCTGAGATAACCAAAGAGGCTTTCCAATGGCTCAAAGTTAAAAAACTTATCCCCGATGGAATGATAGGGGTCCAGGGTGATTTTAGATTCTATGAAGGTCAAAACAGAATCGATAATATCACTTATCATAAAGAATTTGATCCTAAGTCTGAATATGGCTGTTCAATGCTATATGGAGAGTCTTTTGTTGAAATAACTGGAATACTAGATATATTATTGAATAAACTTATAATATGCGCTGATAAAGAACAGGGTTTTATTGACCAAGTGGTAACAAATTTGCACCACAGAATCGATTATTTATTGGATGAGCTTAGAGAAGGTCGGGATAAAACCATTTCCAATTATAGAATAGACAAAATAACTTATAAGGAACAATGGAATCACCTTAAAGAATTAAGAAAATCAATTGTAACGCATAGATTCAAAATTGAAAAGTTCGATTACAAGCAGATTGAGATTACCCCTGAATTTATCAAGCCACTTGATAAAGAGACAGGCTTCATAAAAATCGGTCTTAAAGTAAAGGATGGAGAAGAAGGTGAAATAATAGACTTGGTATCCAGTCAAAAAAGTAACATTGTGAATGAGCCACCGTCAGGAAGGATAATAGATGCTAACTATATCGCTTGTATTTTTTATATGATTTGTAAGTCAAAAGGAATATCGATTTCCGGTAGAAATGATCGAGAATCTGACTTATTCGCCCAGATTGTTAGTCGATATTTCTTTAGAAACAGGGAGTCAGATGCTCTACATAATCTAGAATTTTATAAATCTATTGAATTCGACATGAGTCAATTAGAATATTTAGAATCAATTTGTAGAAAAAAGTCAAAGCCAATTCAAGAGGCTACAATAATGAAATATTTCAAATCGACGAAGAGGTTCAATTTTATAGGGACAAAAATTCCATTAAATAAAAGATTTGAGACTATTAAATCAATTTGTAGTCATAAGTCCTTCAAAACAAGTCCAAGTTTCCAAAGGGCGTATAAGCTTTTTCTGGCTGATCCTAATGAGTATTTAGGAATTCATCTCTAAGAATTCTTAATTGTAAATATTTTTCATCACTGTTTATCACACCTGATCTAGGAATCGGTGGGAATCCGGAATTCCCAGCTAAGTCACTGTATATATTTGGGGTATAAATAAGAATAAAATGAAAATTTTTAATTTAAAAACCGTTGCAGCATTAATGCAATGTCACCCATCTACAATATATAGATGGGTTGCCGAAAGAAAGATTCCTTATATCAAAAGCGGGCATCGACTCCTATTCCATTCTGAAGATATTGAAAAATGGATTATGGATCATCGGGTGCCTACGATAGAAGAAGGATTGTATAAAACAAATAAAAGTTATGAGAATGAAAGAGCTTGATGAGATCGTCCCCTTAATACAAATGGGGTATTCACTTATTCCTGTGGATCAGAACAAAAAGGCATTGATAACTTGGAAGCAATGCCAAATTAATCCATTATCGGAAACCGAACTTCGTATTCATTTAGACAAGCCAGAAACCAAGATTGCTATGTTGGGTGGGGTTCGAAATGTTGAATGTATTGATCTGGATACCAAGAATATTGAGATTGATTCTGATCCACATAAATTGGAATCCATTTTAGAGGGTATTCGTAGTAAAATTCCTAATGCAATTTATTCAAAATTGATTATTCAAACTACTCCTTCTGGGGGCGGACATCTTATATACAGATGTTCTGAAGTTCAACCCAATCAAATCTTGGTTAGAAACAGCATTGGTAGACCTATCGTGGAAACCAGAGGCAAGGGTGGGTACTTTGTGATTTCTCCAAGTTCGGGATATGTCCTTTTACAAGGAGGTTTTGACGAATTACAAGAACTATCCCCTCAAGAAAGAAATGAGTTGTTTGTAGCCTGCAAAAGCGTTTTTAAAAGCAGCCCTGTACCGAGTAGTGACGATATTGAATTATCAACGGATATCAATTACAGCGAAAGGAACGGTTTGTATTCCGCAGTTGAAGCATGTATTCAGCAACTTGAAGGTCGAAAAATTGACATTACATCCTCTTATAATGATTGGGTGAAAATTGGCTTTGCCTTAGTCAATACTTTTTCCAAAAACGGAAGATCATTCTTTCATAGAATAAGCCAATTTTATCCATCCTATGACTTCCAAGAGTGTGAGGATAAGTATACTTCACTTTTAACTGCAACTCCGAAGGATTCCAAATCAAGTTTAAAGCAATTTTTTGATATGTGTTCCACATACGGTATCACAGCAAAAATTGGAGACCAAAAAACTGCGGCAAAATTTGATTTTGTCATGGAATTCTTAAAAAGCAAAGGAATAAGATATAATGAATTTACTAACAAGGTTGAGTTAAAGAATGGTGATGAATTTTCGGATAGAACTCTAAATTCTATATATGCTGAACTACAGCAAATTGGTATGTCAGTGAGCCAGGATTACATTCATTCATTAGTGAAAAGTGATTTTATTCCTTCATACAATCCGCTAAAAGACTTCCTTGCATATTGTGAGAAATTGGAGTATTCTGATGAATTAGATAGGTTTTTAGCTTGTTTTAAAATTCATTCAAAAGATAGTGAGCATGAAAAATCGATTAAGTCATTGATCTTGAAGTGGTTATTGCAAATCCCCGCAGTTGTACTTGATGACGAAATTCCCAGACTAATGCTTGTACTTATTGGGGAATCCAATATTGGTAAAACACATTTGTTTAGGCATTTTTTACCAGAAGAACTTAAAAGCTATTATGCAGAATCTGCGCTTAATAGGGAAAAGGATAGCTTAATTCTTATGGGTGAAAAGTTATTGGTTAACAATGATGAATTTGGTGGGCTAATGACATTGAATGAATGGGAACATTTTAAATTTTTAGCAAGTGCCGAACATTTTTATGAAAGACCTCCATATGGAAGGTCCACTATTAAAATGCGGAGGAAAGCCATACTTTCTGGAACAAGCAATAAGTTTGCTATTATAAACGATCATACTACAAATAATACTCGAATAATTCCAATTGAAATTTCTGGCATTGATCAAGATCTATTCAATTGCATCGACAAATGTAAATTGATGTCTGCATTGGTTCATGAGTATAAAATGAAAGGAAAGGAATCGATAAGGCTTAGCAGTGAAGAATGTCTTCTCTTAGCTGATCATTCTACGGATTACCAAACAGTCAACTTGGAACGAGAAGTAATTTTACAATACTTTGAACCTGGCAATGAATTTATGAGCACAGCTAAGATATTAGGGATTTTAAAATCTCATACAAGTGTCCAACTTATCCCTGGTAAGATCGCCCACCAATTGAAGCAATTAGGTTTTGAAAGCACACGGCGTAGAATTGGAGATAAGCAAGTTCGGGGTTGGTTAGTGAACACAAAACCAAATGATTTCACATTTTAAAAGGATGATTGCACGGTATTTTAAAGGCAGTCGGTTCGTAGATATATTGGTAAATCTCATCTGAAGGAAATGATCTACCTTAGAATAGCCGTAATAGCCTTAAAAGCCTGAAAATTGCCTTCAATCGACGATTTCCGCCTTGATAAGGGGAAACCTTTGCTCCGCATCCTGCCTTTCCCTAAAAGATTCTATGGCGGTTTCAGGGGAGGGTTGTTCAGAAGTGGGTTTTTTTGTCAAAGTCCTTCGAAGATCTTCAAAGTCGTTTCCTCCCGAATGCTATCTTCAAATGAATCAAGGTAAATTTCTGTTGTGCGTTTGGACGTATGTCCAACGGACTCCTGGATAAATTCTGTACTGGCTCCTCTGTTTTTAGCCAGGTTTGTAAAAGTATATCTTGCCCAATAGGTTGAAATTCCTGTAGGTAAACCAATTTCCTGAGCAATCTTTTTCATATGTTGATTGATCTTCTTGGTAAAGTTTTTGATCCTTTTCCTTTGTTCTTCATCATTTGAAACACCCTCCAGGACAGGAAACAAGTAGGCTTCCGGGGAATGGTCTTCATTCCTGTATTTTTCGATCAATTGAGCGGCATGTTGGACTACTGAAACATTTATTTTTAATGTATGACTGGTTTTAGACATTGTTTTTCCCCTGGTGAAGATGATCTTTGAATCTCTATAACTATTGTTTTTAAGTTGAAGTAAATCATTGATATTCATGCCATTACAATATAAACTCAACAACCAAAAATCTCTGGCTTCTTCTTTTGGGCTTCCAGAGATTGGATTGTAAGCAAGCAAGCTTTTAAGCTGCTCTACATTCAACGGCCTTTTTACATTTCGAGACGATGGTATGCGATAAGGATTAATGGCCTGGGAATTGAATGGATTCTGATTTTGGCCAATAAAACCTTTTTTCAAAGCAATATAATAAATGTGCTTTAAACACCTGAAATATATAGAAATGGAAGTATTACCTAACCCTTTATTTCTTAGCCATTTATCAATCTTGGCCAGTTCTCCTGAATCAATACGATCAAATGGGACAGATTGGCTCCCAGCGAAATAATGGATTAGCTTAGCTTTTGATAGTCTATAAAATTCTGAATTGGAAAAGCTTCCCTTGGCTTTATTTTCCTCTATAACTTGATCATACAAACTGAAGAGGTCTTGATCAGCGTGACGAACATCGTAGAATGCTCTCTCAAATTCTCCAAACGAGAAGGTATTCAACCCCTTAATAATCACTTCTGCTTTCTTTAGGTGTCCTTGAATCTCTTCTTTCATGAGATAGGCTTGACCATGTGGAGATTTTGCCTCAAACGACTTCTTGAAGGCATCCTCAGTCAATGAAATTCCTGTCTTATAATTATGAGTTATTCTCCTAAAGGATACTCTGATTTTAACAGGATACTTCCCATTTTGGTATTTCCTCCTGGTATCCAGATAAACACCTGCCCTTGGTATACTTTTCACTTGTTGCAAACAATTTGCAAACAAAAATAGCTAATTGCAAACATTAAAGCAAATGAATAATAATCGATATAGCATATAACAAGTTAAAATACAGAGTAATAATTAATAATGATCAAGAATGAATAAGTTATGCCCTCCGCCTTACAAGCAGAGGGTCGGCGGTTCGATCCCGTCAACTCCCA
>Ga0116144_10003143_pt1 | contig 16796 bp, 6 predicted proteins | sample AD_UKC035_MetaG_FD_89746 | JGI IMG/M metagenome (GOLD analysis project Ga0116144, IMG submission 89746) | Active sludge microbial communities of municipal wastewater-treating anaerobic digesters from USA - AD_UKC035_MetaG | ecosystem: Engineered > Bioreactor > Anaerobic > Digestate | place: USA...
ATCTCCGGTTGGATTCCAGGTGACTACAATTGGAATAGTATGCCCTGGACTACAGATCTTAATTGACATAACTATACAGTCGTAAGAACAAACACAAACGGCTATCTTTATCTGGATGGTGTTCTTCGGGCAACTGCGGGATATCCATTACCTAACCCGACTCATTCTTTCCCTAATCCTCCAACTGTAGCCAATTTTTACATCGGAACACAGTGGACCGGCAATAGTGAACATTTTGGCGGAAGTGTTGACGAGTTGAGGATTTGGAATAGAGCATTAAGCGGTACTGAGATTCAGTCCAATTTAAATTGCGAGATTCTAACTATGGGTAATGGTCTTATAGCAAATTACCATTTCAACCAAGGTATTCCGGGTGGCACAAACACAGGAATTACCACTTTGACAGATGCGAGTGGAAATGCTTATGATATGACACTAACAAATTTTGCGCTCAGCGGTGCAACTTCAAATTGGGTGACATCAGGACCTGTTGGTACTCCTGCAACATGGTATTTAGATCAGGATCAGGATGGATATGGCGTGACCGGAACTGATTCTATTGCATGTACCCAACCTACAGGATATGCAGCACTGAGCGGTGATTGCAATGATCTTATCCCAACTGTATATCCCGGTGCAACTGAAATTCCTTCTAATGGGATCGATGACGATTGTGATGGTATCATTGACCCGGTGGCCGGATTCTACAGATCGGTTTCTTCAGGAGATTGGAGTTCAACCGGTAGCTGGGAAAGATATAATGGTACTAATTGGATAGCAGCAGCTACTGAACCAAATGCTTCTGATAACCAGATAATCATCCGCAGTCCCCATGTAATAACGGTAACTTCAAACGTAGTCATTGACCAGACCTTTGTCCAGCCGGGAGCGACGCTTGCTGCAAGTGGAGGCACTCTTACAATAAATAACGGACCATCTACCGATCTCCGAAATGACGGAGCTTTCAGTTGGTTTGGCGGTGCAACATTAGACGTATCATCAGGCGCTGAAATCGTTGGTAATGCTTCCCTTTGGTATTCATCTGCAACATTGATCAACAATGGAACAATTAGCCTTTCAGATTTTGCCATCTCAGGCAATGCACTTCAAATCATATATGGAACAGGATCGATCAGTAATCTGCTCATGTTTCATTTTGGCCCCGGACTGCAGTTGAATGGAGACCAAACCATCACTAACTTTTTAAATTTCAATTACGGTGGAATATTAACTACAGATTCTACAAAGCTGATCATAGGACCCGGTACTACTGTTCAAAATAATTCAGGTACACAAAATTATATCAATGGAATTCTGGAAATGTACTTCCCTGTCGGATATCCATATTTGGAATTCCGTGTTGGTGACAATTCCGGCTATCGTCCGGTTGTCTTTGCTTTTGCTGATGTAACAAGTCCCGGATCAATCACAGTTTCCACAATTAATTCTGATCATCCGGGGATTTCAGGATCCGGAATTGATCCTACCAAAAGCGTAAACAGGCATTGGAAGATCAATAAAAATGGAGGCACCTACAACAATGTATACATGACCTTGAATTGGGATGCTACAGAAATTGATTCCGCAGCCGATCATTCTTTGTTCAATGTAGAAAAGTATAATACCGGAAATGGCTGGCAACCAGTGAATGTTGTAAGTCGAACAGCCACTTCGATACAAGTCAACAATCTGACGACATTCAGCGACTTCCAAGTTGGGGAGGCAGTTCCACCGGGATCTTTTCTGAACCTTGGACAGGTTGATTCTTCTTACTGTGAAGGCAGCTATTTGTTTTTACCATACAATTCAGACATAGCCTTTAACAGCGGAAACATCATAAATGTAGAATTAAGCGACAGCACAGGTAGTTTCAACTCACCTGTCGTTGTAGGAACCTATGGCAGCTCATCTTCATCAGGATTTATTGAGATAAATCTTCCGTCTGTTAATTCAACTTCATTGGCATACCGGATGAGAGTTACCAGCAGTGATCCTGCTTACACCGGTAGTGCTACTTACCCGTTTGTGCTAAACGACTCACCGAATTTAAGTTACACAATTTCCCAAACAGACAATGAATGCTTTGATGGATATGATGGAAGTGTAACAGTTTCCGGTATAAGCGGCGGAGTACCTATCTCAGGTGTGAATTATGATGTTACTATTACCGGTATCAATGAATATTATGACAGCAATCAGTATGGCTTTTTCGGCAACCTGCATGCCGGAACCTATATGATATACGTTAGTGATGCAACAGGATGCGTAACTTCTCAGGGACCTCAAGCTGTGACCATCCTTGAAGCGGATGAAATGACACTTACCATAACACCAAATCCATTATTTGTTTGTGAGGGAAGTTCAGGAAGTGTTTCGGTAGCAGTTACAGGTGGGACTGGTCCTTATCAAATTTGGGGTGACACCACAAATCTTTATCCCACCTATCAAAGTCCATATTCGATTAGCGCGACAGATGATAATGGCTGTAGTTCCAGCTCATTAAATCTCCAGGTATACACCAATCCTGTAGCGGAGATCACAAGACCGGACTATAATTCAGTCTGTAATTCTTCTCCTGTCACACTTGAAATAAGGACTTTTGAAGACTATGCATTGTATTTTAATGGCAGCACTGATTATGCAGAAGGTGAAAATTATTTATTGCCTCCGGGTGATGATTCCAGAACAATTGAAGCCTGGATCAACCCGACAATAAATCAAAATTCAGTTATCTTCAACTATGGTCAAATCAATGATAATATGTCCGAAAGCTGCGGCTTGTTTTTGATGGGCTCTAATCTCATGTTCGGTTCGCCTTCAAACGGTGTAACTGGAAATATTCCAATTCCACTGAATACATGGACTCATGTTGCAGCCAGCTATGACGGTACAACTGTACAGTTATACGTTAATGGCCAGCCTGCAGGTTCCGGCATCAGAACATACAACACCTCCGGAACAGAATACAGAATCGCTATGTCGGTTCCTGTATCAAATACAATGTTCTTCAATGGTTCTATTGATGAGGTGAGAGTGTGGGAAGGTGCATTGAGTCAATCTGATATCAATGATGGCTTATATATTAATTTTTCAGACTATGTTCCTTCATCCCTGATCTGTTATATCCCTATGTACGACGGATATGGAACAGAAACTCAGGACTTCGGATATGACTGGTACGGAAATTCTCAAGGACCTGTCGGTCCGGGATCCAATCCTCCCGGCCCTTCTTTTCCTTCTCCAACCTTTTATCCTGCTACAATATATGGTTCAACATCCTGGTTAAACTCAACCTATTTGAGTGATCATTTTTTCACCGGATATTTATGGAGTCCCGGATCTCAGACTACAAATCAAATATCTGTTACAAGTGGAAGTACTTATGAAGCAATTATCTTCTACAACAACGGCTGTACTGACACAATCTCTACTACTGTCCTTAGCGATTCAGTATCATTGATCGTGAACGACCCACCTCCTTCATGTAATGGATCACCTATTGATCTTAGTGCTCCATCCATCACCGCCGGAACTTATTCAACATCGCCTTTAACATTTACATATTGGGAAGATTCTGATATGACTATCCCTTTGGATTCAAATCATGCACACACTACAGGAACATATTACATTAGAGTAATTTCTGCCATTGGATGCCTTGAGGTTGCAAGCGTTAATGTGGTCATCTCAAACTCTTCTCCAACAATTTCATTGAATGCTGGTACACCTGACTGCAATGGATATGTGTTTGAAGTCGACGTAACTGCTGCCGGAGGAACTGCACCTTATTCCGGAATAGGACTGCAGACTATAAACGGATTTATCGGAACAGACACAACGGTCGTATTTACAATAACAGACTCAGTAGGCTGTACGGATACAGACTCAGTCACTGTTACACAACCAACTCTTGTTGTAACCGGATCAGTTGACCCTACTCATGTTACATGCTTCGGCTATAACAACGGACAATTGGAATTTTATGGTATTTCAGGCGGTACTCTTCAAACAGACCTTATCACCTACCCTACAGGCTATTCGTATTATCTTTATGGACCTAATAGCCTTTACTTACAAAATAATTCCGGTGTATTCAATAGCCTGGCACCAGGCCAGTACTTCATAGGAGGATCTGATGCTAATGGTTGCGGCAGCGGTCTCTTGCCGGTAACCGTCAACGAACCTGCTTTGTTAGAGTTCGTATGTTCAACAATCAATGATGTAACTATCGCAGGTGGAAATGATGGAGCTGCTTTAGTTACAACCACAGGTGGAACCCCGCCTTATAGTGGTGATGATGGAATTCACACAAATTTATCTGCAGGGACTTACTACTACTATGTTGATGACGCAAATAATTGTGGCTCTTCTTCTAATTCATGTGCAGTCACTATTAACGATGGCCCTTGTAATCTTACAGCAAGTTGTACGGTGATCTCAACCGTAAGCTGTAATGGGTACAATGACGCACAAATCGAAGTGCAAGCATCTGGTGGCTTAGCTCCTTATATAGGAGAAGGCGTATTCAGCAACTATGGCGCCGGAACATATATTTTCACAGTTCAAGATGATGCCGGCTGTTTCGCCAATTGTACCACAACAGTTTCTGAACCTGACCTGTTACTGTCAGTCTGTTCAACTGTTAGTGACGTCACAACATATGGCGGAAATGATGGTGTAGCTTTAGTCACTGCCTCCGGTGGAACACCGCCATATAGCGGCGATGAAGGACTTCATACAAATCTTTCCGCAGGAACTTATTACTATTATGCAAATGATGCTAATGGCTGCGGTTCTTCGTCTTATGCATGTTCTGTAACGATCAATGAACCACCTCAGTGCACAGTAGTTGCAAATTGCTCTGTCACTTCAGCAGTAAGTTGTAACGGAGGAAACGATGCTGTGGTAACGGTGACAGCTTCCGGAGGCACCGGTCCTTATACAGGAGAAGGTGTTTTCACAAATCTGAGCGCAGGAACTCCGACATTTACAGTTGAGGATGCTTTGGGTTGTATTGCAACATGTATTGCAACCATAACCGAGCCTGATTACCTTTATGCAATTGGTTCAGAACAAAGTGCGGTATCATGTAATGGAGGAAATAATGGTGTGGCTGCAGTTACTCCTGTCGGAGGAACGGCACCATATACGATCACAGGTGACCCATTAACAGGTTTATCAGCCGGGGATTACAACTACACTGTTACTGATGCCAATGGTTGTCAGACTACCTGTATAGCGACCATCACCGAACCAACTCAACTTATGGCAAATTGTGCAGTAACATCAAATACTCTTTGTTACGGTGACAGTACCGGATCTTATGTCGTAATTGCTATAGGAGGAACGGCACCTTATTCAGGAACCGGAAATTACAATAACATAGCTGCCGGAACCTATACAACTACAGTATCGGATGCAAATGGCTGTAGCACCAGCTGTGATGTTACAATTACACAGCCAAGCCAACTTACTCTCACTGCTGATCCAACGGCACAGGATGTTTGTATCGGAAGTACAGGTAGCGTAGCATTGACACCAGACGGAGGAACACCACCATATAATATAGGTGGAGCCAGTACAACAAACCTGCTTACCGGTTCTTATTTTTATACAGTGACCGACAACAACGGATGCTTCGCAGGAACGTCAGCTAATGTTACTATCATCACATGTATTGTCCCTGCTGTTACGCCAACTGATAGTGGCAGAACAGGAACAATATTGGGATCAGAATTAACATCAGTTTCGAATAATGTTGATTCCATCGTAGCAGATACTCTAAACCAAAACCTATTATTATTCAGAGCTGATAGTGTCTTGATGGAATTCATTGCTCAGGATGGTATGACAGATAGTTTATATAATCTATTGATTACACCTGACTATGGACTGACTGATACAGTTGATAATGGATTGAGTAGTTTAATCATCACAGGTAAGTTTCCGATTAGAAACCTATACAAAGTTGATTCACTCACTACATTATGTAATTTCTGTCGTCCATATTATCCGCCTGTAATAGGTACCGGTGTAACCGGAATTGCATATAGCAATGGGGATATAGCCATGCGGGCTGACAGGGCACGAACTGCATTTGGAGTAACCGGTGCCGGTGTTAAAGTCGGGGTTCTTTCAGATAGTTACAATACTATTACCGGTAACCCTGCATTAGCAAATGTCCAAAATGGAGATTTGCCGGGGATCCAAAATCCTAATAATTCCAATCCGGTAAATGTTCTTAAAGAGTATCCTTACGGTATCCGTACCGATGAAGGAAGAGCCATGTTGCAAATTGTTCACGATGTCGCACCGGATGCTGAACTTGCATTCCGTACCGGATTTATCAGTGCAGGTGATCTTGCAAAAGGAATCAAACAACTTGGTATTGATGATAGCTGTGATGTACTTGTTGATGACATTACTTTTATTACTGAACCGTTCTTTCAGGATGGTGTTGTTGCCAGAGCAGTTAATGAAGTAGCGGATCGTGGCGTTTCATATTTCACGGCCGCAGGTAATTATGGCAACAAGTCTTATGAAAGTACTTTCCAGGCAGCTGTTGCTCCTCCCGGAGTTTTTGGAACACCACATGATTTTGGTGGAGGAGATATCTTCCAGCATTTGACATTAGGTCGCGGCTCCTATACTATCGTTTTACAGTGGGAAGATTCTATGTACTCACTCGGACAGCTTCCCGGAGCGCTTACAGACCTTGATCTTTATCTTGTGGATAATGATGGAACCGTTCTCTTCGGTTTCAATAGAAATAATATTTGGGGAGATCCGGTAGAAGTATTATCATTCTCTGTAAGAGCTGAAACCAGTGCCAATATTCTAATCACAAAAGTTGCCGGTGCGCCGAATGTGAAATTTAAATACATCATATTCCGCGGTGAGGCAACAATTGACGAATTCAATACTGCATCATCAACTATCGTTGGACAAGCGAACGCAACCGGAGCCATGACAGTCGGCGCAGCGCTCTACCTATACACCCCTGCTTTCGGACAATCACCTCCGACTATTGCTACATTCTCGTCTACCGGAGGAACGTTGATAAATGGCGTCGATAGAATGAAACCTGATTTCGTAGCGCCAAATGGAGTGAACACCACTGTTACTCTTGGTGGCCCGGATATCGATGGTGATGGCTTCCCTAACTTCTATGGAACTTCTGCTGCAGCTCCTCATGCTGCTGCCGTTGCGGCATTGCTCATTGAAGGAAGACAAAAATTCTATAATCAGGCACTCAGTCCTGAAAACATTCGAAATATCCTCAAGACTACCACCATCGAAATGGGACCGACTATCGGTTATGATGACAGCACCGGTTTTGGATTCATCCAGGCTGATGCAGCATTACAGTCATTTGCCGCAGGAAAACCTTTGATTACAAGTTTATCGCCTGATGACACTACTATTGTTCCGGGTTCACAAAGTTTTGATGTGACCGTGAACGGACATTATTTCACAGCTAACTCTGTAATTCTATTAAGGGGTGATTCATTACCGACAACAAGGATTAGTTCAACTCAATTGTCTGCCACCTTCCCTTCGTTCATTGGCAACCCGCCTGTACAGGTATACACTCCACCAACAGTGACAAATATGAACGATGGCGGATATTCAGATTCTGCATTTTTCTTCCCAAGTACAAAACAATCAATCATAGTAATTGCAAATGACACTTCTAAAAAATATGGAGAAGTATTACCTGCATTCACTGCGACTGTATTGGTAGATAGTGTTCCTATTCAAAATACCGGTCTGACTCTTGCTGATGTAGGACTAGATACGATCTTCTTCACCACTCCGGCACACAGCCTCAGCAATGTGGACCTTTATTTCATCCGACCATCTATGAGAGTGCTTGATCCGGCAGATAGTATAGACGTTGCTTTACTTGAAGCCTATACATACTCCTTCGTTGACGGACTAATTTCAGTTGAACAACTTCCTCTGGTTATTAAGCCAAATGATACAACATTGGTTGAAGGGCAACAGATCAATGGATTCTCATACAGCTACACCTACGATGAAACCAATATAGATAGCTCAATCAGGAATTCTTTCCTTCTTGATTTGCAAACAGAACACCTTGAAAACATCGCAGAACACGCTACTGCCCTGGTGGATGCGCGTGCAATTGTCAATGGAAGGGCAATCGTAAACTCAGACCTTCAAAATTTAGGATTCCTTGTTAGTGCCAGAGCAATCGTAAATGCCAGAGCTATTGTAAATGCCAGGGCAATAGTGAACAATATCACCGAATACGATACAACCAATGTTGTGGATGTTGGCGTTGAATCTATCTTTAACTATCAGTTAAACCCGGATTCATCTGCACTTGTTAACGCAAGAGCAATCGTAAATGCCAGAGCAATTGTGAATGCCAGGGCAATCGTGAATGGAAGAGCAATTGTGAACGGAAGAGCAATTGTGAATGCCAGAGCCATTGTAAATGGACGTGCAATTGTCAATAGCGAAGACATAGACGACCCGACACATGATGATGTAGTGGTAATCATTGACGAAGAAGATGTGAACGCTCCTCCGACGGATTCGCTGGATACTTTCTACTCCATCAATTTGATCACAGGAACAACTGTAGGGACTCACACAATTGTACCTGCACCTCTCCTTTCGTCAAACAACTTCATGATCACCTACGATCTGGGAGTGCTTACTATGTTAGCACCGGAGATAGAAGTTACTGTGACAGAAGAAACAGCAATTGAATGCTTCGGCGGAACAGGTTGCGTGACCGTAAATGTCACGGGAGGAACGGGACCATATATAGGTACGGGAATAGTTTGCGGAGTAATGGCAGGTATGCAAACATTTACTGTAACAGATGACAATGGAAATATTGCAACAGGCACGTTTGAGATGACTGAACCTGCTAAAGTTGAAGGAACAAGTTCTACAACCACTGAAATATGCGGATTGGCGAATGCAACTGCCACGATCAATCCTACAGGCGGTATGGCACCATACACTTTCTTATGGTCAAATAACCAAACAACACAAACTGCCACCGGATTAAGTGCCGGACCTTATTCAGTTACGATCACAGATACAAAGGGATGTACCGGAGTGGTAACAGTTACGGTTAGCGGAGCAGGTATTCCACCTGAACCGGCCGGTGCCATTTCAGGTCCTTATGGAGCTTGTAGAAATTCTGTAGTGACTTATTCTATTGCACCTGTATCAGGAGCTACCTCCTATGCCTGGACAATACCTCCGGGTACTAGCGGATCATCTACTTCTACATCTATTACCCTGACTTTCTCCAACACATTCAATGGAGGATTCCTTAGCGTAACACCTGAGAACGTTTGTGGAAGCGGACAAATATCAAGTACGAATATCATTGTACTTTCTCTCAGACCTTCTAACCCGGGATTCATCAACGGACCTGCCATAGCTTGTGGACCGGGCTTACACACTTACACTCTATCTCCTGTACAAAATGCAACAAGCTATAATTGGACAGTCACCGGTGCAGGAGCCAGCATCCTGAGTGGTCAGGGAAGCAACTCTATTATTGTGAGTGTTAGTGCAGCATTCGGACAAGGAAGAGTGATGGTCAATGCTTCTAATTGTATGGGAACTACCTCTACCCGTTCAATGACTATCACCGGAACACCGGTGAATGGCAATGCTGTAGTTGGACCAACATATGTATGCGCCGGAACAAATAATGTATCTTATACCATGGCGCCTGTCATAGGAACTGATACTTACACATGGGCAGTTGTAAGCGGCGATGTTTCCGTGGCATCACAAAGCGGAACTTCAGCAAACTTTAATTTTGGACCTTCATTCACTACAGGAGTCTTGTCGATATCAACAACGAATATCTGTGGAACATTTACCCGTGAATTTACGATACGTTCTATCCCGGGTCAGCCGGGTGGAATTTCCGGACCTTACACAGGTTTGTGTTTACAAAGTGGAGTTACTTACAGCATAGCGCCGGTTGCGGGTGCAACAGGCTATAACTGGACTGTACCTTCGGGAGTAAACATTGTCAATAATACCGGTACCTCAATCACTGTCGATTATACTGCAGCATTTACCGGTAACGGAACTGTGTGTGTGAGCGCCACCAATAGTTGTGGTGCTTCTATTTCTCGTTGCTTACCAGTATCAGCATTACTTGCCGCTCCTTCTACAATGGACGGACCTGGATCGGTGTGTAAGAGTCAGACTTCAGTATTGTACTCCAGCTCTTCTGTCCCTGGTACAATCTCTTATCATTGGTATGCTACAAATGGCGTCATCCCTACACCACAAGGAAACGGAAGTTCCGCTCTTGTTAATTTCACTACAGGCACGGCTAACTCGACCATACTAACCGTGAAGGCAGAAAACCTGTGTGGATTAAGTCTTCCTTTGAATAAGTCGGTTTCAATAAACACAAATTGCAGACTTGAATCGACAGATCTTGATGCAGGCAGATCGTTTGAACTTTACCCTAATCCAACATCTCAGGATGCAGTATTAAAGTTTATTGGCAAGAATGATGGGCAGGTTGTTGTTGAAGTCTATCAGATCAATGGCTCAAGAACAAGCGTACTGTTTGATCGCTTCGTGAAAGCGAACGAAGAACATAGAATAGATATCGAGTCATCTACATGGACTCCGGGTGTTTATTTCCTTTCTGTAAGCAAGGATGACAAAACAACTGTACAGAAGTTCTTTGTTATTAAAAAACAATAATATCTTATTTCACCAATAAAAAAAGAGGGACATGGTTCCCTCTTTTTTTTTACATTGCGATTTATAAATTTATCCGGATACAAATCCAATTAAATTGAAGAAATGCCAATGTATAGGCTAGTATTTTCGCTTTTTATACTCTCTTTTGGTCTGACTCAACTAACAGTCGCTCAAAACGAAGAAATTGACAGCCTTCAAAGCATCATCTCAACAACGAATGATGATTCGCTTAAAGTAACTGCACTTCTTGAACTTGCAAAAAAATATTATGGCTCGGATCCGCAAAAGGCAATTCGCTTTGCCGAACTTGCCAATGATCTTGCAGTCAAATCAAATCTTGCGAAAGAATCTGCCACCGCTTTAAAATCAATTGGTATTGGATATTATTTGCAAGGAAAATCAGTCGAAACACTTGAATATTGGGAGCTGTCTCTTGCTTTGTTTGACTCAATTGGAGATAAAACAGGAGTAGCAAATATATTAAGCAATGAAGGCGCAGTCTATTTTAATCAGGGGGATGATAACAAAGCTCTTGAACTGTATCTCAACTCTCTCAAAGTTTCAGAAGAGCTCAAGGATACACTTCGAATAGTAACTGCTTTGTCAAATATTGGAGGTGTTTATTCCAACAAACCTAAAACCTATGACAAAGCTTTGGAATATTACTTCAGAGCCCTTCCACTGATGGAAGCTTATCATGATCAAGAATCACAGGAAACAAAAGATGCAATAGGAACAATTTGTATTAACATAGGTGAAGCATATTTCCGAAAAGACACAACTCAAATATCACAGTCCTCTGAATACAAATCACTCGATCGCTCTTCAATCGATAGCCTTGCAGAAGTAAACGACAGTCTGGCCCTCGTCTACTTTGAAAAAGCAATGAAAATTTCTGAAACAAGTGAAGACCTTCCGGCGGCAATGAACTGGATCGGACGAATTTATGCCCGTAGAAAAGAATACAACAAAGCGATCAGCTATCAAAAAAACGCCTATGAAATTTCCAAAAAACTGGAAACTCTTTTGGACATGACACAAGCAAGACTCTGGTTAGGTGATACCTATTTTGCTATGGGAGATATCAACTTGGCAATTGGCGCATATTCGGAAGCAGAAAAACTGGGTGAAGAACTTGGCGGATCAAACATTGAACTAATGAATACTTACGCCGGACTTGCACTCGCTTATGCAAAACAAGGTAAATATGAAAAAGCTTACAACTACCAAAGTAAGCTTACAGAAATCAAGCAAGTACTTTATAATATTGATGCCGATAAAAAACTTTCCGGCTTACAATTCACCTTCGATATCCAAAAGAAACAAGGACAAATTGATCTCCTGACAAAGGACAAAGCTTTACAGGAACTGGATCTTAAAAGACAAAAGCAAATTAAAAATGCTACTATCGGCGGACTTTCTGTAGTGTGCATCTTCCTTGTAGTTGTATTCTTTCAGAAAAAGAAAATAGCCAAAGAAAAACAACGCAGTGAAGAATTACTCCTGAACATTCTTCCGGAAGAAACAGCTGAAGAGTTGAAAGCAACAGGATCTGCAAAAGCAAAAAGCTTTGATCAGGTAAGTGTCATGTTCACTGACTTCAAAAATTTTACTCAGGCCAGCGAAAAATTATCGGCCGAAGAATTAGTCGAAGAAATTAATTATTGCTACAGCGAATTTGATAAGATCATCACTAAATACGGTATCGAGAAGATTAAAACTATTGGTGACAGTTACATGTGCGCAGGCGGTCTTCCTGCACCAAACTCTACACATGCAACAGATGTAGTGAAAGCCGGTCTTGAGATGCAGGAATTCATTGCGAAAAACAAAGCAAAAAGAGAATCAACCGGACAGCCATTTTTTGAACTTCGGCTTGGTATTCATACCGGACCTGTTGTAGCAGGAATTGTCGGAATTAAAAAATTCGCCTATGACATTTGGGGCGACACAGTTAATACTGCTTCAAGAATGGAATCAAGTGGCGAGGTAGGCAAGGTAAATGTTAGCGGACCTACTTATGAAATTATTAAAGATCAATTCAAATGCATTCACCGTGGAAAAATAAAAGCTAAAAACAAAGGTGAAATAGACATGTATTTTGTTGAAGGCATCAGGTCTTAATTTTTTTTTGCAAAATCCTTTTATAATTTTTCGGATTAATCTTTCAAACTTTCTCTGATCATTTTTAAGTGCTCCAACTTTTTAGGTTCACGAAGTTCCTGAGCTGTTTTTGTAAAATACTTATGTGAACTGATGAACTTTTCCTGAAAATGATTCCAGTCCTTTTCAGTTTTAAACCGGCCAGATTCATTCAGTTCAGTTAAAAGTAAGCCTCCAATTTCAAAAAAATCCTCGCGACCCAGATAATCAAGGTCGGCATCACAAATTATTTCTTCCATTAAGTTAGTCGGACTTTGCGGATACTTTGTTGCCATGATCATAGCAGCTATCAGTTCTATCTCTGCTAAAGTATAACCAAATTCCGGAAGCAATTCCCGCGCAATATCACAACTTAATTTCTCATGCTCCCTGGCTTCTATTGTAAAGCCTGAATCATGGAACAATGCTGCAACTTTTACAAGCTCTTTCGTTATCGGGCTTAAGCCTTCCTTCTCTGCAAGAAATTCAGCTGCACCCAATACATCGATCACATGATTATAACTGTGGTAATATAAATTATCCGGCAATCTTGCTTTTAAATACCCGAGTATATGTTCCTTTAATTTTATATACCTGTCCATTGTAAATTTTCTATCTGATATTGGTCTTGATTTTACATGATTCATAAAAATGTCTTTTAATTCTATGTCGCAGGTATAAAACAATTAACTTTTATCAGAGTAATCTCAGATTTCTCAGTCCCGGGTCAATCACCCTCAAGAGCATTTCTTAATACTTTTTCACGAAGAACCTCTTGATCAAAGGGTTTCATCAGGTAGTCATTCATGCCAACCGCAAGACATTTGTCAATTTCCTCTTTTGTCACATTTGCTGTCATTGCACAAATTCGGATATTCTTCTTGTGCTCATCTTTTAGTTTCCTTATCTCTCTTGTGGCTTCGTATCCGTCCATCTCAGGCATCTGAATATCCATAAACACGAAACGATAATCAGATTCCTGGACCATAGCCACTGCCTCTTTGCCGTGCAGTGCCACATCAACTTTTAAGTCAGGAAATAGATCCTGCAGGGTGTCCACAGCAACCATCTGATTGAATTCATTATCCTCCACGAGTAAAATTTTCATTCCTGCCAGCTTCTCCTGATCTCCAAACTCTGCACCTACCTCTTCGGCAGGCTTATCGGCCACAACATAAGGTATTGTAAAATAGAACTCCGATCCTTTACCAAAAGTGCTTCGTACTTTCAGTTCACCACCATGCATTTCGACAAGTTGTCTTGATATAGTCAGTCCCAAACCTGTACCACCAAATTTTCTGGTGGTGGCGCTGGATGCTTGTCCGAAACTTTCAAAAATTGTATCAAGTTTATCCTCCGGAATTCCTATTCCTGTATCCTTAAGACTAAAATGCACTCTATAGGTATCCTTATCCTTACTTTCTATTGTAACAGACAGTTTAACACTACCTTTCTCAGTAAACTTGATAGCATTACCGGCAAGGTTCATGATTACCTGGGTAATTCTGGTTTCATCTCCGAGGACATATTCAGGAACATCTGAACCAATATCGGCGATCATTTTAATACCTTTCTCCTCAGCTTTAAGACTAAGGATCGTTTGAATATTGTGTACTGCATTGATCAGAGGAAAAGGTACTGACTCCAACTCCATCTTTCCGCTCTCTATTTTTGCCAGATCCAAAATATCATTGATGATTACCAACAGGTTAGCACCACTCTTCTTGATCACTTGCAAATATTTTTCCTGTTGTTCGTTTACCGGAGTTTTAATGAGAAGATTAGTCAAACCAACGATGGCATTCATCGGAGTTCTGATCTCATGGCTCATATTTGCTAGAAACTGCTGTCTGAATTTCTGGGTTTCAATAAGATTATCTCTGGTAATTGATAATTCAGTATTGGTAGATCTAAGCACTTCCATTGTCTCGAACAATTCTTTGGTACGTTCATTGACCAACTTCTCCAATTTCGCTTCCCGCTCATGTGCTTCCTTTAAAGCAATGTCATTTGAATTTCGAAGTCTTTGAAAGTTGATATTGAAAATATTGAAAACAAGTCTGGGGTGCTTTACAGCAAGCTTGTAAAACAGCTCCCTCTTTATCTCAACAGTAGACACATCAGTGAGGGTAACGATAGTGGCAGTAGCCGATGCATCTGCCAAAAAGCTTTCACCCATCATGGAGTAAGGTTCCAGTTGAGCCAGCAACACATCTTCATTATATATGCCAACCTTCCCTTTTGTGATTATAAACAATGCATCCGGCACTTTGCCCTTTTCAATAAAAACAGCCCCAACAGGGTACTCTTTCACCTCTGAATCTGAAAGGATCTCAGCAATAATTTCATCTTCCAAATTCAGAAACAAACTACAGGCATACAAGCCGGGATCTTTGTCAACCATAAAAAGCGGGCGCAAAAAATTTACTTATTCACTTAATCAAAGGAGTTGAATAAACCCACATTGACAAGTACAATATATAAATATTCATTCGTAAAGCCCAAATTTAATAGCCGGAAAGTTATATTTCCGGCTAATAGATGACTAAATTAATAAGACTTCAGCTCCGGACCGGCTATTGTCCTACACAACTACCTGTCTTTGCTCTTCTTTTCGCAAACTCCTGTCTAGAACAAATGTGCCGAAAGGAATCAGGGATGCAAGGAAGGCAATTAAACTTTTTGTGACCGTCCATTTATTGCTCAATTTTACATTCAGCAACATGATCATATAAAGTATGAATAAAAACCCATGGATCCATCCGACAATCTTTACACCTTGTGGCATGTCGTACAGGTGTTTGAAAGGCATTGCCATCAGCAGGAGAATAAAAGAAATGCCTTCGGCCAATGCAACTTTTCGAAACCTACCCAAAGGACTATTTGAAAACTTTAAGCTCATTATAAATAATTTTAGTCGACCAGATTAAACAAGCAACGATGTCAAAATGATAAACATTCTAGTTCAACAAATGATTACCTTGTTGCAACAATATTGAACTTCAAAGTAAATTCATCATAAATTACCTTGTCGCCAATATCTTCAAAAAAGCTCTTTGATCCATAACGAACATCAAACTTTGATCGATCAACAACTGCAGAACCTACGCAGGTAATTTTACCCTCCTGTGTTATGATGGTCGCATCAAAACTGATTGGGTTTGTCTTGTCCTTTATTGTCAGATTTCCTTCGACTTTATGAGTCGCTCCCTCTTCAATAGCTTTAAGTGGAGTAATCGAGGTGATGACAAATGTAGCCTTAGGATATTTTACGGCATCAAAAAAATCTTCTGACTTCAAATGATTCACCAACTTGGCATTCATCTTCTCATCTTTTATATCTGAATTTTTAATAGAATTCATGTCAACCTCAACCGACCCGCTATACTGTCCATGATTATTCCTGATCTGACCACCTGAGATGTTTACGGTTCCATTATGTTTGCCTGTAAACTTGGCTGCAAACCACTCAGCAGTACTATTATTTACATCTACAGTATACACATCTACATGTTGGTTATCAGCAATAATACCACTTACACCAAAAAGGGCTCCAATAGATAGCAACAAGATCAACTTTTTCATATCGTTTTTTGATTAATAGCTTTGCTTACAAGAAACGAAAAAGACTGCTACTTACAAAATTGAAGAATCCTCCAATTGAGTGGAGATTCCGAAGAATGTGATCACTTATTTCTTGGTAATTTAGACAATTCTATCGGGAGGTCGCTGCTTAGTTAGACCGGAATTTCCACTCAATATCCATTTGCTTTTTCCGACAAAACTCCGGAATCTTATTTTTAAAATGAACCGCAGAAAGGCAGAATATTTGATTGAGAATAATTAGGTGGAATTTTAAAAAATGCGGTAGAATAAAAAATGGAGTGTGGGTGATAGACGAAATATGAGTTTGAGTTTGAATTTAA
>Ga0116144_10003148_pt1 | contig 16784 bp, 27 predicted proteins | sample AD_UKC035_MetaG_FD_89746 | JGI IMG/M metagenome (GOLD analysis project Ga0116144, IMG submission 89746) | Active sludge microbial communities of municipal wastewater-treating anaerobic digesters from USA - AD_UKC035_MetaG | ecosystem: Engineered > Bioreactor > Anaerobic > Digestate | place: USA...
CGTCAATCATTATTGATGTGGTGTCGAGTGCATAGCCTACATAGTAGTTAGTGGGCGTTGTAGTCCATGCTGATGTAGTCGCATTGATAAAATAAGGCTGTGCGCCTGTAAAGCTAAAACCGCTATTAGTTATCTTTGTATAAGGCTTCAAAATTGTGAATGCGCCTGTATTACCTGATGTTACGGCATTGTTTGATATGGCGGGAAGTAAGTAGGTATATGGGGGTGGCATATTATAAACAATACTTTTACCTTTGTATGAGTCGCCATCGTCACTAAACGCTATTATAGCAGTTGTATCTGTCATTCGCGTAGCTGAGATGTAGTAGTTATACGTGCCGCCTGATATTAAGTAAGTCATAGCAGAACAGGTTATTGTGCCACCAGATATCGTAGCTACGACTGCTTTGCCTTTGCTTGAGTCGCCATCATCACTGAACGCTATTATAGCAGTTGTGTCTGTCATGCGTGTAGCTGAGATGTAGGTGTTAGTGGTTCCGCCTGATATGAGATAAGTCATTGCAGAACAGGTTATAGTGCCGCCTGATATTGTAGCTACTACAGCTTTGCCTCTGTTTGAGTCGCCATCGTCTCTAAACGCTATAATAGCAGTTGTGTCTGTCATTCTTGTAGCTGAGATGTAGGAGTTATTAGTTCCACCTGATATGAGATAAGTCATTGCAGAACAGGTTATAGTGCCACCTGATATTGTAGCTACTACAGCTTTGCCTCTGTTTGAGTCGCCATTGTCTCTAAACGCTATAATAGCAGTTGTGTCTGTCATTCTTGTAGCTGAGATGTAGGAGTTATTAGTACCGCCTGATAATAAATATGTAGGCGAACTTACAATCTGCGATATATATTTATACGCTTTGAACCCGCCAGCATTAATGATTTTGCACAGCTCACCTGCTGTCAGAGATTCTCCAGCCTGTATCACTGTTGGTATTGTGTTTGCTATCTGGTCAGGGTTGATAAGTCCGTCCTGTCCCCACGATGGCGTTACAAAGCATACAACTAATAATAAACTTAATAAAACTCTTTTCATTGTCTACTTCCTCCAATTATTTATTCGATATCAATATAATTTCGTCGCTGGCGTTTATAGCCGAAGTGAACACGACTCGCGTTTTACTCGATACATCTACTGTCGTAAACAATGAGCGTGGCTGATAGATGCGATTGCGATAAATGCACACTGCGGTAGTGTCGTAGTCGGCATCGAACTCCCATGTGGTATTGCTTTCGATGTAGGTGCCGATATCTTCAATGGCTGTTCCTCCTCCAGCCGGTATCGCCGCTAGTGCCGCTTCTATCGTGGCGTTGGTCTGCGCTTTGTTGTAATAATCGTTAAACTTCGTCGCGCTGTCAATATTAACTTCAAAAGTATTGCTCGTCCTATCTATCGTTACGCCGTTCGTGCCGACCAGCCAGACCGCGCCCGTATCAGAGCCAACCTCGTCTGCGCTTCCGTATATCTTCGTTATGGCGTTAGTCGCGGGTAGGCCGGAGAGGGCGTCAAGTGTCGCGAGTGCTTTCTGCACGGTGTCATCGGCGAGTTTTAAATTGCCTGTGAAGCCGCTGCTGTCAATCGCTATCGCCGAGCCCTGATGTGCGCCGCTTACCTCGCCCGTGTGCGCCGCGAGTGCGTCTGAAACTGCCGTTACGCTTGAAGTATCAGCCTTATCCGCGAGTAATAAGTTAATCGCCGCCGTATCATAAACATCTGCCGCGTCCGCCTTAGCCGCGAGAAGCAACGCAATTTCGCCGGTGTTGTAAGTTTCCGTTTTCAAATAATAATTGGTGATCGTCGCCGCGTCGAGTTTAGCGTTAAGTAAAATATTAACCTCGTCCGTGGTATAAACGTCTGCGCTATTCGCCTTTGCCGCAAATAAAAGGTCTGCCGCCGTCTTCGTGTAAACGCTATCGGTGTCGGCTTTGTCGGAGAGCAGAAGGTCTGCCGCCGTCTTCGTGTAATAGTCAACCATATCCGATATATTCTGCTTGAGCGCGTTCTCGGCTGACGTGGCAAAGTTTGCGTCAACGTATGTTTTGTCGGCTTTGCCGGAAACATCGGCTGACGTGGCAAAGTTTGCGTCAACGTATGTTTTGTCGGCTTTGCCGGAAACATCGGCTGTCGTGGCATATTTCCCGTCGCTTGCAGTTTTTGTATAATAATTTGTAGTAAGATTGTCGTATATTTGTTTGAGAGAAAGCGTTCCCTGCGCGTTTAAAGCGACAGGGATTAAAACAAGGCCGATTAAAATATAAAATAACTTCTTCACGCTGTCGCCTCCGTTACTATGTAATTAAAGTCCGTTGTCGCGTTTGAGCCTGTATTCTTTACCGTGAACTGATTGACTTCTTTATAAACTACGATTTCGCCGATGTCGCCATCCGTGCTGTCAAGAGCCTGAATAAATACCGCATAATCTTCAACGCTATCGTATGTTTCGCCGAGCGCAATCGTGATGCCGGTCGTTGAGTTAAAGGTATCCTTGCCGACCTGTTTGACGAAGCCCATCTTCTCGCCATACCAGTACAGGCCGTCGCTCTTGACTTCAAACAAAGTCGTTGAGGTCGTCGTGTCGTAAAACACAATGCTATCCTTGATTTTAATTATGCTGATGACCGGCGAGTGATTGAAGGTCGGATAATAATAATTGTCATAAAACTCTGTTTCTTCGCCATCCTCGCGCATCTGGAAGTTATCGTTATTTTTGTATTCGGTTTCTTTTTTGCAAGCCTCGGCCAGATTTATAAACGACGCTTCAAATTTCTCAAATTGAGAAAAGACCGACTGCTTCGTTTCGTCGAGTGCGCCAATGAGCATTTGGATTTTGAATATCGCGTAATTACAGAGTGCTTGATGATAGTTCGGCGGTATCTGCGGTTCGTCTGTATCGGCGGTCATATCGTTCGGAAGCCATACGCCATATATCCAGATGTTTTCTGCCGAGTTGCTTACCTTTGGAAATACTTCGATTTGCTTATTACCATATTGGAGTTCAAACGCTTGCGGGCTGTCATAGCTGATAGTTTCCCAAAACAGGCGTTCTCTATCTTTAACTCCGCGCAATCTCCACTTGTCGTCGCCGCTTTCATAGAAACACTCGATAACTTCAACCAAATTTGTCGAAGCGTTTGACGACGGGTTTGTCGTTAATGCCGCCGATAAATTATATACGGTAGTCAACGCCGTGGTGGTGATATATTTCTGCTCTTTCACGGTGCGGGCATACGAGCAAAAGAGCCGATAACCTTCGTTTATAAAAGTTTCAAGCAGGCTGTCGCTCAAATTGAACTGCTTGCCTTCACTCATTTTGCTAAAAGAAAATAGCGTTTGCCCGTATTCGCGGACATAACTTTTGATTGCGCCGAAATTCATTTTGAATTACTCCTTCGGTTTTCTTCCCTTCGGTTTAACTTCAACTTTTGCCTCGACCACAACGGGTTTTGATTCAACTTTAGGTTTGCCAGGAACGTAATTTATATTTTTTATCTGCGCTTTAAGTAAATCTTCATAAAGATGCGCCTTGTCGCCAGGTATAAAATTTGGTATCTGTCCAGCCATATTAACCTCCTTGAGGTGCGAGAGCCGAGCAAACTCGACTCCCGCGGGTTTTACGTTATTTGCATTTTATAAAGCAGCGTATGGTACCGCGACCGGAAGATGCTTCCATGGCAGTGCCTATGATAGCCTGTGCGTAGGGGGTGTTGTCGTCTGCTTCGCCAGATGTAGTAGAAAGTCCAACTTTAGTGTCTTTGGCAACCGCTTCGTCAACAAGAACGTCCGCGAAACCATAAACAATAGCCGTGCCTACTGCGCCTACTTCTATGGTTTCAAGGCATACGCCTATAACAACGGCAGTAGTATCGGTAGTGCCTTGTACGCCAAGCTCGGGCTGCGTGGTGTCAACGACTTCATCGCCTTCAAAAACCACAGGCGCACCTTTTCCAAGAGCTGACGTCCCAGTATTTTTAACCTGTATGTATTCGTTAAGCGATTCGGGAACTTTGTAAGAGGTCGGAGCCGCCAACGCCATTGTAGCGAAAACAGCCACTATAAAAACCGTAATTAAAGCTAACGAGAATTTCTTCATTATATTTCCCTTCCTTTCAATTAAGCTGCGGTTATGCCGGTAATTACGCCGTGCGATGCCGAACGGTCTGTGGTCAGCTGCAAGAATACGCGAATGTGCTGAACGAACGACGCCTGATCGTCGGGGCGCTGTGCCGGTATCGGTTTGAAGTTATACTGATTGTGAACGGTCAGCTGCATGTAATCTGTATTGATGAGGTATGCTTTTGTAGCGGGGCAAGACTCGTCGTAAACGCCGTCCATGCCGTTGAAGTTCATGTCAACGAACCCCCAATTTTTGCGCGCTTTAAAATCGGTATTGCCGCGTTCAACGCTTTCTAATTCGGCTTTGAGGCCGCGGAACGCATAGGAACCGAGTAAAAGAAGGTCGGGAACGGTTTTACCGACGCGAATATCCGTGAACATTTTGTCAACGTCTTTACGGCCACAAAGGTTAGTTGCTGAACCCCATGCGCCGGTTGCTACGTTCGATTTGTTCTGCCACCAAGTGTCAACCGCACGGTCAATGCCGCCGACAATGCCGGTTGCGGGAGAGTCTGCGACAAGAGCCGCGAGGCCGAGAATGTCTTTGTTGTCGTTGCCGGTTCCGTCGAGGTATAAATCTTCGTTAAGCTTGTTGGTTAAATCTTCTTCGGCTGCCTGTATGCGAGATTTGATTAAATCCATCATGCGCTCTTCGCCGCTATTTTTTGCCATTTCAAAATCCGAAAAAACGATAGCGCAGTTATAAGCCGCCCAATCGTATTTCGCTTCGCAGAACTGGTCAACGGGATTGATGAGAAGTTTGTCGTAATCTTTGAAAGATTTTACGTTGCTGTTCTCTTTGTATTTTATCGAGAACTGAAGGTCTTTACCGCCTGAAACGACTCTCTTTTTGTCGTACATTTTTCCGAAGAGCGCGTTGCTCTGTAATACGTTGTTTGCAAGTTTTTTGCTATACTTGCTGATAGTCATCGTTGCTATTTCAACGAACTGTGCTGCTGTTGAAGCCATACTCTTTCACTTCCTTTTTTAAATTATCTTTTTTTGATTTCGCGTAATGTCGAAATTATCGCATCATTAATGCTGTTAATCTTCGGCGAAGGATTGCCGGCCATCGACTTACCAGTTGACGGGGCAATAGCCATTGACGCTTTATGGTCAACAACTTTCTTCACTTCTTGATTTACCTGGGCCTTAACAAAATTCGGACGAGCGAGGAGAAAAGCCTTCTCCAAAGGCAGGTTCGGATTTTGTTTCATCTCGGCTACGAGAGCCTTATTTTCTGGCGAACCCGGCTGCAAACACTTCGCTGCCTCATCACCATACTTTGCTTTAAAATCGTTAAAAGTCCGGTCAACTTCCATGTTGATACGTTCCTGCTGGTATTCGTTGACTATCTTATAAACGGGGGCCATAGTCTGCTTAATCATCTGGTCAGCGATTTCGACAGTTTTTGCCATGATAGTTTTGGCGACCTGTTTGCCGTCCTCGGCGTTCTCTATCGCCTGCACAAAACTTTCGTCCGTGAAAAGGCTTTCGACAGAGTTCTGGAGTTTCTGTTTCTCGGCCCGCTGCGCTTCAAGGTTTGCGTAATACTGATTGAACCGCTGTTCTTCGGATTTCTTATATTCTTCGTATTCGTTCTTGAGTTTTTCGTAGTCGCTGGCTTCTGCTTTGGGAGCCTCTGTCTGCGCTTCTGGTTCGGTCGACGCCGGTTCTTCTGTTTTAGGTTCGCCCTCGGTTGCCGCCAACTCTGCCGCTTCTTCGGCCTCAAAGTCAATCGGTTCGTAAGACGGTTTGATTTTGTCAAAGTCTAACTTGCGGTCTTCCGTTTCACCGCCGAACTGCTCCGAGTAAGTGTTTTCCGCCGCCGCGGGTGCTGACGTTTCCGGCGCGCTGCCTGCATCGGTTCCGTCTGCTGCGTAGTAAGTGCCTCTCTTTAAATACATAACTGCCTCCTAAAATTCCAAGACCTTGCAATTTGTTGCGGTCTTTATTTTTTCAACGACGTTTTCGTATTTCTTGTCAAACGACTGCCGATAAAACTTATAATGGCATTCCGGACATGGGATCATGTCTTTTTTATTTACGGTTATTGGAACCATTGCATTACATTGTGGGCATCTAAAGGCCCAACTAAACCATGGATAAGCGTCAATCTTGAATTTAAGATGTAATGGCATCTGCTTCCTCCACTTTTTTTAACTCGTTTTCTGCGTCTTTAATTGCCGACAAATACATATCTTCTTTCATTTCTGCCATAACACGAGCTATTTTATCTTCATGGTTAAAACGAAACTGCGAGCGGTCAAACTTCTCTTTGCATTTCGGATTAAAACATTGGACTATCGTTTCGCCGGCAACCACGGTATTATTGACTTTAAAGTGGAACGCACCGCACTTCGGGCAATTCCACGAGAACATGAGAACCGGATAAGCCTCAATTCGTCCGGTCAACATTGGAACATTTTGTGTTTTCATTACTGCCCCCTAATATTTGCTGCCAACTGATTTCCCGTCATCACGCCTTCCATCTGCGTTTCCTGCGGCCTAACCTCCGTCGAGCCGTTGGGCTGCACAGGCGGGGGTGGAGGAGGCGCACCCATACCGCCTTGCATGGCGAGAGCCTGCTGGTTTATTAGATCGTCCGGCTCAAGTCCCCACGCCGTCATGACCTTGCGGAGCAGCGCGACCTGGTCAACCAACGGGTTTTGCGACAATAACGAATAGGCTTGCATAATTTGGTTCTGCTTAACCGTGCTTGTCTGCGCGGCGGTCGAGCCTGCCTCAATCTTAATTCTGAACTCGCTCTGTAAAACGGTCGGCGTAAGCCAAAAGCCGTTCTGCCTATTCAATACAGGTTCTCCCGTATCAAGATTTGTATTTATGAAAGGAACGCCCTTCTCGTCAAACGCTTGCATAGGATATATGCCTGCGATGTCAATCCATACGGGAGCCTGTAAGGTTTCTTTAATTACATAAAATAATTTGGTGGCTATTTCTTCCATCCATGCGTCCACGGCTTTCTGGCGATAGTTTGCGCGAACGCCCGCGGCCTGCTGAACCATAGCCATTTCGGTGGCCGTGCGCTTCTCGGTAAGCGGCTGCGACTTCATAAAGTCTGCTATGCCGGTGTCCTCGTTGAGAGAGCGTTTCAAGCCTTCCATGACATAGATGTTGCTCTGGTCGAGAGGCGCGGTTGGGAGCGGAATAATAACATCGCCAAGGGAAGAAGGCGTGTCAACTTCGTAAACGCCGCCGACTTTGCCGTCCGTTATCTTTTCAATTTCGTTGCGGTTGAGAACGCCTTTGCGCGATAGCAACTTTGGAAGCATACGCTTTGTGTGTTCTATCATTCTGTTGTTTATCGTGTTTATCTCGCGTATCTTGTCGGCAATGATTTCAAAGTCCGTCATGCCCAGGAAATAATCTGGTATGCTGTTGAACTGCAATATCGCATAAGGAAAATCGCGGATATATTTCGGATAAGGCATCGACTTTATCAGAACATCGCACTCGCCGGCGAAGAAAAGTATCTGCCGGTTCACGCGGTCGTAAATCTCAATGACAGGTATTCTGCGCTCAAGCGAAGGCTGATAAGGATATTCCTCGTCGTCATAGTTTGAACTGCGGGCAAACGAGCCTTCCATACGGTCGTCGGTTTCGATTTCGTTGATTTCTTCGTTTACGCGGAATGTCGAGGCGAAGCGCATAGCATCTTCAACATTCATATATTTATTGTTGGGGTCTTTAAGGTCGTTTGCGCTGATGTAGGTTTTCTCGCCCATCCAACGCGGGTCTTTCTTGCCGGTTGCGTCTGCATCGACAAGGAAGTTGAGGAAGGAAACACGGCTAATAAACGGACTGTCGCCGTCAAACATATAGGTCGAGTAGAGGTTATAGCCTATCTTTGCTATGCCGATATTGGCGAGAGAAGCGTCAAGAACGCCATCTTTAAGCATCGTGAACAGGTCGCATTTCTCAAAGTAATATTCAAGCGCCGCGCCAACCATCGTTGCCGTTATCTCGTCTTTGCGATATCGGGCCGTGGCCGTTACCTGCGGTTTGTTTGCCGCAAGATTTGCCATCAGAACGCTGACATTTGTATAGAGTATCGGGTTGCGAACATACGCTTTCTTGCGTTTGGAACGCGAGCCGTCCTCTTCGTCTTTCGCATACATTCCCATACGATAGTTCTTACGCGCCTTACGCCATACAAGGCGGCGTTCGTCCATCATGTCCTCGCAACGGGCAAATTCGTTACGCCAATATGTTTTTAACTTTGGATCATCGGCTATTGGAACGCCGTTGATTTCTTCCGACATACAAGCACCGCCTTTTTTTATTCTATTTTTATCATAAGGCTTAACGCTAAAAAAGTCAAATAATATATGTTGCATTTTGTGGTATTTTATGGTATCATATTTGGGAGGTGATAAAATGATTACAGATATTTCAAAAGAAACCATTGACGCCTATACTAAAAGATTAGCCAAAGATGTTTTATTCGTAAGTTCTCTCGGAAAATATGTCGAGCAAGCAAGGATTGAACAACTTGTTCAGATGAAAAAAGGTCTTGAAGAATATTCTAAAGAAGAGTTGATAGAAGCCTGTTTGGGTTCATATATTCGTATAGAAGAATTTGAAAAAGAAATTAAAACTCTTGAAACAAAATTAAAAGATTATGAAGAAGATCATAACTATATCGAAAAAATAAAAGAAATAATTGGATATTATGAGGTGCATTAAATGAAAAAAAAGAAATTAACAAAAAAAGAACTTGACGATATTCTTTCGGCCTGTGCAAAGTGGGGCGTGGCGGTAATTAAAAATGCTTCTGAATCACCGTTGTGGAAATATATAAAAAGTCATTCTTCGACAAAATCGCCAGACACAAAATGCCAGGAAACAGTTTTAGAAATTCTAAAAGAAAAGGACGAAAAGTAATGGCACAAGATTATAAATATATCCACATCCCCACGCAGACCTACGCTACACTTCAAGAATACGCAAGAAAGCGCGACCTCACTATGAAAGCCGCGCTCTGCCAAGCCATCCGCTTGTTGACTACGGGGAAGAAATATGTTTAAAGAAAATCGTATTCGTCATCTGCCTTTGCTTCAATGGCCTTTTCTCTGGCCTCAAGTTCTGCAAAGGTAATGCCGTCAATAAAAGAAAACCACTTCTGCTTGTTACGCTCGGCAACTTGCGACAACGGCAACAGGCGGGCCGTCATGGTGGCAATAACCGCCGACATGATACAATCGTCATTGCTCTGTCGCGGGTGGTCGTAGCCGCCTTTCTTTAGGTCATACCGATAAAGCGACAACTCCTGATAGCCTTGCTTCGACCGCAGAACAATCGTTCGGTTCTGTATGCGCTTGCGTAACTCTATCGTGGCTATGTTACGATTGTGAGTCGTGAAAGTGAAGCCGACCTTATCGTGCGTCGTAAACTTCTCCATGTTCTCGCGCCCAGAGATATTATAATAACCCATTTCAATAAGACCTTGCAATACGCCCTCACCCGTGCCGCCCGTTCGGTCGATGTTAACCACGGCGTTGTTGTAGGTTTCGGCGATGTTCTTAATTATCTTTGGTATCTGCGGCAGTTTGGTAGTGTTGCTTCGGAACTGCGCGATGTGTTCCAGCTTCTCGTCGTTGGCCCAAACGTCAATAACGGTATAATCCTGCCCGCTGCCGGTTGCAGGGTCGCACGACACAATGAAAACTTTGCCCGCCTTCTCCGGTCTGCGGAAGATGAGGTATTCGCCTGTTTCGTCCTGCACGAACTTGTTATCGTTCTCGTTCCATGCAAACCTTGTCAATGGCCTATCCACGCAACGCTCGACATAGTTCCGGTCGTCCGCATCGAGAAACGCACTACCGTTCAGATCGACAAACTCGCCGAGCAGACGCATACGCTTTTCTTTTTCGGTAAAGCCGGCGGTAAGCATATCGATATCGGCCTGTTTTAAAATCGGGTTGGCCGTCGTTGGAAGCGTGATATTGAAGTGCCGGCGTGAATAGTCGTATATCCACGTCATACCCATGAGCGGAGTCATCATCGTAAGTATCTGCCCGCCGCAGTCGAGAATACGCATCAGACATTCTTTATAAATATCTTCGGGATGTTCCTCGTCCAAGCCGACAAGATCGACTGACGCGCCCTGGTATTTTTCGCGCCCCGAGTCCGCCGATTTAAAGTCAATCTTTATGCTTATACCGAACGATGAATTTATCTTCGCCCAATTTCGGTTCTCGTTTATCTTTAGCCATGCAGACGGAATTATTTTTCGCAACAATGGAACTATAACCTGCTTTGTCATATTCGCGTCAAGCGACGAAAGCCAAATATTGTATTTTTTCTTTGGCTTCTTCCCGCGCGGCGTATAAAGTCCGCAGGCCATAAGGAAGATGATGTAGATGAGCGTTAGAGTCTTGCCCGACCTATTTCCGCCAAAGGCAAACTTCTCGGCCCCGTTATCCATGATGAACGCCTGCTGATATTTATTCGGCGAAATCTTTAGGCACTCGGCCTCGCCTATTTCTTCTTGCAGTTGCGTAAATATCTTTAATGCCTGTTCGGAATTACTCATCGTCGTCCTTTTCGTTTAGGCTGTCGCCACGCTCCACAAGGCTGCGGAGGAAGGGAGATTTAAGGAACTCATTGAACGCCTTCTGCTTTTCCTCAACGCTCTGTTCGCTTTTCGTTACATCGTTCGCCATGCGTATCAACTCAATGCAGGCGTTTACCTTGAGGCTGATTGCCTTTGCCATCGTATCGAGCAACTTGCGCTGCACATTCGGGTTCTGGCTCGCCGCCGCGTAAAGTTCGTGCGCCGTTTCAATCACCCAATCGTAGGTGTCAACGCCGTCCTTTATGCGTTCCTTGAGCGTCTTATTCACGCGCTCGCCCCACTTCGCCACGCCGTATCGCATCTTCTCTTCATCAGCTTTCTCTATCCGCGCCAACGCATCCTGCTCGTTCATTTTGCATCACCTCCCTTTTATATTACCACCGCAACCGGAGTTTGTCAAGAAAAATTTTACCATTACCCTCTGTGTGACCTCGATTTATTTTTACCTTGTGGTTGTGGCGACGTCAGATGATTTACGATCGTTCCGAAAGTCAATCGAGCGACACGTTGATGATCTTCTGGCGGTGTGCCTATCAATCAAGACAATAATGGTAGAAGTTTACATAATGTACATTATCGGACGTATAGAATATAGCATTAACAGGCCTTTTACTTTCTGCATATTGCATAGCGGTATAACATATACATTTTAACTGGAATATCCAGGGCGTTATGTTGCGCTGCGTCAGGGGCGGGGCGGGGACATGCTACTCTTAATATAAATTAAAATTACATTAAATAGGGTATTGAGTATTATGTCTGGAATCCATGGCCACGGTTATAACGAGATACTATACCATATATATACTTAAATATATATACCACTATACTATAATAAATAATATAATATACTAATTATAATATATATAATGGTTAAATATACTTAAGTGTATATACCAGCCATAACTTATAATATATATAATATAGCCTATAATGTATATAGTGTAGGAAAATCCTACGCGATTTAAGGCGCGCTGCGGGGTTGATGTCGGCCCTGGCCATGCTATGATACCCCAAAAAATGATCTCGGCACATATCATATATATATAGATATACTATATCCAAATATACCCCGGCGCAGCCTTGCGCAGCGCCATTATCCCGATCCAATAACGGCAGGCACTTACAGACATTTTTGGCACGTCATTCTTAATGGAACCTGGATTTTATGTATGCTCGATACGACATTTTCGGCCACAGCATACACTTTTTTGGCGGGCCGGCCAGACAATTTTAATGCGACTCATCTCATCAGCTTTTGAGGAGGGGCGTTAATGCTGCATTTTATTTTTGGCGCGAAGTTGGCACGCGAATTGCTTATTAAAAAGTGTAGGCAAAATTAATAGTCGCCGGGCTTAAAACGGTAGGGGGAAATATGATAGAAAAACTGATTAAAAAGGGCTACAGAGTTGTAGCCGAGGAAATGGCTACATTAAAAGACCGGAAGGTCGTTGTCATTCACGACAACGGCATCTACGGGGTATCGTTCGCGGCGATAGACAGCCGAGGGCGATATTTTGAAGGCGGTTCGCACCCGCCGCAAGTATTTCGGGCCTTAGAACTGGCTCGATGGCGCGAGGAGCGCCGAAAACAAGGTCCCTTACCAATAGGGGCCGAATAAAACCGCCGGGTTTAAACCGTGTCGACCTGAAAAAGGTTGGCACGGTTTTTTTATTTTTAGCAAAGAAAACTATGAAAAGGAGTTAATATTTATGGAGCGGATCGACGCCGTTGATGATCTCCAGGCGGCGAGCAATCATTACGAAGAAGAGATGAATTATATCGCCGTCGAATTGTACGGCAAACGTTATTCCGAGTTATCAATCGGACAGTACGAAGAAGTCTATAACGAATATTCAAAAAAATAAGGGGGTTTATTATGTATACAAAACAAATATCAAACGCTTTTTTGCTGGAAAATTCGAGTTTTTTAGCGGTTTTTTCTTATCAAACGCCGGTTTTTTTTATGGACAAAAAAACACAAGAAAAGTTAATTAATCGTTATAGCGTAACGACATCAAAACATATCGGTGCATTAACTTATCTTTCCGCTGCCGATCACATAAAAAACGGTGCCAAAGAAGTTCCCATCGAAAAAATAACGGAAAAAATCGACGGTTTAAAGTTGGTGTTTTAATATGATCATAATCCCCAAACCAAAACACGACCAGCGCGAGGAAACCAGGCTGCAGAAAAAAATCAAGAACATTTTAAGAAAATCGAGTTAAGGGGGCGGAACATGAAAAAAAGATTAATAGCCGGTTATAGTGAATTATTAATGCACTGTAAAGCCAGCGGTAAAGACATTTTAACGTGGAATAAGGATGGGCGCGGCTGGGGGTCCATTGTTTTAGACGGCGAGAACATAGGCCAGAAAATTGAAGGCTGGATCAATTACAGTGAACACGACGATAAAATATATATAAGCGTATCATAAATCAGATCAAGACAATTTAAAAATAATGGAGGAGTAAACATGAAAATAATAAAATATAAATTATTATTGGCAGCAGTCCCATTTGCAGTCGAATGGGTAGTACAGGCCACAAATTTGCAAGCGGCGATTAAAAAAGCCCGCGGTGAAATTAAAATTCATTATAATTTAAAGGCCAGAAAATTGATTGAACATCAAATATTAAGCCAAAAAGAAGTTTAAAATAATAATATAATTAAATATTATGCGGGAGCCAGCATTATACACGGCGCGATCTTCGAGATTGTGCCGTTTTTTTATGCCCGATTGAAATTATTATAAACATCAAATTATTATAAACCATAAAACGCACCAGAAATTACAGGGGCATATTTAAAACTCATTTTGCACCGTTCTTTAATACTTATTACTACCAGCGTCGAGATCATGCCCTTAAACGCTCTCTAATAAATTCGGACAATCTTTATCTCAATTCGACCGCGCCAGGGTAAAAAACGGAACGCCCAAAAAATTATAAATGGTGAAACAGAGGTTTCGCCGCAAAAAGAAAATCGCCCACCACGAACAGGCAGGCGATCTTTTTTATTTTGGCCGAGGTAAAAAACGGAACGCCCAAAAAATTATAAATGGTGAAACAAAGGTTTCGCCGCAAAAAGAAAATCGTATATTAACTCCATGTCGCTCATCCCTTCGCCTCCCTCGATTGCCATTCGGAGCAGACCATTTCTTGGCTATCAAAACAACCGTCGCCCCAATCATAAACGGCTACGTCATATTTACCAATATCGCATTTAAAAAAACGAATGTCGGCGTCGTCATCGTCAAACGGCGGTTTGGTGCATCTTTGCTCATATCGATAATTCTTGCAATCCGCACAAACTTCTTTCATGCCGTCCGCGCGTTCACCGTGGATGCAGGACATATCCCAAAAGGTTATCATCTGGCCGGCTTTTTTAACCGGGCACTCAGCAATGTCGCATTCACCATATATTCCCAAATCATTTAACCGATGCCACCACTTGCAATCCCTACATTTGACCATTTTTCCCCTCGCTTTCTTTCTTTACGCCTTTTGAACAAAAGAATGGCCCAAACATCACACATTTATAATCGTAATAGTCGATTTGGTATAATTTTACGGCTCTATCTTTTATAATATCAAGGTCTGTCATACTTCCTCCTCTTTGCCATGTTCCAGGTTGATAACAGTTCGTCGCGCTTAACGATCGGGCCTTCCGCGCCGCAGTTCTCGCAGACGATATGATGGCGGTCTGTGCGGTCGCAGTATTCAACGTGGTAGTCGTTGCCTCCGCAGAACGGGCAGGGGCGGCGTTGCTTACAGTTCTTTTCCATCATCTTCCCTCCTCCAAAGCGAACAGGCGGTCGGCCTCGGCTTTGGCTTGCACCTGCGCCTTATGTTTGTCAACACCCGCACTTGTCAAGACTCGCGCCCGACTTAATTTATATGTTTCAACGTCTATTTCATATTTGCTTATGTTCGTGTAGTATTTTATATTTTCTTTCTCGGCTACTGTTTTTTCTTGTGATGATGATGATGTTTCTTTTAGTTTTTCTTTTTCTTTTATATCTTCTTTTACTTCTTCTTCTATCGGTACCCCTTGCATACCCTTACCATAGGGTATCGATAGGGTATCTATACGGTTGCGAATGGCTATCGATAGGGTATCAATAGGATTTCGCTTCTCAAACTCTTGAAGCAACCGGACGCTTCTTATCTCTTTAATTAAGTTTATCGCACCTTTGATTTGCTTCTCGGAGTTCAGCGGGTTGTGTTCCAAGTTAATCGCCACGAAGATCGTCTTTTCTTTTTCATCGTAAAATATCAGACCGGCTTCGGCAATTTCATTTAAAGCGTCTTTGTATTGTTGTAGGCTTATGTCTAAATCTTCAATCGCGTAACTGTGAGGTAAGAAGTAGAGGCCAATAAAGTTGCGATGATGATTAACCAAAAGATAAATTAAAACCGATTTGCCAAAGAATGAAAGGCCGCGCACTTCCGACCTTGAATAAAAGTTCTCTTCAACCTTTCCATATGCCATCATTTCACCACCTTTTCTAATGCTTTTTCAGCAATTTTTTCGATAGTTGTTTTTTCAGCCGCAGCTTTCATTTTAAGTTTGTAATGCAACGCCGCAGAGATTTTCAAAGTTTTAACTTCCATAATAGCCTCCTTAATTTGTTCTATAATTCTATTTTACCACAAGTGTTAAAGTTTGTCAACTCTTATTTCGAACATTTTTAAAATAAATTTGTGTTTGCCTCACCATTCACTTTCGGGCGTGCCATACACTTTTTCTGTATGCTTTTCCATACGATTTCGTGATAAAATGCGCCTTTTCGTTTTGGCACGGAAAGTGCTTATGTATTTGCGTGCGTCGAAGGCCGAGTGGGATGACGCATTAATTTAAAAATTAGGAAGGGAAAGTATACCACCTTTTCAGCCCCCGCTCGGCCAGAAAGGAGTATAAATGGCTAAAAGTCAAGTTCAGTTTACTAAAGATAACGAATATTATACCCCGAAAAAGTTTGTCGAGCGTTTTGGCCGGTTTGATTATGACCCGGCCACTACTCCAGAAAAAGCGGTAGAGTTTGGGATTAAGCATTATGATACAATTGAAACCGATGGGCTTTCTAAAGATTGGTCGCCGTATAGGAGAATATGGATAAATCCGCCATTTACTGTTAAGCATAAATTTTTAGAAAAAGCCTATGAAACTTATCGGCAAGTTAAAAACGAAATATATATTTTATTTCCGATAGAGTTTATAACTACGGCGCGGTTTCATAATGTTGCTTTGGGCGGCAAGTTGTTTATTCCGAACGGAAGAATTGCCTTTGAGAGTGGTCTGGGTAAGAAAAGCAGCTCGCCGGCGTTTGGAAGCGTAGTTTTGAAAATTCAAGATACTTGGGAAATGGTTTTGATTGATATTAAAAAGGAGGTTTAAATGACTAAAAGCGAAATGCTATTTTCGGGCTACTGCGAAACGCTTCGTCAGATGTTCGACAAGATGAGCGACGAGGAATTCGAGGCCGAAACCGCGAACGAACACGCCCGCGAAATGTTAGCAAGTATAGGTTACAAGAGAAATTGGAATAAGGAGCAGTGAACATTATGGAAGTTAAAATCAACGTCAACGATCTGAAACAGTTAATTGAAGATCAATCAATGAAAGACTATTTTTACGGCAAGCTCAAAGAGATAAAAGAGCTTATGAAAGACAACAAACTCGACAAAATCCAGGCGGTCATCGACTCGCTTTTCCTGGGAGCTTAACATGGAAAACAGCGCGGCCAAAGTAGCCGCTCTCAAAAATGTCCTTGGCATGACCGAAAAGTATGCCGCGAAGAAAGGGGCAAAGTAATGGAAAAGAAAATTCAGGAAATATTAGAAAAACATCTTAAATGGTTGCGCAATGAAGCCGGCGGCGAACGCGCGAACCTCGGCGGCGCGAACCTCTACGGCGCGAACCTCTACGGCGTGAACCTCTACGGCGCGAACCTCGACGGCGCGAACCTCGACGGCGCGAACCTCGACGGCGCGAACCTCTGCGGCGCGAACCTCTACGGCGCGAACCTCGGCGGCGTGAACCTCCGCAGCGCGAACC
>Ga0116144_10003152_pt1 | contig 16774 bp, 17 predicted proteins | sample AD_UKC035_MetaG_FD_89746 | JGI IMG/M metagenome (GOLD analysis project Ga0116144, IMG submission 89746) | Active sludge microbial communities of municipal wastewater-treating anaerobic digesters from USA - AD_UKC035_MetaG | ecosystem: Engineered > Bioreactor > Anaerobic > Digestate | place: USA...
ACAGATGAAACTTTCAATGTAAGAACGAAGGAATTCGCCAACAGCGCCGCTATCATAGGAGCTCAGGCTGAATGTCTCACGCAGCTTGACGGAAGTCATGTTCAGGCACAGGTTTTCATCGACAGGAATTTTCTCGGAGGCCTTTGGAATACAATAAGGGCTTTCGAACCGGATTACCTTTTCTCCCAGCCCATTACCAACGACCCTATAGACGGCATACATATAGACCATTTCAATACCGCCACGGGAGTCCGCATGGTCGCCTACCAGCTATGCGTTCCCAACGCCTATCCTACGGTTGGAGGGCCTGTAAAGAAGCGGATAAAGATGCCATTGATTTTAAACGTTGACGACGTATATTACGCAAGGGCAAGCAGTTATCACGTTGCAAACGACATAACCGACTCTTTTGAAACAAAGATGAAGATGGCTTTCTGCCACTACTCCCAGTTAATGGAATGGCTTCCCTTCTCAAGGGGAGAAAATCCTCCGACCGAGGAACAATGCCGCAAAGATTTCATCAAGATGTTCCACGATATCAACCTGTCTTACGGAAAAAATCCCGAGACCTTCAGGGAATATTTTTCCTTCACGTACTGGGGAAGGAAACCTCTTAAGGAAGATATCGAAAAAATTTTCATGCATCCGGATAAAGACGAGAAGTATGAAAATTTCATGTCAACTCTGAAATAAATGCGACATCGCAGGAAAAATAATGCCGCAAAATGACGGGCAAAGTGAAGGCTTTAAGTCGGGGCGGGCGGATTCGAACCGCCGACCTCTTGGTCCCGAACCAAGCGCTCTAAACCAGGCTGAGCCACGCCCCGTAAAGCGTTTCTGATCTTAAGTGCGCCCAGCCCGACTTGAACAGGCAACTTTCAGGTCCGCAACCTGACGTTCTATCCATTGAACTATGGGCGCAATTTCATTTATTATATAGGTTATTTCCTTTTATATCAATACCTACCAGGGCAGGAAAATCTTTCACATCAAGTTTATAAACCGCTTCGGGGCCCAGTTCGGGATATGCAATGACCTCCGATTTCTTCACGAATTTCCTCAGGTAGGCGCCGCACCCTCCGTATGTCACAAGATATATTGCCCCGAACTTCCTGCATGCAGATGCCACTTCACTGTCCCTGCCGCCCTTGCCCATCGTGGCTTTCAGACCCAGTTCAAGCAAGGGCAAAGTGTACCTGTCCATGCGGGAACTGGTCGTAGGCCCGCAGGAACCTATTATTTGCCCTTCGGGAGCGGGAGAAGGCCCCATGTAATATATTAGCCCTCCTTCTATCTGAACGGGCAGTTTTTCACCTTCCTCTATCGCACGGACAAGATTCTTATGGGCGGCATCCCTTGCAACATATATCGAACCGGAAATAGTGACTTCGTCTCCTGCAGCCAAATCTTCAAATTTGTAATTTTTAACGGGAAATATTATATTTCTTTTCATAGTGGTGCCACCGGGGGCGTTAACTGCCACAAGTTCATAACAGACATTTTTTCTTTTTACAGCCTTACGCTTCCATGCCTGTGGGCCCAGCAGGAAATATTGACCGCCACGGGAAGACCTGCAATGTGGGTAGGAAAAGTCTCTATCCTCAAATCGAGAGCTGTTGTCCTGCCACCGAACCCTCCCGCCCCTATACCCAGACCATTTATCTTTTCCAGCACCTGCCGCTCCCAGTCCCTGTATCTGGAGTCCCTGCCCATATTGCAGAGAGCAGACTTGGAAAGCAGCGCCGCCTTTTCAAAGGAACCGCCTATTCCCACTCCGACAAAAATGGGAGGACAGGGAAGAGAACCAGCGTTTCTCACGGTATCAACTATGAAACATTCGACACCTTCTTTTCCGGCTGTCGGACTCATCATCCTGAGCGCCGAAGTATTTTCCGAACCGAACCCTTTTGCAATAAGTGAGATTTCAAACTCCTCTTTTCTCCCTTCAAGGAAGTGTATTATACCCGGTCCATTGTCTTTTGTATTGCTTCTGTCAACCGGGTCGACGACAGAATTGCGCAGATATCCTTTACGGCTGCCTATTCTGAGACCTTCGTTTATTACGTCTTCCAGGCTCGGGAATTCTCCGGTATCAACAATAACGCCGGCTCCCTGCCTTACAAAAAATACCGCAAGCCCTGTATCCTGGCAGACAGGAACCTTTTCTTTCTCTGCGATTTCTATGTTTTCAAGTATGATACCAAGATATTTCCTGCTTAATGCATTGTCTTCATGAAAAAAACTTTTTTTCAGAAGCTCTTTCACTTCCTCCGGTAACACCCTGCTTGTTTCAGAAACAAGCAGAGAAACGGTTTCAATTATTTTTGAACAGGATATTTTTTTCATCTTGCCACCATATCTTGTTTAGCCCCGCATGGTAATTTAGGGTAATATTCGAATAGAAATTTATTTTTGCAAGGATATCTCCCGGAATCTGTTTTATCACGCCCACTCTTCTGAAATCGATCCTTTCCAGCTGCCTTGCAACAGCAAGTACCCTGTAGGATATTCTTACCGAGGCAGTATCCTTGCTGCTGCAATCTTTGCACACTACGCCTCCGAGCTTGCCGCTGAAAAGATAGAGGTTTTTCACGCTCCCGCAGATTATGCACCTTTTAAGTTCAATTCCGTAACCCAGTATTTTAATCAGTTTTATCTTGAAGCTTACAAAAAGTATTGCAGGAGTACTTGTTGAAGAAAGCATGCTTCCGGTATCCCGCAAAAGATTGAATATTTTATCTTCCCTTTCCCTTTCAGGGGTAAACAGATTAACCAGATTAAGTATTATTTGCCATACCGCCAGGCTTTCAACTCCTGCCATCTGGTAAGAATCAACCAGGGAAGGAGAGCTCAACAGACCCAGCTCGGAACGGCGCAAATAATAAAAAGCAAAAATGCAGGAACCGGGAGTGAAAGCAAGAGGAGGCACCCTACCCTTTTCTGTCCTGACACCTTTAAGTATGCACTTAACCTTTCCCAGTTGTTCTGTATAAAGAGTTAGAATAACGCTGGTTTCCCTGAAGTCAATTTTTTTAAGAACTATCGCTTCTATCTTTATCGGAGCCATTTTCAGGTCCAAAAATTCCCATGGATATTACTGTTTTCAATGCTTCTTCAACAGACATATCAAGTTTTTCGATTTTATTTTCAGGCACAAGAAGATAAAATCCCGTGCTGATATTGGGGACAGTGGGAACGAAAACGCTCACAAGCCCTTTCATGTTCGACTGTCCTGTAATAAAACCTATGGTATACGTTCCGCTGAAAAATTCAATCTTCACAGGTTCTCTGAATGCGCTTCTTTTCCCGTGAAAAATACTCTGGCTTATTCCCTTGATGAACATGTAGATTTTGTTCAGAAGGGGAAGAGTCTCGAAAAATTTTTCAAGCATGGAAAGCATCTTTTTGCCGAAAAAATTGTCCGCCAAAAACCCTATGAAAAGTATGATGAGGATTAAAAGAAAAAAACCGATTCCCGGCGTATAAAATGCCGGCAGGTATTTTTTAAGGAATGCGCCGAGTATATTTTCAAAAAATACCATGGTCCTGAACAGAATCCAGAAAGAAAGAGATACAGGAACAATAAATAACAAACCCGCTATAAAAGCCCGTTTCAGACTATGCATTTTATCTCCAGAAGAGTTGAAAAACAAGAATCGTGAAAAAAATTCCTATGATGCCCCCTATGATAACCTCTTCTATCTTATGTATCCCTCTAAGGACTCTTCCCTGGGCAACCCAGAATGCAAGAATGAATACCAGAAGGGATATTACCGGGAAGTCATGAAAAGTAAGCAGGGATATCGCAGTCCAGATGCTGAAAGCCATAACGCTGTGTATGCTCGGCATTCCTCCTGCAAGAGACATCTTTTTCGAAATGAGCAATTTCATTACAAGGGCAAGAACAATTACAAGAACCAGGGCAATGAAACTCATGTACCAGGGAGATTCGGCTATGTTTCTGAATACGTCCCGCCAACCTGCGGGGAAATACTTCACCAGTATGAAGTATCCAGCAATTACCGCAGAAACAGCAGCGATAAAAACCGCTGAAGCTGAAACATCCTTGGCTTTTTTTGCCTCGGAATGGTGCTTGTCCGTGAAGGCATCTACAACTATCTCTATCGCGGTGTTTATGATTTCCGCAAAAAGAACCATCCCTATCACGAGAAGAAGGATGAGAAACTCTGACAAGGGAATGTTGAGAAACAGGCTTCCTGCTATAACCAGAAAACCGAATATTAGATGTATCCTGAAATTTCTTTCCTTTTTTATTATATGTATCAACCCAGACATCGCATCGTTGAAACTCGATACAATATCCTTCCTGTTCCTGTTATTGTGCATTTCCATATCAATATTATTTCTCCGTCAGTCCACTGAAAATATCATCCTGCAGTGCCAGCATCTTTTGCTGTTCGGAAGGCGTATAATCCCTGTAATTCTTGAGATGTAGGTATCCGTGGACAATAAGGTAGATAATTTCTTTCTCCAGAGTTTTTCCGTAAACGGAACTGTTTTTCAAGGCTGTTTCAGCAGAGATGATAATCTCTCCGTATTTCCTTGACATTTTGAAGCTTATCACGTCTGTAGATGAGTCTTTTTCCAGGAATTGCCTGTTTATTTTCCTTATAACCCTGTCGCTGACAATGGTTACTCCGATTTCCTGAGGCGGGGGGGAAAAAAATTCGGAATTCCCCTCAAAAACCTTTCTAATGTCGCTGAGATTTATGCTGATTTTTTTCTGGCGGTTATTTATCCTGAATACGGGACTCTTTCTCTTTAATGTGTTTTTCATAAGCATCAATTATTTTCTTGACCAGAGTATGCCTTACAACATCCCTGTTGGAAAAATAGACAAATTTTATCCCCTTAATCCTGTATAGTATCTTCTGTATTTCAACCAGACCCGAAGTCTGAGAGGTAAGAGGCAGGTCTATCTGGGTAATATCTCCGGTTACTACCGCCTTGGAATTGATGCCTATTCTTGTAAGGAACATCTTCATCTGTTCGAACGTCGTATTCTGTGCTTCATCAAGTATAATAAAAGCATCGCTCAACGTTCTGCCCCTCATGTAAGCAAGAGGAACCACCTCGAGAATTCTCCTTTCAGTCCATTTTTTCAGTTCGTCGTAACGCAAGATATCGTAAAGCGCGTCATATATGGGCTGGAGGTACGGTTTAATCTTTTCTTCAAGGTCTCCGGGCAAAAATCCCAGCCTCTCTCCCGCTTCAAGGGCCGGCCTGGTAAGGATTACCCTCTGAAAAAAACCTTTCTTTATCAGCTCGATACCGCAGGCCACAGCCAGGTATGTCTTTCCCGTGCCTGCCGGGCCTATCCCCATGGTTAAATCGTAATTTCTTATGGAGGAGATATATTCCTTCTGCCTTGGACTTCTAGGTTGGATAAAGATTCTTTTTGAATCAACTTCTATAACATTTTCATCTTTGGGAATTTCCTCTTTTTCTGTCTTGAAATTTCCGGCAATTCTGAGTATTTCGCTTTTCGGCAAGGTTTTTCTGTTTTTTACATTCAGTTTTAATTCTTCAATAAAGAGAAGTGCCTTTTCAATGAATTTTTCTTCCCCTTTTATTCTGAGAAGGTTGCCGCGGGTATATAGTTGAACGTTCAGGAGATGTTCCATGTAAGATATGTTGCTGTCCTGAATGCCAAATATCAGCTGTGCGTCTTCATTGGTGAGATAGACTTCTCTTATTATCGCCATTTCAAGGTATGATTATTTTCACTCCAGAAGGAATTATATTGGGACTTTTCAGGACATTGCGGTTATGCTTGTAAATCAGACTCCATTTTGATGAATCTCCGTAATGTTTACGGGCTATCGTGCTTAACGTATCTCCCCTTTTTATCACGTATGTCCTTTCCGCTTTCGGTTCATCCATTATAATGGGTTCTTCCGCGGGTTTCATCACCGCGGCGGCTCTCATCCTGTTAATCTCTGCAATAGTCTGGTTTGCAATCGCAATGGATTTTTCGCTTGAAGTGTTTGCAGCCTGTATGGCATTGTTGGCTGCCGCTATGGCTCTTTCTGCCGATTTATCTGCATGGTCCATGGCAAGCTTGGAAGCCCTGTTTGCGGCAGTTATTGCCTTCTCTGACTCCTGCTCTGAAACTTTCTTGGCTTCATTGGCGGCGTTTATCGCCTTCAAAGTCTCTTCTTCAGCGAATTTTCTTGCTTCGTTTGCAGCATCGAGAGCCCCGGAGCTTACAGCTTCCGACTTCCTGCTCTTTTCAAGCGCTTCCATGGCCAGCTTTTCTGCATTCTTGCTTACTTCAAGACTTGTTTCAGCTATCGCCAGAGTTTGCTTCAGCTGCATCTCAATAATTTCTTCCCTGGTTTTTTCAGGTGTCTCCATTACAGGTTCCTTAGTCGTAACACAGCCTGACAACAACAGAGCCGCAACCAATAAAACCACTGTCAATTTTATTTTCATATTATCTGCCCTCTCTTTAAAAGCATAACCAGTACGTACGAAATAAGTAATTTTTCTTTGCCGGCAACAGCAAAAAAATGCCCGGTTTAGATTGCCATAAAACTGTTTATTTCCAATTTTACATTTTATGCTTCTCAGTTTACTTTTATACTATCATTCTATCTGAGGAATGTCAACCTGAATGCGGTTTTCTTTAAGAAGCCTTTTTTCCACTTCTCCCGGAGCCAGCGTCAGGGGACATGTTCCTTTCTGCGTTTTGGGAAAAGCAATGGTCTCTCTTATGCTGTTTTCCCCAAGCATGAGCATCATAAGCCTGTCCAGTCCCAGAGCTATGCCTCCGTGAGGAGGCGCCCCGAATTCAAGGGCATCAAGAAGAAAACCGAACCTTTCCCTGTAAACTTCCTCCTTCAATCCTATGAGACTGAATATCTCTTCCTGCAGCGACCTGTTGTGTATCCTTATGCTCCCGCCGCCTATTTCGTTTCCGTTAAGCACAATATCATACGCCCTTGACCTGGCAGCCAGGGGAGCTTTCTGCAAATTCGGTATATCAGAAGCGGCTGGTGAAGTGAAAGGATGGTGAACGGCCTGTATCCTGTTTTCTTCCTCGTTGAACTCGAAAAGAGGAAAATCTGTAACCCACAAAAAATTGAAAACGCCGGGTTTCACCAACTGAGGTATTTTTTCCAGCACAACTTCTTTTATCCTGTTCAGTTTTTCATTGACCCACTTTTCTTTCCCCCCGAGAAAAAAAAGGATGGAATTCCCGGGTTCTTTTTCAGGCTTAAGCATTTCCACCGCTTCTTTTGCAAGAAATTTTTTAAGCGGGCTCTGTATATCGTCCCCCTTATACCTTATCCATCCAAGACCTCCCCCGCCTTCTTCCTTTATGTATCTGTCAAGGTTTTCTATGTCTTTCAACGAAAGCTTGTCTCCCATAGGAAAGGTAAATCCCTTTATTACGCCCCCCCTGTCAAGAATATTGTTGAGAACCTTTATGTCGGTCAGCCTTATTGCATCCGAAAGGTCTTTATATATTATGTCAACCCTTGTATCGGGTTTGTCGGAACCATACTTGCTCATGGCATCGGAATAAGCCATCCTGGGAAAAGGAATATTCACTTCCCTTCCAAAAATCCCCTCCACCGCATGCTTCAGAAGCCTCTCTGTTATGCCTATTATATCCTCTTCTTCAACAAACGACATCTCCACGTCCAGCTGGGTAAACTCAGGCTGCCTGTCCGCGCGCAGGTCTTCATCCCTGAAACACTTGGCAATCTGGAAATACCTGTCGAGCCCGCCCACCATGAGAAGTTGTTTGAAAAGCTGGGGAGACTGGGGCAGAGCGTAAAACTTGCCGGGGTTCAACCTTGACGGAACAATAAAATCTCTGGCTCCCTCGGGTGTGCTTTTGGTGAGAACGGGCGTTTCCGTCTCTATGAAATTTTCAGACAGCAGAAATTCTCTCATCTTGTGGCAGAAAAGGGCCCTGCTGCGAAGGTTATTCTGCAGCCTGGCATTCCTTATATCTATATACCTGTACTTAAGTTTCAGGTTCTCACCTGTCTTATCCGATTCGGAAAGTTCGAAAGGCAGAGCATTTGACTTGTTAAGTACGGAAAGGTTAATTATCTTAATCTCTATTTCTCCCGTTGGTATCTTCAAATTCACTGTCTCTTCAGGCCTTGCGGCCACCTCTCCTTCTATCATTACCACCCATTCGTTGCGCAGGGCTTTGACTTTTTCATAAAGAATGTTATCAGTTTCTTCGGGTGAAGATACTACCTGGGTAATCCCATACCTGTCCCTGATGTCAAAAAAAGTCAATCCACCATGGTCTCTTATGGAATTTACCCAGCCGCATAAAACAACTTTTTCACCAAGATTGTTCTTGTTAAGAATCCCGCAAGTATGGCTCCTCAGCATTTTATAAGCTCCTTTATCCTTTGTATACAGCCTTCCGAACTGATTTCTTCCTGAACGCCCGTAACCATGTTCTTGAAAAGGATTATTCCCTTTTCCAGTTCTCTTTCTCCCAGTATGACGCACCATTCGATACGGGCCCTGTCAGCCGTCCTGAGAGCCGCTTTCAAAGACTTGTCGTCATAATCCATCTCGGCAGCTATGCCTTCTTTCCTCAATCCTGCCGCAATATCAACGCACGCGTTTCTCGCTTCCGCCCCCATGCATACAAGGTACACCGCCGGCAAAACAGGCAGTTTGGCATCCATGAGAGTCAGTAGCCTTTCCATCCCTATCGCAAACCCTACCGCAGGAATATCTTCTCCTCCAAGTTCCCTGACAAGCATGTCGTACCTGCCTCCGGCGGCTATTGCGTTATTATCCCCCTTAATATAGACTTCGAAAACCGTTCTCGTGTAATAATCCAGCCCCCTCACAAGATTCGTTTGTACATCATGGGCAATGCCCTTTTTCCCGAGATATTCAAGAACCGAGTCAAAATGGATGGTACATTCGGTACAAAGCACTTCCTTTATGGAAGGGATGTTTTTTGTCAGTTCCCTGCATCGGTCGTTTTTGCAGTCGAGTATTCTAAGCGGAGAATTTTCGATTCTTGTTTTGCAATCTTCACACAGGGCTTCCCTGGCAGAAGAAAGATACTCCTTTATTTTTCCCGTATACTTTTCCCTGCATTCCCTGCATCCAAGGGTATTTATGCCGAAATAGCATCCTTCTATCCCGAGATTGTTTATTATGGAGTAAAGAATTTCAATAACTTCTCCGTCAAAAAAAGGAGAAAATCCCCCCAGCAGTTCAACCCCGAACTGATAAAACTGCCTGTATCTTCCTTTCTGCGGCCTGTCATACCTGAACATCGGTCCGTAATAACAGAGACGGGTAATGTTTTTGGCAGAAAACAGCCCCGACTCTATGAACGCCCTTACAGCCGAAGCGGTCCCTTCAGGCCTCAAGGCAAGATTCCTGCCCTTCTTGTCCTGAAAGGTATACATCTCCTTGGATATGATATCCGATTCAGAACCGATACTCCTTTCAAAAAGGGACTGTTCTTCTATAACGGGCGTGCGCAGTTCCCTGTAATTGAAAAGCCTGACAGTTTCCGAAATGATTTTTTCGGCGTACTGCCACTTTTCGGTCTCCCCGGGCATGATATCATGCATGCCCCTAACCCTTTTATATTGTTTCATAGCGGTATATAATTTAACATACAAGGCAGTTTGTTGACAAGAAAAAATTAAAGTTGTATAATATCGTTTAAGTTGCATTGTAACGAAAAAAACAAATAAAAGCAGAAGGAGAAAGTATCATGATTGAAACAGAAAAAAAACAAACAGTCGTAAAAGGTTTTGGAAGGCACGAGAAAGATACCGGTTCACCGGAAGTGCAGATTGCTCTTATCACGGCCCGAATAGATGCGCTCAATGAACATTTTGCCAAGTTTAAAAAAGACACCAACTCGAGAAGAGGCTTCCTCAAGCTCATCGGCCAGCGTCGCAGGCTTCTCAAATACCTGCAGGCAACAGACCCTTCCAAGTACCAGGAAATTCTAACCAAGCTTAACCTTAGGAAATAAAATAATGACAAATAAAAAAGTGGAAATACCTGTCGGCGGAACCTCGATATCTTTACAGACAGGTTTTGTAGCAAAACAGAGCGACAGCTCCGTATGGGCAAGAATGGGAGACACCATAGTTCTTGCCACCGTTGTAGGCAACAAGGAAGCGAAGGAAGACGCGGGTTTTTTCCCCCTTAACTGCGATTACAGGGAACATATATCGGCTGCGGGCAAGATTCCCGGAGGTTTTTTCAAGAGAGAAGGAAGACCCAACGAGAGAGAAATACTGGTAAGCCGCATCATCGACCGCTCCATAAGACCTCTTTTCCCTGAAAACTTTCTCAACGAGGTACAGGTCATAGTCAACGTGCTTTCTGCCGACCTGGAAAGCAATCCCGACATCCTTTCTGTCAACGCCGCCGCACTGGCGCTCCATTCATCGAGCATCCCTTTCAAAGGGCCCATGGCATGTGCCAGGGTGGGCTTCATAGACAATAATTATGTTATAAACCCGACTTTCGCACAGATGGAGAAAAGTTCGGTAAACCTTATTATTTCCGCAACAGCCGAATCCATCGTGATGGTGGAGGGAGAAGGAAAAGAAATATCGGAGGAACAGTTTATCGAGGCCGTGGAATTCGGCCGCGGCGAGATAAAAAAAATACTGGACGCCATGAACGATTTCTCCGCGGAGAAAATGGAAGTTGTCCAGCCCCTGTATGACGAATCCGTCATGGTATCGGCCGAAAAGCTGATATCCGGAAAGATAATGGACGCTTACTCTTACCCTGAAAAAAAGGCAAGGGAAGAGTTTTACAAATCCCTTGAAGAGAGTTTTCTTGCTTCCTTCGAAGACGAAGAAAAGAAAAAAGAGGCAAAAGAAATATTCAATATGCTGTTGAAGAACAGCATCAGGAAAGCCATACTTGAAACGGGAAAAAGGCTTGACGGAAGAACTCCCACAGAAGTACGGCCCATAGAATGCAGCGTAGGACTTCTGCCGAGAACACACGGTTCTGCTCTTTTCACAAGGGGGCAGACCCAGTGCCTCGCTTCCGTGACACTTGGCACCAGCGATGACGAACAGATTATAGACGGACTGCACGCCGAATCGACCAAGAAATTCATGCTCCATTACAACTTCCCGCCTTTCTCTGTTGGAGAGGTGGCATTTTTGAGGGGCACTTCGAGGCGCGAAATAGGACATGGTGCGCTTGCAGAAAGGTCTCTTTCAGGTTTCATCCCCGATGAAATAAAATTTCCCTACACGATAAGAATAGTGGCTAACATACTTGAGTCAAACGGCTCTTCTTCAATGGCGACGGTATGCGCAAGCAGCCTTGCCCTCATGGACGCGGGAGTTCCCTTCAACAAGCACGTGGCGGGAGTTTCGCTTGGCATAATAAAGGAGGGGGACAAGTACATACTTCTTACCGACATAGCGGGAGAAGAAGACCATTACGGCAACCTTGACCTGAAACTCGCAGGCACGGAAAAAGGTATCACGGGTTTCCAGATGGACGTCAAGGGTTCCGGGCTGACAACGGCGATAATGAAGGAAGCCCTTTTGCAGGCTAACGGCGCAAAGATGGGAATACTGAAGAAGATGTCGGAAACAATTGCGGCAACCCGCCCGGAAATATCCATATACGCTCCCAGAATGCTGTCACTCAAAATAAAAACGGACAAGATAGGCCTTGTCATAGGCCCCGGCGGCAAGATGATAAAAAAGATTATCGAGGACACGGGAGCCGACATAAACATAGACGACGACGGCACGGTCAAGATATTTTCTATCGACTGCAAGGCATGCGAAGCTGCGGCCGATATTATAAAAGGGCTGACGGAAGAACCAGAGACAGGCAGGATTTACGAAGGAACGGTTGTAAAAATAATGGAGTTCGGCGCTTTTGTCCAGTTTTTGCCCGGCAAGGACGGCCTTGTACATATTTCAGAGCTTGCCCCACACAGGGTAAAAAAAGTTGAAGATATAGTGAAAGTGGGCGACAAGATAAAGGTCAAGTTCATAGGCATGGATGACAAGGGCAAAGTCAAATTGAGCAGGAAACAGGCTCTTACAAGCTGAGCATCCGTTTCAAGACCGGCCTTCCCATATCTCCGCAGCCTGACAACCAGCGGAGGACAGATGGAAGCAAAAAAAGTCAGTTCATCGAATAGTTTTTCCCCAAAAAGCCCCGTGGTAGGAGTCTTTGCACCCTGCGACCCGCGGATTGACAAACAATCAAGAACAAGGGCGCGCAACATAGCCCGCATGACCGCCGCCATTCTTGCAAAAGATATGAAGCTTGCAGACGGCTCTGCCGTCAAGGTCGTTTGCAGCGATACCCTCATAGACAGCGAGAAAAGAGCAGACGAGGTCGCAGGGCAGTTCAACGGTCAACAGGTCAACGTTCTGGTGGGAGTGCCCGACACATGGTCTTTCCCCCAGCCAACACTCATATCCTTCATACAGCAGTTCCCGAAAGACACGCCTCTTAACCTGACTTGCGGCAACAGCGGCCCGAAACCCGGAGTCGTGTATACCCACGCATGCAGCGGGGCTGTATCTCAGTATGGCAGGCTCCTGCATATAAACATAGGCACATGGCCGGATACCGGTGAAAAACCTGAGATGACCGCAAAAACAGCCTCAGACCTGATTGACTGGGCTTACGCGGCAGTCACATTCAAATCCCTGCAGGGCAGGAGAGTAGTCGTTTTCGGACACGATTCCATGGGCATGGAAACGGCTCTCGCGCATATCATACCGACAAGAAACATTTTCGGAATAGAAATTACCAGGCTCGACATGAAACTTCTGGCCGACATGCTCGCAAAGAAAGCCTACGACGCTAACGAACTCAAGGACCTGAGAAACTGGTTCGACACCCACTGCAAGGGCAGGATAGAAATCCGCGGCAATGGCGACAGCGAAAGGTTCAACACGTCCCTTGCAATGTACCTCATAGTCAGGGACCTGATGAAAGACATAAACGCCGTAGGAGGAGGATTCATGAGCCAGCTTGAATGGGGTTCTGACAAGAGAGGTCTTCCCCTGCCTGTGGCTGACGTAATGGAATCCCTGTTCAATTCCACCTTTGACCATAACGGCAAGAAAACGCCTGTCCCTTACGCCACGGAGGCGGATGTCCAGGGACTTCTCACGATGCTTTTCTTCTCAAGCCTGACAGGCGGCAATCCACCTTTGTTCATGGACTTCCGCAAGGTATGGGAACCATGGGAAATCATTTCACTCGCCAAGAAAACGGGTATTAAACTTACGGGCAAAACCGCGTGGGAAAAGAAAGGGTTTGTGGACGGGGACAACTCTGGCAGCGCCTCTTTTGACTGGGCGGGAATGCCGGGAGAATCTTTCAAACAGGTTATGAATAGAGTCTCTTTCCCCATTGCTGACCAGGGATATTTTCCCGGCCTCGGGAATTCAGTAAGCTTTGTTTCCCCGGGCGGCATAAAAGGAATAGCAGGCAGGCTGGCATACAGCAGCATGAGCAGGATATTTTCTCTCGTGTGGGACCAGGCCGAAACCGTCGAGCTGCCCGGCAAACTCTCGGAAGCCGTATGCAGGACATCCAATTACACATGGCCTCACACATTCGTAGTTCCCGAATACGCAACCATGATGGAATACAAGCATTACGCCCCCGCAAACCATTTCCACATGGTATGGGATCTGAGCCCCGCGAGGCTCGAATACTGGCTTGACATCGCCAACGTCCTATCCGTCACTCCATGGAGCGCCAGAAAACCTTTCGTGGAGGGAGTGGACAGGCCCCTGCCGCTTCTTTATCTCCTGAACGGAGGGGAAACCGCCACAAAGCTGAAGATTGCCGAAAAATTTTAGCTGCAGTTCTCCTTTAAAAACCAATACTTTGCGGAGAGCATCTTGTCATACAGAATAATTATATCAATTCAGTAGTGTCCAATAAAAATTTCTCTACTCAGAAATTCCTGACATAATGACATGAGAAGTTGTTTACTTTTTTTTCTGATGGAGATCGGTCCTCGGCGTTTTTTGCGGAGGACGGTCCTCCGTCTCTCGCATAAATCCTTTATCCCGTTAGGGACACCGCTACAAAAATAACAACGCAGGCTTCCCGTTGCACGGGATAAATACCGGAAATACCCGGCACAAGAAAGCCTGCGGCTACCAAAAACTTAATATGGGTTCTTGAAAAACGTCCGGCTCGTGCAAAATAATTCCCTGCCATGTTCTTTTCACCTCTTTCGCCATTCTTAATCAGAAATTATTGACCTCAAAAAAGAAGATTGACAATTTTAGGTTTTTCAGGTATATTCTAATAGCAATTTTGGCATGAGAGCTATATGAAACTAAAATATACACAATATTTTTCATATGTTCGCAATAGATCTGACAGGTCCCGTATTAAAGAAGAATGGATTGTGCAGGTTATAACTAATCCTGTAAAAACATCCACACAGTCGGATGGCAGATTAAGAAAATGGGCGAAAATAGAAGAAGAGGGGAAATACCTCAGGGTTGTATTACTGCAGGATGGAGAAACAGTTCACAATGCATTTTTCGACAGAAATTTCGAAGAGGATAAAATATGAAGATAAAATATTTCTCAGATACGGATACTGCACTTTTTGAATTTACCGATAAATCAGTTGATGAAACACGTGAAATATCAGAAAATGTTTATGTTGACCTTGATGCAAAAGGCAACCTGGTAAGTATGACGATAGAACATGCTAAAGAGACAGCCCATCTTCCAGATATTTCCTATCAACAAATAGAGAAGGAACGGATATCCATATAAACAAACTACTGCAGAAATTTATTCCAACTGAAACAAAACCTAACCAAAACGTCCTTGTTTAAAATACTTTCAGCCAGTTTTTTTTGACACCAGTGAGATGATTTTGTCCACGGTGACGGAGATTGTCACGCCTGTTGTGTCTATGACGCAGGAGTCTGGAAGTTTAACCAGGGGTGCAATTTCCCTGTTTTCATCGTTTTTGTCTCTTGCCTTTATCTCTTCTTCTATCTTTTTAATATCTCCCTCAATACCCATTTGCTTCAGCTGCAAGTACCTTCTCCTTGCCCTTTCCTGCACGCTTGCATCGAGGAATACCTTGACCTGCGCATCGGGAAACACCTTGCTGCCAATATCCCTTCCTTCCATTACTATGTTATAATTCTCCCTGAATTCCCTCTGCTTGCACCACAAGATTTCCCTTATGGCAAGGACGGAAGCCACATGGCGGGTCTCCCTGCTTACTTCTTCTGTCCTTATCATGTCGCTGACGTTTTCGCCGTCGAGGAAAACAAGGTTTTTCCCCGCCATAATGCGAAATTCCATCCTGGAATTTTTCGCCATTTCCACAAGACGCGCCGTATCATCAAAGGGAATTCTGTTTTTCAGGGCCTTGAGGGTAAGCGCCCTGTACATGGCCCCTGTATCAACATACATGAAGCCGAGCTTTTCGGCAACGAGCATGGCAATGGTGCTCTTGCCTGAACCTGCGGGTCCGTCTATCGCTATAACAAGGTTTCCCATTATCCTTCCATGATTTCTTTGGACTTGCTTTCCATCCTCGAATCTATTTCCTTGATGAACTTGTCGGTTATTTCCTGGACTTCGTCTATACCCTTGTACATATCGTCTTCGGAAATACTCTTGGACTTCTCTCCTTTCTTCAGCTCGTCGTTTGCCTTCCTCCTGATTTCCCTTATTTCCACCTTTGCTTCTTCTCCCATCTTGTGCAGTATGCCCACTATCTCCTCCCTTCTCTCCTGGCTCAAAGGAGGTATGGGTATCTTTATCACGCTTGAATCGGATATGGGGTTAAGCCCCAGGTTGCTGCTCAGTATTGCCTTGTTGACATCGCTTATTATGTTCTTATCCCATGGCTGGACCACTATCAGCTGGGGCTGGGGAATTGTTATGGTGGCAAGCTGGCTTACGGGCATTTTTGCTCCGTAGTATTCTATAACAATGCTTTCGAGAAGAGATATTGAAGCGCGTCCTGCTCTCAAACTTCCTATTTCCTTGTTGAAAAAATCCCTCGTGCCTTCCATCTTTTTTTTCGTTTCACTGAAAATCCTGTTTTTCATTGCAGACCTCCATGCAGTTATTTTTTTTCTTCGCTATCCGTCAAAATAGTGCTTCTGCCTTTTCCCACAACAACTTTCTGCAGGTTGCCTTTTTCAAAAAGGTTGAATACGATAACAGGTATGCGGTTTTCCATGCAAAGGGAAATAGCCGCGCTGTCCATAATCTTGAGCCTTTTCTGAAGCACCTCTATGTAAGTGAGCCTGCTGTAGCGCCTGGCCTTCGGGTCGAGGAAAGGGTCTGCGGTATATATCCCGTCGACCTTGGTCGCCTTGAGCACGGCTTCCGCCCCTGTTTCCACGGCTTTCAGGGCGGCGGCGGTATCGGTTGTAAAATAAGGGTTTCCAGTCCCCCCGACGAAAATCACCACCCTCTTCTTCTCAAGGTGCCTTATCGCCCTTCTTCTTATGTACGGCTCGCAGAACTGCTTCATGTCAAACGCGCTCTGGACCCTGGTCTCCAGTCCCATCTTCTCAAGGGTGTTCTGGAGGGCAAGCCCGTTTATGACCGTGGCAAGCATGCCCATGTAATCGCCGTTCACCCTGTCTATGACGTTCTTGTCCCTCGAGTTGCCCCTGTATATATTGCCGCCGCCCAGGACAATGCCTATCTCGCAGTCCATGGCTTGGACTTCCTTTATCTCCCTGGATATGGATATAAGCGCCTCGGAATTGACCCCGAAACC
>Ga0116144_10003153_pt1 | contig 16770 bp, 10 predicted proteins | sample AD_UKC035_MetaG_FD_89746 | JGI IMG/M metagenome (GOLD analysis project Ga0116144, IMG submission 89746) | Active sludge microbial communities of municipal wastewater-treating anaerobic digesters from USA - AD_UKC035_MetaG | ecosystem: Engineered > Bioreactor > Anaerobic > Digestate | place: USA...
CCAGCTTCCGGTTAGAAGCTCGAAGATAGAAGCTAGAAGATAGGGCGTTTTGGCTTGGCAGTTCCGGGGGTTAGTGGTCCCTTCCCTAGCTTCCAGCTTCCAGCTCCCAGGTAGAAGCTCGAAGCTAGGAGTTAGAAGCTAGGGCGTTTTAGCCCGGCAGTTCCGGGAGGTTTAGTGGTTAGAAGCTCGAAGCTAGAAGTTAGGGCGCGTTGGCCTGGCAGTTCCTGAGATTAGTAGTCCCTCCCCCTAGCTTCCAGCTCCCAGCTTCCAGCTCCCAGATAGAAGCTCGAAGTTAGAAGTTAGAAGATAGGGCGCGTTGGCCTGGCAGTTCCTGAGGTTAGTAGTCCCTCCCCAAGCTTCCAGCTCCCAGCTCCTGCTCCTAGCTTACTGCACCACCAGTTTCTCCCTTCCCGTATAATTCCCCGATTTTACCTGGACCATATAAAGGCCCGGCGCGAGTCCGTCGAGGGAGAGTTTGATGCGGGTGGAAGGCCCGGTGAGATTTTCCATGAAAGTGGATACAATCCTTCCATCCAGGCCGAGGATCTGGCCATCCAGCCGGCCTCCCTGCGGTAAATCAACCGTGCAATAAGCGATGCCCTGGGCCGGATTGGGAAAGACCTGCACCCGGACCAGTGAAGGGTCTTCCTTACGGGTAGGAATGGAAAGCTGAGATTCGACGATCGTGCCTTTCTCTGGGGCTTCGGCACATACCGGATCAAACCCTTCGGCCACGACACAGGCTTCGCTGTTGTAGTTGACCATGTCAAACACCTCCAGGTCGTCGATAAACCATCCGGTGGCGTTCTTGCTGTCATTGGAGCCGAAGCGGAATTGAAGTCTGATTTCCTGGTTGTTGTACTCGGATAAATCGATAAAGGTCGGGATAAAGGTTTTCGAGTCGCCGTAGAATGCCCGTAAATCAGGGATAGGGATGGCAAAATAGGACAAGGGGCCGTTGTACCCGTTCCGGAACATGGCACTGCCCGCATCCGAAAAATTAAAACCGCCATCCGTGGATATTCTTACGAGGCCGCCGTCAAAAGCGTTCTGTACATTGTACCGGTGATAAAAACGGAGGACCGGTTTGGCCATGTTCTTTATTTCAAGGGACCGGATCCGGTTGAGTAACTGATCGTTTTCGGTCGGGCGATTGGGTACAAACCAGCTTTTTTTACCGCTCCTGGACAGAACTTCGGTGAGTTCCCAGATTCCGGTACCCTTCAATGGCAAAACATCATAATCGAATTCGGTGTTTTCCATGCTGTCTATAAAAGCGGTCCGTGACGCCTTGGATTTGTTGGATTGCAGCGAGTAATTGATGACCATGGATTCGCCGGGTAAAAGTTCTGTCCGGCTGTGGGACAGTGTGGAACCGCTTTGGGCAAGGGGCACATTGGAGGACGAGGGTTTGTAAGTGGCGCCTTCCGGGACCAGATCGGTGACCAGGACATTCCTGGCGGCGACCTTGCTGTCGTTTCTCACCGTGAGACTGACCGCGATATCATCGCCCGCCTTGATCAGGGGGGTCATCTTTTTACTGATTTTGACGGTCGGGATGCAGGATGGCGGGAGATCGAAGGCTTCCACTCCGTCGCTCCGGTCAGAGGAGGACCCTTGTTTGGCGCTAAATCCAAGTCCCCTCTTGGCAAAGGCTTTCCAGATCAGGCATTCGTTCTCGCCGTTATAGAGCAGTTTGTCCGCCTGGAGGATGGCGTCCCTTCCATCCACGAATCCGGGATTGCAAGGTTGGAGTTTAAGGCCTTCAAAGACCAGCCGTATGGCTTTATTGTTTCCACCGGTTCCCTTGTAAAGGTTGGCATCCCAGCCATAGGTTTCAGACATGGCCCAGTACAATTCCCAGAGCATCATCGTCCATACTTCACCCAGCGAATGGGGAGTTTCCGTAGTCAGGATATCCTCATAAGTCAGGTTGTTGATACCAAAATCCAGCGAATAGGGATATTTGCGGATTCCCCTGCCCGATACATCCTGCTGGAGCGGATAGGTACCGATGCCGTACTGGGTATTGCGGTTATCCCCGGCTTTCACCGTGGTCGCCAGGGTGAAAAAATCACTCCATCCTTCTCCCATCTGTTCGTCATTACCCAGGCAGCCGGAGTTGGAGGGGCCGCCCGTGAGCCGGATGGAGATCCCATGTCCGTATTCATGCGCAATAATTCCATTGTCAAAGGAGGCATCCTTGTCCACATTGACGGTCGCCGGCGCCTGAAAACTGACCGTAATGGTTTGAATATTGTTCTTTAAAAAGGCGAAGTCCAGCGAACTGACCGACAAGGACGGGATGTTGACACTACAGGGTGCGGGATTGACGTCGCCCATGGTTATGGGTGTATTTTCATAATTGCCGATGATGGCCCCGATTGCCCCGGCGGCCTGGGCAAAACATACCTTTTCCTGGAAGAAACAATCCCCCCGGTTGATGAGCGCGATATTTCCTTTCACGGCGGCCGCATTGACCAGGCTTTTGCAGCCCAGGGTGGGATTGTTGGATCCGTCGGATACGAGGACCAGTTTGCCTGAGAGCGGTACGGTGGAGATATTTGGTCCAAATTCAGCAGACCCGGTCTCAAATTCCCGGGCCAGAGATGCCGGGGCGATCACTTTAAACAGTTTGGACCCGCTTTGATTCCAGACAAACATGCGCATCCTGCCGTTGGATCCGTCCCCAGGAGCCAGGAAATCCGCGTTGTTCCGGTGCCTGTTACTGTTGGCCCCAAATTGGGAGAGGGCGATCACCCAATCATTTCCCCTGCCCTTGCCGCTGAGGTTTTTAGCCTGGAAATTCCCGGCTTCTTCCGTAAAACCGTAATGCCAGGCAAAATCATGCATCACGTTGTTCATGTAAAACAGGTTGACCACCGCGGCGTTTTTATTGGATGCAATGGTGCCGTTGGGGTTAAAAGGAAAGTCAAACGAAAGACCGGCCCCCCCGTTGGGTTCGTCGTTGGCGGTGATCATGTTTGAATCGGGGTCGGCATAGGCGTGAACATTGTTTCCGCGGGTGATTTGAAACTTCTGCACCCCATCGTCATGCCATCCCAATGGGGAGGCGGCCAGGTCCATAGGATCCGCGATCAGGGACGGACTGCCGGCATTGGGCGCGCTGATGGGCAGGGGCCATACCTTGTACTGGGTCGCAAGGGGGTTGAATGGAAGGTAAGGAAGTGTTGGTGCGACTGGAGCGCCAGCCGGATGATCCTCGTGCGAAAAACAGGACAGCACGAGATTGGTTCTGGATTCAATCTTCCCGGTGCGGGCATCGATATAGTTGTTCCAATAATCGCCGGAGCTTTCATGGACCCCGGCTTTCCAATATAAACCCAGATGGCCTTCCGCATCGGTTTTATAAATCAGGGCCACGGGGATATCTTCCTGGATATTGGACTCTTTTTGGAAAACATATTTATTCCCGGATTCTTCCCGGACCAGTCGGGGCAGGGAGCGGAGATAAGAATCACCCACCGATCGAGCCAGGGCTGTGGCTGCCGCTGAAGCCGGGGAGATCGAAAACCGGGTGCTTTTGATCTTGGACGAAATGCCGTGAACCAGTCGGTCCGTATTGGCAAATACGAGTTTCCCTTCCCTGAAGGTGAAATTGAGCAAGGCATTTTCTATGGGTATCCCATGGTAGCGCTGCTGAACGTAAACATATTTTAAGCCGGTCCCCGCATCTTCATGGGAATCGCTGATCACCAGGTCTTCCAGGTCAACGGGTTCAGCCTGGAGCGCAGGGGCATTCGAAGCCAGGTAAGCCTTGATGTCACGGAGCGGATCCTGGCCCGGAACCTCGTGGTGAAATAAAATAAAGAGCACTGCAAGACCTATGCTTTTGAAAAATTCACCCATGAAAAAATTGTAGTTTTATACGCAAATTTAAAGCCTCCGGGGATGGAACTGCTTCATCGGTGCAAAAGTCGTTTTTTCGTATCTCTAAATTAAGCTAATATTTTGTTAAATAACTCAGGTCAGGTGATCTACGGAAAGCATCCGGTGCTGGAAGCTTTAAAAGAAGAGGTGCCTATTGAAAAGATCATGTTGTTGCAGGGAACCCATGGCGAGCTTGAAAAATCCCTGCGTGAAACCTGCCGTGAACGGTCCATACCCCTGCAGCAAGTGCCCCGGGAAGTATTGTTCAAACTGGCAAAAGGCAACAACCACCAGGGGATTGCAGCCATCATTTCCCCGGTGGAATACCAGGACCTGGGAGGACTGCTCCCCTTTATTCTTTCCCAGCCTACCGTCCCCCTGTTTATCCTGCTGGACCGCGTCACCGATGTTCGCAACCTGGGGGCCATAGCCCGCAGTGCCGAGTTGCTGGGCGTAGATGCGATCGTGCTCTCTGCCAAAAACCGCGCAAGGATAGATGAAGAAGCGATCAAAGCTTCTGCCGGGGCCCTTCTGAAACTGGCGGTCTGCCGTGAAAACAGCCTCAGCGCGGCCATAGACCTCCTCCATAAAGAAGGAATAAAAATCGCGGCAGCGGATTCCCATACCGGCATGCCGATCCGGGAGGTGGATTTTACCCAACCCTGCGCACTGTTATTGGGCTCCGAAGACGAAGGCGTGCATCCCTCCCTGTTGGAAAAGTCGGATTACCGGTTCAGGATCCCCCAACTGGGCACCCTGGATTCATTCAATGTATCCGTTGCCGCGGGCATTGCACTTTATGAAATATATAACCAACGCTATAAAACCAATTGACGTTTAATTTGCATTTTAAAACAGGTGCAGGGCATGGAGGACGTGTTTTTCCAGTGGATCTGTGCCGGGAAAACCAAACATGAAAAAAATATTCAGATCCACCCTTTACCTGTCCATGGCCCTTGGCCTGGTCCAGTTTACCGCCTGTTCCGGCGCCAGGTCTACGGTTAGCGCGCAGAGCGGCCAGGCCGCGGCCTATGTCCCGCTTGAAAAGTCCCTGTTGTGGGAAATCTCCGGAAATGGACTGACAAAACCTTCCTACCTGTTTGGTACCATCCACCTCATTGACAAATCGGAATTTTTCTTCCCCGCCACCCTGGAAGAAAAATTGAAGGCCTGTGAACGCGCCACCTTCGAGATCGATATGGACGAAATGTCCAGCATGGAGTCGATGTTCAAGATCATCGGCAAAGCTTTTATGAAAGACGGCCTGACCCTGAGGGACCTCTTGACCGAAGCGGAATACAAAGTGGTTGAAGACCATTTCAGCGAAAAAGGCCTTCCGCTCCAGTTCCTGGACCGCATGAAACCCATGCTGCTGGCCACCTTTGCTTCCCTGGACCTGGGACAGGGCGGCCTGTCGGACACCAAATCCTATGAAATGGAAATCTTTGCCCGGGTCAACGAGCAGAACAAACCTTCCGACGGACTGGAGACCGTGGATGACCAGCTTTCCATTTTTGATTCCATCCCTTATCAGACCCAGGCGAAAATGCTGATGGAAAGCATTAAATCTTCGGACACCGAAAACGAAGAATACAAAAAACTGATCGAGCTGTATAAAAAGCAGGATATCGAAACCCTCGTGAAAATATCGGTGGGTGAAGGAGACGGAGGGGTAGGCGAACATGCCGATTTGTTTTTGTATCAGCGAAACCGCAACTGGATCCCGCACATGTCCAGGATGATGAAGGAAAAGCCTACTTTTTTTGCTGTAGGAGCCGGGCACTTAGGAGGGCCTCAGGGCGTCATTAACTTATTAAAGAAGGCAGGCTTCAAGGTCAGCGCGGTAAAAATGGGCCTGGGGGCCTGAGCGTATCGGAACAGATAACTTGAGGGAAATCCGTTTAAAAAAGTAAATATGCCACCTTATCATCCGGATACGCAAGCCATCCATGCCGGATACCGGAGCGATGATTTTTATGGGGCGGTCGCCATGCCCATTATTCTGACCACCACCTTCGAACGGGGACCGGATGGCAAATTTGTGGAAGGCCGTGACATCTATGCCCGCAGTTCCAACCCCAACCGGAGAATGCTGGAAGACAAGCTTACCGTGCTTGAGGGGGGACAGGGCGCTGCCGCCTTTTCATCCGGGCAGGCGGCTACGATGAGCATATTTCATGCCCTGGGTGCGGGATCCCATATCCTCATCCCGGACGATATCTATTACGGTACCCGCGTATTGCTGGAAAAATTATACGGTCCATGGGGGGCCTCGTTCACCGCGGTGGATATGACCGATATCGACCGGGTGAAGGCAGCCATTCAGGACAATACCCGGTTGATCTGGATTGAAAGCCCATCCAATCCTTCCCTTAAGGTGACCGATATTGAAGCGGTTGCTTCCCTGGCGCGTGAAAAAAATATCCTCACCGGCTGCGACAACACCTGGGCAAGTTCTTTTTTCTGCCGGCCTCTTTCCGTGGGGGTGGATGTGGTGATGCATTCCAGCACAAAATATTTTGGGGGCCACAGCGACCTTACGGGAGGTTGTGTGATCTGGGGATCAAACGCTGCCTTAAGTCAGAAGATCAGGGATTTTCAGACCCTCGGGGGCGCCGTCCCTTCGGCTTTCGACAGTTGGCTCCTGTTTCGAAGCCTGTCCACTTACCCGCTGCGCATGAAAAAACACGGGGAGAATGCCCTCCAGTTGGCTGAATTCCTGGAATCCCATCCCGCCATCGAAAAAGTCCATTACCCCGGGCTGCCTTCCGACCGTTTTCATACCCTGGCTTCAAAACAAATGCACGGGGGATATGGGGGAATGGTTTCCATCCTGGTCAAAGGAGGAGCCGAAGAAGCCCTGCACCTGGCCTCCAGGCTCCAACTGGTTTGTCATGCCACTTCGCTCGGAGGAGTGGAAAGCCTCGTCGATCACCGGCAGACCGCGGAGGGCGTACACAGCCTCAGTCCACCAAACCTGCTGCGTATCTCAGTGGGGCTGGAACACATCAGTGATCTGATTGCGGACTTTAAGCAGGCGCTGGGGTAGGGGTTGGAAGCAAGAAGCTGGGAGTTAGAAGCTGGAAGCTGGTGCGTTCGCGCAAACCACCTCGCCGCTACGCCTCTTAAGCACAGCGACCGACTTTAAATTTGCAGGAATACCCGGGTCAAGGCCTCCATAGCTCCTAGCTTCTAACTTGTAATTCCTTGGAGCTGGAATCCGGGGCGTTTGCGCAAACCACTCCGCCGCTACGCCTCTTAATCACAGCGACCGACTTTGAATTTGCAGGAATACCAGGAGCAAGACCCCCAAGCTCCAAGCTCCTAGCTTCTAACTTGTAATTCCTGGGAGCTGGAAGCTGGGGGCGTTTGCGCAAACCACCTCACCGCTACGCCTCTTAAGCACAGCGACCGACTTTAATTTTGCAGGAATACAAGGAGCAGGGCCCCCTAGCTCCTAGCTTCTAGCTTCTAACTTCTAACTCATAGCTGAAAGCCCCTAAACCATTTCCGCCTCTATCGTAATCTCCGCCTTTAAGGATTTGGAGATCGGGCAATTCTCTTTGGCAAATTGCACCAGGCTGAGGAATTTTTCGTGGTCGATGCCGGAAACCTTCACCCGGGTGACCAGGTGGGCTTCCTTGATCCAGCCTTCATCGAGGACGACGGTGGAAGTGGTTTCAATGGATTCCGGGACCAGGTTTTCGGCCTGGAATCCGAAAGCCAGTTTCATGGAAAAACAACCCGCATGGGCCGCGGCCACCAGTTCTTCCGGATTGGTGCCTATGGCATCCTCAAAACGGGTTTTGTAAGAAAAAAAAGTATCGTTCAATACTCCGCTGGGCGTGCTGACCGTGCCTTTTCCGTCTTTGCCATTGCCTTCCCAACGTGCGCTCGAAGTCCTTTTGATAGCCATATTTTTGATTTTTTAGTTGATGGTTTTATAAAATTCATGCAAAGGTAAGGAAAGTGGTGGATGGTGGGTGGTGGATGGTGGGTGGCCCCCCTGAAACCCCCTAATTAACTTATAAACTGCTCAACTGATAGACTGATAAACTGACCACTTGCAAACTTTCTAACTTACCAACTTACCAACTTGCCAACTTCCAACTTATTTTCGCCTGCAAATCATCACCATGGCAATCATCAAATCCGTGCGCGGTTTCACTCCTCGGTGGGGCTCAAACGTATTCCTGGCCGATACGGCCGTCGTGATCGGGGATGTATTGATGGGCGACGACTGCAGTGTCTGGTTCAATGCCGTGGTCCGCGGGGATGTCAATTTTATCCGCATCGGCGACCGGGTCAATATCCAGGACGGGGTGGTGATCCACTGCACCTACGAACGTTCGGGGACTACTATAGGAAATGAGGTGTCCATCGGGCACAACGCCATCGTCCACGGCTGCACCATCCACGACAAGGCCCTGATCGGCATGGGCGCCATCGTTATGGACAAGGCGGTGGTGCCTTCCGACTGCCTGGTCGCCGCCGGCGCCATCGTGCTCGAAGAAAGTATTCTCGAATCCGGTTTTATCTATGCGGGTGCCCCGGCCCGGAAAGTCAAGGAACTCACGAAAGAAACCTTCGAGTTTTTTATCTCCAGGACGGCGAGGAATTATATGTTTTATGCGGATTGGTATAAAGAGTAGTCAGTAGTCAATAGTCAATAGTCAATAGTCAATAGTCAGTAGTCAATAGTCAGTAGTCAATAGTCAATAGTCAATAGTCAGTAGTCAATAGTCAGTAGACAATAGACAATAGACAATAGACAATAGACAATAGTCAGGGTATTTGTTCTTGAATTTTTAATTCGGGACACCATTTCTTTTCCACTCTCCGAGCTATGACAAACCGTACATTTAGTTCCTTTCCTTATACCGTGATTTAATTAACACTCGCGCAACGCTCTAAAACTCAACGAGAGGCAAATCAGCGGGTAATCCAAAGTAAATCTGGGCGGCAGTTTCGTAGCGGCTGTCGTTGACGAATCCATGCTGCTTCAGGACCTGCGCATCGGTAAAATAATGGGCAATTTTATTCCGGGTATAAATGGCAGTGCTTCCTGCGGCGGAATACATTAAATCCACAGCTTTGGTGCAAGTTTGGTTGGTATGCGTAGCGGCTAAAAGCAACCTCGCTTTTTCTTCACGGCTGACTTCATTGCCCGCTTTGACCTTTTCCCAGCATTCTTCGATAGCCTCGTAAAGGTAGGCGCGGCTGGATTGTACCATGGCTTCTGCGATACCAAGTTTACGCTGCATCGCTCCTTTTTGTTTGATGGACACCATGGAGCCGAGGGGTGTTTTCTTTTCCGCCAGGGACTTTAATTCATTGATGGCATTTCTGGCCAAGGCAAGCGATACGGGAGGGAAAAGGCAGGCAATATTGGCGCCGCTGGCTGGAAACCGGTAGAGCGGCCCCTGGAAACGGGGATTGGGTGCAAGTTCCGGATTGAGGGGGAGCGATAAATAATCCGGCACAAATACATCCTTGGCAGAAACGTCATTGCTGTCGGTCCCCTTCATACTGATGGTGTGCCAGGTGTCAATGATTTCGCAATCGCTTGCCTTCATTACGGCGGCGATTATTTCCGGATGGCCATGCTGCATTTTCATCTGGCCATTTTCCATGACAAAAGCCAACACGACCAGCCAATGAGCTTCATGCACATTGCTGAAAAGAGGGTTTCTGCCCGTAATGGAATAACCGCCTTTGACCGGGATTGCGCTCATAGGAGGATGGACTGAGCCGGCAACAAAAACATCAGGGTGGTTTCCGTAAATGGCGTTGATGCCATCGTCTGGTAATTTGACAAGCATGATGGGGCTGGTATTGGTGACCATCAGCGACCATGCGGCTGCCGTGTTGTGCCTGGCCACTTCTTCAATCACCCTGGCAGCGGTAAGGGGGTCGGTTTCCAGACCTCCGACGGCTTCGGGCTGGAACATCTTGAAGAAGCCGGCATTTCTCAAGGTCCTTACAACAGACGGGGAAAGCCTTCGGTTCGTCTCCTCTTCTTCAACGTACTTGCTGATTTCAGGTCCTATTTCACGCGCGGTTTTCTCAAGGTCTTTTTGCACCTTGGTTGTGGTGGGATTTCCTAAAGTTTCCATGTGAATATAAATTTGATTAAACAATACGTATACAATCGGCAAAAAGGGTACCCCCCTAATAGCAGCGCCTATTGATGAACCGCACAATCCTTGCAAGGAAAGGAATGTTCCATATGCCTGGGGTTTGACTGTCTAAAGTTAATAATTACGGGATTCGAAAATCAAGGGAATAATTTTCCTTGAATTTTTAACCTTTTGTGTTCGGTACCGGTTGACACTTTAAGACGCGAATAAAAACTCTACCCATTCTGTTGAATTCACCGGGCCTTTGCGATTTTTCTTCGCGACCATTGCGTTCTCGGCGGTTAAAAATGTTTAGATTAACCCGCAAAGACCACCAGTAGCGCGACGGTTCCGCAAAGGAATTAGGTGAAACTAGCCAACTGACCACTGATTGCTGACTGCTGATTACTGACTTCTGACCACTGTCTACTCAAACCACAATTTCCCTTTAAACCCCTCTTCATCCCGGTAATGAATCGTGATCTCTTCTCCGGGACCGATGTCGCGGATCGCTTCGATCTGGATCTCATCGCTTTCATAATCACACACTACGCGGGCATTGGGCGCCGGGTCGTGATTGTACAAGGAACCGTAACCCAGAGCGAGGGCGAGCCGTCCTTCGTTCCATACGAAATAATAATTGTAAATCTCTGTGCGGTCGATAAGCGGAGCCTGAGTACCCGGAATCAGAATGAGGGGACAGATTTCGATCAGGCTGCCGGCGGGAATGTCGTGGGCGGTGAAGACTCCCCGTCCTTTGAGCCCGGCGTGGGCGATGTAGAGGTCGGGCAGGCGTTGCATATCAGGTGGAACGGATCAGTTTGATGCCCCCGATGATCAGGCCCAGCCCAAGCAGGCTGTTCCAGTGGACCAGTTCCCCGTCGATCAGGCCCCAGAGAATGGCAACTAAAGGAATGATGTAGGTGACGGTGCTGGTATAAAGGGCTCCTGCCTTGCTGATGATGTAATAATACAAAAGCGAACCGATTACGGTGCCTACCAGCGCCAAGGTGGCGGCGGCCATCAGGCAGGTCAGGATCTGCGGATGGGCGGCCAGGCTGGTCCAGTCCGCCGTCGAGGCAAAGAGGACCAGGGCCGGCAGGGCCATGCCGACAAAGGAGACGGAGGCAATCACGTAAGGCGATAATCCGGCCAGGTGATTTTGGGTGATGTTGATGGTGATGGATGAAAAGATCACGGAACCGATCATAAACAGGCTGTAAAAGCCGACGGAAATATCGCCATGGCCCCGGTCAAACAGGATCAGCACCAGGGAGCCCAACAGGCCCAGGGCAATGCCCCAAAAGTTTTTCCATCGGAAGGATTGCCGGAAAAAAGCGATACCAATGATAAAAGTGGCCAGGGGGTTGAGGGAAGCCAGGATACCGGCCAGGCTGCTGCTGATATGGGTCTGGCTCAGGCCCATCAGGGCATAGGCAAAAAAATAACCCATCAGGCCCAGCAGTAAAAGCCAGGAGAATTGTTTCCGGTTTATTTTTTTAAAAGAAGATAAAAACCAGGGGGTAAAACAAAGGCCGGTGAGGATGATCCGCAGCAGGGCAAACTGGACGGGATTGAAGCAGGGAAGGATCCTTTTGATCAGGATGAATGAACTGCCCCAAATGCAACCCAATACGATGAGCAGGAAAGAGGCGTCATCGCGTTTGATTTTTAAAGGCATTGCCAAGGGTACCGGGCGGAATTACAGTTTGATGAAAGGTTGTTTCCAGCTTCCTTTTTCCGAAGCCAGGTCAAAATAATAGACGCCGGCAGGCAGTTGGCTGAGATCAATCTTTTCCCTGAGGTCCCTGCCCGGCGGAAGGTTGCGCCGGTACACTTCCCCGCCCGCATAATTGCGGATGGTCAGCCGGATCGAGGACAGGGACTGGATGAAGGTCCCCTGTATCTGAAGCTCATGGATGACCGGGTTTGGAAAGGATTTGAAGGTCGTGAAGATCCGGTCGTTCTTCATCGGGGTGGTCTGTTCCTTTTTTTGGACGGTAAAAAGAAGTTGCCCGCAATTATTGTCCTTCCGGATCTCGTCGATGACGCCATCAGCGTCCAGGCATGAAATCAGGTAATAGGTATCCGGTTTCAGTTGTTCCGGGATCTGGGCAAAGGAGGCCAGCCGGGTGGAACCCGCCGGTTCCAAACCTGAATAAAGGATAGCCTGGAAGGTTACCAGGGGAACCTGGTCCTGGGGTGATTTTTTAATGGAATGGAGCACCCGGTAATTTCCGGCTGCCGTCTCCCCGATGTTTTCCATAAAATCGGTAATGTATAGAGTATCGCCTGCCGCTAGGGTGTTTTTGGTCAACTGGAGGCCCCTGAGATTCAGGTCCGCTTTGCGGTTGGGGATGTTTATTTTTTTATAAATGGAATTATTGGATTTATTTTTTTCTGCCAGCAGGCTATTGCGGTTGACCGTCAGCAAAAGGTATTGAGTGCCCGACCTGGCTTGGTCCGGAATGTCAAGGTTGATATCGACCTGGGCAGCCTGGTTCTTGGCCAGCTCGGGAAGTGAAGCCAGGGCTACAGGAAGATCATCGTTTGAAAACAGGCTGTCCAAAGAGAGATAAACGGTATCCCGGATGGCCGCCATGGTCCAGTTGCCGATATTTTGTATCCGAAGGGTGGCGTGCATCGATTCCCCGCGTCTCAGCTCGCCGGCGATCGACAAGTCCTGGGGCGTGAGATCCGGCAGGCTCTGGTCAAGGCTGAAAGATTGCATCATCCGGTTGTTATCTTCGCGGCTTTCCGTAATCTCCCCAGGCGGGTCTATCTCCAGGATCAGGGTATATGTTCCCCCAGGTAGCGCCAATTCCGGAGTGAAAGAAATCGTCCGGCTGTCTGTCTCTCCAGCGGCCAATCCACCATGCAGGAAAGAAAAAGCAGCAATGGTATCCGCAAGAGTTTCAATACCCTGGGGTACCAGGTAACTGCCCCTGACCTGGAAAATACCAGTGGGCAGCAGTCCCAGGTTTTGAAAGCCAACTTTGACCCCCGCCGGGTAGCCACTGTGCAGGATACTGTCTTCAGTTTGCAGGGAAAGTGCCTGGAGGTCGGGTAAAGCGCGAAGTGGCGTAATGGAAAAGGCGGCCAGGTTGTTCTCCAGATTCGGTTCCTGGATCTCACCACCTGGATCGAGGTGGATACTGATATCGGTTTTCTGCCCGAAAAGGCTGTCGGGGAGGACCAGGAACAGGGTAGTGTCCCAAGGGGTTCCTGGATTCAATTCCTCTAACTTGAAGGAAGCGGCCAGCCCGGCCGCGGAACCCGAGGCCAGATAGACTTCAACGACAAAGTTTTCAGCAGGAATTTCACCCAGGTTTGAAATTATGGCCTTGACCGGGAAGGGGAGGCTTGTAAATACGGAATCCGCACTGGCATTGAAGGTGTCGACGGCCAGGTCGGCCATGGGGTTTCTGAGTTCCAGCCGGAAACTCTGGCAATTGTTTTGTTCGGATAGTTCTTTGACTTCCTTCCTTGAATCCAGGCAAAGGGTCAGGTACCAGGTGCCCGGCTTCAGTGGTTCGGGAATCAGCACTTCTTTGAGGACTCTGAGAGTATCGCCAGGGGAAACGGAAGGCAGGCTGTCGGGGAGTAGGGCCAGGGAGGTGGAGTCTATGACCATTTCCTTCCTGGAATAATAGATTCCGGTGAAAGAGACCGGGGCCGGACGCTGGCCCGGATTGGTCACTTCAAAGGGCAGCGTGAGGTGGGTACCGGTTACCAGGACCTCATCGAACAGGGCTGAAGATCCCAGCTGCAGGTCGGGGAGGGGTTCTATCAGGGAAAGATTGATTTCCCTGCAATTATTTGTTTCCTGGGACTCCGTGACCTGCCTTTCATGATCGACGCAGGTGCTTAGTTTTTTTTGTCCGAGCCAGGCCAGGTCCCGGACCGCGACCTTTTCCAGCAGGGTTACGGATTCGTTGGGGCCCAGGGCAGGGATATTGAAGGTTTTCAGAAGCAGGGGTGGAAGTTCGGCGCTGAAAAGAGTCAATTGACCTCTGGTGGCGGATGCATTCGCTGCCCCCACATTCCTGACCACGATCTTCACGTCATGGCTGTCTTCAATGTAAAACTTGTCCGGAACGGTTACCAGGTCGGTTACCAGGTCGGGCATGGGTGTGGTGATGGATACGGAGATAGCGGTACAATTGTTTGCCTCGTTGGTCTCCTTGATGACTTCCTGGTTGTCTGCACAAATAAGGATAAAATAATTGCCTGGAGCGATCAGGTTGCTCACGGTAAACCGGTCGCTTCGGCCGGCACCGGCGGCCAGGCCCTGGTTGAGGCTGATCTGGCCAAGCAGGACGTCGTTGACGTCCTTGATATTGTTGCTTTTTGACAAATAGAGGGCAGTCCTGGAGACGGGGCTGTTTACCGTCCCGTCATTGCTGGTGGTAAATTGGACCGTGAACGGGACCCCGGAAGGCACGGGATTGGGATTGATGCTGGTATTTTTAATCAATAAGTCCGGTCTGGGCGAAAAAATGGTCAGGGCGAAGGACAAACAATTGTTGGATTCGGAGGATTCCTGAATGTTATTGGAAGGATCGCTGCAGATCAATAGGTAATAATGATCCAGTTCGAGACTGGAAGGGATGGTCAGGGAGGCTTTGAAATTAACGGATTGGGCCGGGTTCAGGTCCCCCAACGTTTCCTTGAACAGGCTTAGGTCATTGCCCGATAGCCGGTCATCGGAAGACAGGACCATTTCCAAAATATGGGCATTGGCATAAGAACTACCCTGGTTGGAAACTTTGCCGTCCAGCACCAGCTTTTGACCCGTGGTCACCGTTTGGGGCATGCTGGATAGAAGGGCCGGGACCAGGTCGGGGTATATGGACGGGGCATCCTTTAACTTGAGTTCAATACTGGTGGACCGGCAATTGTTGCCTTCTGAAAACTCAGGAACGCCTGCCGTCTGATCGGCACAAGTGATAAAATAATAGGTTCCTGACTTGCTGTTTCCGGGAAGGTTATAGGTAAAACTGGTTTGTTGCCGGCCATTCACCTGGATAGCCGGAAGACTGGCATTGTGAATATTAACATCGTTGCCGGACAGGGAAGCGTCGGTGGAAAGGAAGGTGGTGCTTTGAGAGCTGCCCGCCTCGGAGGAACCGGTGTTTGCAGTAGCGTAGGATATCGTAATCCGTTCCGTAGTAGCTGTTATGGAGGGGGGGCTAGCGGTCAGATTTTCGATGACAAGGTCCGGGCTGGTGGTAACCCCGCTACCCGATCCTTCACAGGTGCCGAGGCAATTTGCCGAGCTGACCCTGGTCCGGATCAGGTCGCCCGGTTCGGGTCCGAAGCCGTTGTTAAAATTAACACCCACTCCTGAATTGAGATGGCAGTAGGACATGATGGTACCCCCATTGACGGGAGTGGGCCCCGGGGAACAACTTCCTTCCGGTTCAACACAATTGTCCAGGGGCCCCCCGGGCCAGGTGCAGGACTGGGTATGGGGCGAACCCAGGTTGTGCCCCATCTCATGGGCTACCACATGGACGGTCCAGGAATAGGTCGGGAGGGCATTAAAACTGTTGGTGATCTCACTGTAAGCATAAGGTTTGTTGCCGCAGAGCATGTCCAGCCAGGCAATGCCGCTGAGACTGCCCGAACTGACCCGGACGAAATGCGCGAGGTCGCCGTTAAAACTTCCGCCGATATTGCCTCCAAAATCCTGGAGGGCATCGGAAGATGTGGTTCCATAAGGTTCCCTGGAGGTCCATACTTTTACTGCGGAGATAGAGGTCGATATGCTTTCCCTGTTGTAGATGGTGATCACTGCGTTGTAAATGGCGGAAATGTAGTCGGTGGCGGCCTGGGTGCTTCCCTTTTCCTGGTATACGCTGTACCCCAGTTCAAAATATACTTTTATGCAGCCGGCCTGCTGGCGCAAGCCCCCTTTCACGATGCGGATGCCCTCGCCCCAGTTGGGCAGTTCCGGGCTATGACAATGGAATAGAGGGGCTTCCTGCTGGCCTTCATCAAAGAGCACCAAAGAATTTCTTCTGAGCGTAGGGCTCCTGCCGATCACCTGGTTTGACCGGCCCTGCCTGGAAATCAGGGCCATGACTTCATTTTGAAAAAGGCTAATGACAACCATTGAATTTTCCTGGCCTTTCAGTCTGCCCGAATAATGGAGCCCCGGGGTATATGCCAGGTTGTTATGTTTGTCGGTGCTCAGCACAAAATCATCGTGTAGGACCTTGTTTTCGGTCAGTTCCGCTTCCAGGTCGCCTTCCAGGGTGGGGATCAGGAGCTGGAAAGAGGAAGGGCGGTTTTGTTTTAAAATGGAGTATTGAAGGGTGTCGTAATTAAAGATGCGTACGTTCCGGTTTGAGCGGAGGGCCCTCCATTGCCTTTCCTGCTGGGGGTCTTCCTGGAAAAGCCGGATGGAGCCCTGTCCATAGACCGGAATCATAAACCAAACCAGGCTAAGGTGGAGCAGCGCCTTAAACACATCGTTTCTCTTTGCCTTGGTATCTTTCTTCGTCATGAATGCATTTTGGTTGGTTTGGGTCAGGAAGTTTTTTCCGGTTTCATCTGGGGGAAAAAGAGCACTTCCTGGATCGAAACCTGGTTGGTCATCAGCATGACCAGCCGGTCGATGCCGATGCCCAGTCCGGAGGTCGGGGGCATGCCGTATTCCAGGGCCCGGAGGAAATCCTCGTCCAGGGCCATGGCTTCTTCATCTCCGCGGGCGGCCAGTTTCAGTTGTTCCACAAAACGTTCCCTTTGGTCCAGG
>Ga0116144_10003154_pt1 | contig 16761 bp, 14 predicted proteins | sample AD_UKC035_MetaG_FD_89746 | JGI IMG/M metagenome (GOLD analysis project Ga0116144, IMG submission 89746) | Active sludge microbial communities of municipal wastewater-treating anaerobic digesters from USA - AD_UKC035_MetaG | ecosystem: Engineered > Bioreactor > Anaerobic > Digestate | place: USA...
ACCAGCAAGGCCTTCGGGCTCACGGTGGACCGGCTGTGCTACCAGCTGATCGAGGACCATGGGGATCCCGGTGGTGAGCGTGTCTTGGGCATTGGGCAATTGAACCCGGGTATGTACACCTTGGTCATGTCCTCGGGTGCGCGGCTGAAGTTCCTGGTGCCATGAGGTCGTTCGTCACCGTGCTGGGTGTTGCCGCATGCTCGGTGGCCAACTGTCAGCATTGGTCAGATGCTGGTATCGTCATCGACCATGTTGGTGAGATCACCAGATTTCATGTGGATACGGTCCATAGCAGGTTGTACAGCACGGGGGCATACATAGAGGATTACGGCCAGTTGAGCCAATCGTTCCGCTATGTTGTCCGGGATGAGGCTGGTTGGTCCCTCTCCGTGCCCATTTCCAATGTCCCTTACAGCGTGGTCACGTTCCACGATACGGTGTTCTTGGGAGGTGACTTCACCCATGTCGATGGCATGTACATGCCTCATGCGGCATGCCTGGTGAATGGGGTCTGGCAGTCCTGCGGGTCCTTCAACTGGCCGGTGCGCAAATTCAAGGTGATCGAGGACACGCTATACGCGCTCGGACCTTTCTCCATGATCAATGGCTCGCCCTGCCAAAGCGTGGCCAAGCGTGTGGGGAATGGTTGGGAGTGTATCGGTGATCTGAACTGTACCGGTTGCTATCCGATCGATATTGTTCGATACCAGGGTCGCTTGGTGGTCAGCGGAACCATTGCCTTCGAAGGCAATCCCTACCGCCATGTCATGCAACTTGTGGATGGTGCTTGGGAGCCGGTAGGACCTGAAGGCATTTACGGAGGTCTGAGCGGTGGAGGTCCGTTGGCGGTGTACCAGGACGAATTGTACGTTGGGGGGCTGATCCCGTTGAATGCGGGTAATGCGGGCTATGCCCTCCAGAAATGGAACGGCAGCGCGTGGAGCCAGGTGGGCGAAGGTTTGCAGGATGAGACCGGAGGGACAAGCCAGAACATCAAAGTGAAGGACCTGATGGTGCATGATGGCAAGTTGTTCGTGTGCGGTGGTTTCACGTATGCAGGCCATGAATATGCCCCGCGCATCGCCACTTGGGATGGCGTGCAGTGGTGCTCGGTGGGTGGGGACTTCGGAGATAGCGAGGTGACCGGGATGGCCATCTATAACGATACGCTCTACATCGCCTGCGGGCTGGATGCGGTGGTGGATGGGCAGCCGATCGTGGGTGTGGCCAAGTTTGTTGCGCCAGCGTTCGAAAACAACTGCAGCGGTGATACGGGGATACCGGCTCCCAGCGGCCCGCCCCCGTTGCGCTTGGTCAGACAAGGGAGCGGATATCGACTGCTTGGACATGACGGCCGTGCTGCTTTTGCGGTGAGGAACGTGCTGGGACAAGAACTGCAACGTGTACCGGTGGATGGCAGCGGGTATTTCGAGCTACCCCCTTCAGTGACCGGAGCTATCGTCATTTGCCTGGCTGATGGTCGGTGCATCCGATCGGTACGCTGAGCTGAGCCCTCAGGGATCAGCGTACGGTCCATACCGGGTATCTTCGCCACCGATGTCCTCCGTCCCCCTGCTCACCAGCAAGGCCTTCGGGCTCACGGTGGACCGGCTGTGCTACCAGCTGATCGAGGACCATGGCGACCTGAACGGCGTGGCCCTCATCGGCCTGCAACCCCGGGGCATCCTGCTGGCACGCCGCCTGCGCGAGGTGCTCAAGGTCATCCTCGGCAAGGAAGTGCTGCAATACGGCGAACTGGACATCACCTTCCACCGCGACGACTTCCGGCACCGCGGTTCCCTGCCACAGCCCAGCATCACCCAGCTCGACTTCTCCCTTGACGACCGCAAAGTGGTCCTGGTGGACGACGTGCTCTTCACCGGACGCACCATCCGTGCCGGGCTCGATGCCATGCTCGCCTTCGGTCGTCCCGCTTCGGTCCAATTGCTCGTCCTCATCGATCGGCGCTTCAACCGGGAATTACCCATCCAGCCGGATTACGTCGGTCGTTGGGTGGATAGCATCGGCGACCAGCGCGTGACCGTGGAGTGGAAGGAGAGCGATGGCGCGGACCGCGTGCTCCTGCTGGGTGGCGAAGAGGGACAGGCGGCATCCGATCTGGCACAAGGCACATCCGCGGACCGATGAGCGAACACGTCCCCAGCGAACAACTGAGCGTCGAGCACCTGCTCGGGATCAAGGAGCTGTCGGCGGATGACATCGAGCTCATCTTCCGCACGGCCGACGGCTTCAAGGAGGTCCTCAACCGACCGATCAAGAAGGTGCCCTCGTTGCGGGACATCACCATCGCCAACCTCTTCTTCGAGAGCAGCACCCGGACGCGTGTGAGCTTCGAACTGGCCGAGAAACGCCTGAGCGCCGATGTGGTGAACTTCAGCAGCAGCGGCAGCAGCGTGAGCAAGGGCGAGACCTTGGTGGATACGGTGAACAACATCCTGGCCATGAAGGTGGACATGGTGGTGATGCGCCACCCCGATCCTGGTGCCGGTGTGTTCCTGAGCCGCCATGTGGATGCACGGATCGTGAACGCCGGCGATGGGACGCACGAGCACCCGACACAAGCCTTGCTGGACGCGTACAGCATCCGCGAGAAGCTGGGCAGGGTGAAGGGGGTGAAGGTGTTGATCGTGGGCGACATCCTACATAGCCGCGTCGCGCTGAGCAACATCTTCTGCCTGCAGAAGCTCGGCGCTGAGGTGATGCTGTGCGGTCCCCGGACGCTGATGCCGCGTTACATCAACACACTTGGTGTACGCGTTGAACCCGACCTCGACAAGGCCTTGAAGTGGTGCGATGTGGCCAACATGCTGCGGATCCAGCTGGAAAGGCAGGGCGGCGATGGCGTGGCCAACTTCCCCAGCCTGCGCGAGTATGCCATGCGCTACGGCCTGGATCTCGAACGCTACCGAAGGCTGGGCAAGGAGATCGTGATCATGCACCCCGGGCCGATCAATCGGGGGGTGGAGGTGACGAGCGAGGTGGCCGACCATGCCAACAGCATCATCCTGGACCAGGTGGAGAACGGGGTGGCCATCCGCATGGCCGTCCTGTACCTGCTGGCGGCGCGTATCCCATGCACTGGTGTTTGAAATTACGACGCAACAGCCGTCGATAGGGCGTGGCGGGGTGTGACTATATTTGGCGGGAAGCCTAAGGACCATGAACTTCACCATCGAGGATAAAGGCCGCTACACGCTGGTCGCGAGCAACGTCGACAAGTTGGATACGACCTGCGCGCCGGAGCTGAAGAGTGAGCTGGTATACCTGAACAAGACGGGTGTGCGCAACGTCATCATCGACCTGACGACGACACGCTACTGCGATTCGAGCGGGTTGAGCGCCTTGTTGGTCGCGAACAGGCTGTGCAAGAGCGTCAATGGGACCCTGGTGGTCTGTGGCCTGCAGGAGCCGGTGCAGAAGTTGGTACAGATCTCGCAGCTGGAGAGCGTCCTCTCCATCACCCCGACTCCCGCTGAAGCAGTGGATCTGCTGTACATGGAGGAGATCGAGAAGGATGTGAACAAGGACTGAGCCCATGAGGAGAACCCTACTCTGCGCCGCTTTCACCCTGGTGGGTGCTTGGGCGGCAGCCCAATGCACGCCGGATCCGCTCTATGCCGACAGCGTTTTCGGCGTATGGCCGGACACCACGGAGAACTTCCGGGCCGGTGTGCTGAGCCAGTTCTACAGCGACACCCTGAACATCATCGTGCCGAGCAATGCGTCGCAGATCCCGGCGGATCCCCCGTATCCGGCGCTTCCTCTGGATAGCATTCAACTACTCGGGGTGAACGGTCTGCCACCCGGTCTTGCGGTGCTCTGCAACTCACAGACCCCGGCTTCATGCACCTACCTGCCGGAGATGTTGGGCTGCGGACTCATCGAAGGAACACCGACGGCGGTGGGATCCTATCCGTTGGAACTCAATGTCCGTGCCTGGTCTACGGTGCAGATCGTGGTGCCCATCCCGGTCTCCCAGGACATCACCTTCGGAGGCTATGAGATCGTCATCACGGATGGTAGCACGAGCATCGTGAACGTGGCACCCGGGCTCAGCGGCGTGCGCAACGTGCCGAACCCCTTCTCGGCGCGCACCAGTATCGAGTTCCAATCCGGTGTGGCGGGCATCGCTCGAGTGCGGGTCTTCAACATGGTGGGCGAAGAGATCTGGGACCAGTCCGTTCAGGTGAAGGCCGGTTCGAACAAGCTGACCTTCGACGGATCGGACCTTCCGACCGGTGTGTATCTATACAAGATCCAGTCAGGCGGCGATTCGTTCACCGGGCGCATGGCGCTGCAGCGTTGAACCGTTCCTGAGCATCGCATTGGAAGGCCCCGACCGGGGCCTTCTTCGTTCCCACCATGCATCACCGCGCCCCATTCACCGTCACCACCCTGGGAACAGGTGCCGCATTGCCTGCGCGAGGTCGCTATCCCACGGCCCAATTGCTGCAGGTGAGCGGCGGCACTTACCTGATCGATTGCGGAGAAGGTACCCAGGAGCGGCTTCGTGCCATCGGCTTCAACTTCCAGCGCATCTCGGACATCTTCATCAGCCATCTCCACGGCGACCACTTCCTGGGGCTCATGGGGCTGATCAGCTCCATGCACCTGATGGGCCGGCAGCAGCCATTGACCATCCACGGTCCGAAGGAATTGCAGGAGATCATCGGTGTCCAGCTACGAGCATCGGCCACCTACTTGCGCTATCCCTTGCATATGAAGGCCGTTCCGCACGCAAGCGGCGTCGTGCTGATGGAGGACGAACACGTTGTGGTGACCACGCTGGCCCTGTTGCATCGGATCCCCTGCACCGGCTTCGTGTTCCGTGAGCGACCTGGACCCTTGCGGCTTCGCCCGGACCGGGTCCACAGCATCCCGAAGTTCCGCCGGAATGCGGTGAAGAGCGGGGAGGACCTGAATCTTGGTGAGGCGGAACTCATTCCGAACGCGGAACTGACCCTTCCACCGTTGCCGCCGAGGGCCTATGCCTATTGTTCGGACACGGCCTATGCCCCTTCCTTGATCCCCTATCTACGCGGTGTGGACCTCCTCTATCACGAAGCCACCTTCACCGCGGCGATGGCCGCGAGGGCGAAGGAGACCATGCATAGCACAGCGGAACAGGCCGCGCTGATCGCGCGGGATGCCGCTGTCGGCCGCTTGTTGCTCGGGCACTTCAGTTCGCGCTACAAGTCTGCGGATGTCCTGCTGACGGAAGCACGTCCCGTTTTTCCGAACACCGAGCTTTCATACGAAGGAGGCGTCTTCCACATCGGTTGATGATCTCTTTTCCGAGCGATCGGATCCGTGGGTACATTTGCGCTTGTTAAGAATCGTTCTAAAGAAGAATGATCGTTCGAACCCTGCTCGCGGACCGAAGTGAACTGGCCTTGATCGGCCTTCGGACCATCCTATCCGAAGCCATGCGGGTGGAAGTGGTCGGTGTGGCGCGTGATCCGGTGGCCATGCAGGCGATGATCGTGCGCCACAAGCCGCATGTCGTTCTGATGGATCACACGGGTGAAGGGTTCGGTGCCCAGGCGATCAAGGACGGGCTCAAGCGTTCGCGCACCACCAAGTTCGTCAGCATCACCACGGCTCCCTCCACTGCGACCTTGATGGCCGCGGTGCGGGCAGGGGTGACCAGCTACATCCGGAAGGATTGCGATGTACAGGAGATCATCGACGCGGTGACCGCCACGGCGGATGGAAGCCGTTTCTTCTGTGGGAAGGTGTTGGAGGTGCTGAAGAAGGCCTCCGTGGATGTGGAGAGCTTCCTTGCGGAACCGCTGAGCTGTGCCCCGGTGGCCCTGAGCGACCGGGAGTGCCAGGTGATCACCCTCATCGCCGAAGGTCGTTCGTACACCCGGATAGCGGAGGAATTGAACCTCAGTGCCCACACAGTGATCGCGCACCGGCGCAACATCATGCAGAAGTTGGGGGTGAACAACACGGCCGCCGTGGTGCTCTATGCCGTGAAGAACGGCTTCATCAGCCCCAACAAGTTCCTGTTCGATCGCGCCTGATCCGGCCGGTATCGGGACATTGACGCACGGCTACCTTGCGGACATGGTGCAGGTGATCGGCGAGATCGGCGGCTCATCGTCCCGGTGGGCGGTGCTGACCGATGAGGGAGATACCCACATCTGGCCTGTCAAAGGAGAGCGTTGGCCAGGCTTCAATCCCCTCAGTGGCAATGGCGAGCGGTTCGCGAAGGATCTGCGGAGCTTGTTGGAGGCCGGTGATCCAGCTGCGTTGACCGCCCACCAGGTGATCATCTATGGTGCCGGGTGTGGTACGGATGATCGCCGGACCCGGATGATGACTGCCATTGCGGGCGTCTGGCCGGGTGCGCAGGTAGAGGTCGCCACCGATCTGCTCGGAGCCGCTCTCGGGCTGGCCGACGGGGAGCCGGGTCTGGTGCTCATCCTCGGAACGGGGATGAATGCCGGTTACTTCGATGGCATGGAGCTGAGCACGCCCATGCCCTCGCTGGGTTATCTTCTCGGTGACGAGGGCAGTGGGGCCGACATCGGACGCCATTTGTTGCAGGATGCGTTCCACCATCGGATCCCTGCGGATATGCATCGGCGGCTGTTCGGAGAGTCCGGTCCGGTCGTGAAGGAGGTCCTGGCCCGGGTTCATGGTTCGGCGCATCCGTCCCGTGAACTGGCGTCCTACACTGCTTGGCTGGCTCCCCACCTGGATGACCCCTATGTGCGGGAGCTCATCCAAAGCCGCTTCCAGGTGCTTGCCGAACTACTGGTCCGCTACTTCGCACCGGACCAACGAACGCGCGTGCTGGCGACGGGTTCGGTGGCGTTCGGGTTCCGTTCGCTGCTGGCCACGATACTGCTTGACCACGGCATGACGCTCAGCGTGGTGGAGCCTGATCCGCTGATGGGCCTCGTACGCTATCACCGCCAGCGAGGATCCGTGTAGCTGCACCGTTGCCGCCGATGAGCTGTTGGAGCCGTTCGAAAGCGGCCTGGTTCTCAGCTGAACCGATGCTGCGCAACACGCGGCTGCGTTCCAGGGCGGTGAGGTGCCAGCTCAAGGAGATCTGGTCGTCGTCCGTATGCCGCAACTGGATGTCGATCACCTCCATCGGGACCTCCATCCAGCCGCTGGCCTGGTTCAGCATGAAGTCGTAGTCCTGGTCCTGCACGCGCACCACGTTGTCATACACGCTTCCCAATGGATCCAACACGCGGCTCAGAAGCGATGAATTGCTGGGCTTCACATCGAGTTCTTTCTGCGTGTCACGCATCTGGATCACCACCACACCGCTGGTGTTGGCTGCGATCCAATCGCGGAACGTGTGCAGGAAGGCCAGGGAGATCCGGTAGCCATAGTTGTCGCGCAGGCCGGCATCCATCACCCGCATCGCCGGTTCGCTCGGCAGGGTCACCAGCGGCGTGATGTAGGGGAAGGTAGCGTTCATCCGCAGGGCGCTCGTCAGCTTCAGTTCACCCGCATCCTGATCTTGGAACATGCGCTGGAACTCGATCGCTTCCGGCTGGCCGGTGTTGCGCACCTCCCGATCGGGAACGATGTTCGTGAGAAAGGCCATGGGCTGGGAGGCGATCACCAGCCGTCGTCCATCGTTGATGGATGCCGGAGCCATGGCCATGAGCGGGATCCGTGCTTCGCGCTCGGGATCCACCAGGTCGTTCAGCCGCACATCGAGCAGGCCGCGTGTGTTCTCGTTGAGGCGGCGCTCGAACGTGTAACCCCTGTCCAGGGTGTAGTGCAGGTCCCCATCCGACACGCTTCGGTAGCGCACGAACATGTCGTTGGTGACGAAGCTGAACGCGAGCGGGTTCAACATATCCGTGCTGACCTCGTCGAGGATGGCGGGATCGTTGGGGTCGATGTCCATTCCTTCCTGCCGGGCCAGGTACAGCTGGCGGTAATACACCGCACCGATCAACCCGCCCGATGATCCGGTGACGAGGGCCGTGCGTTCCATCAGGTTACCGCCCAACAAGCTATCCGCGTGCTGCAGGCAGAGCAATGTCCACAAGGTGGCCCGCAACCCACCGCCACTGGTGTTCACGATCACCAGCGGTGGTTTCGTCCCGTCGGGTTGTAAGCCTTCATTATCCGCTTTCCAACGTTCCAAGGTGCCTACCAGCGCGCGTGCATCACTCTTGGCCGCGGCGGTATCATGCGCCAACGCGAAGATGGTGGCCCTGTCGTAGGTGGCCGGTTCCACCGTGTAATCCAGCCCATAGGCATGGTTGTCGTACAGGAAGTCGGTGTGCTGGCTCAACAGGTTCAGTCCGAGGATGACAGCGATGATGACCGTCCCGGTCCAACCTTGCAGCCAGCTGAAGAGGGCGCTGATGACCATGATGAACATGGTGAGGAGGAGGAAGGCACTGGCGCCGGCGGGGATCGCGAAGAAGCGGAACTCGCTGAAGGCGCCAAGGGCGATGAAGGTGAGCACCAGGACCACTTCGAAGATGGCCCCATTGATGTGGTTCTGCCAGAGCACATCCCGCAGCAATTCCTTGTCATAGTGGGCGCTGCTCCGGGCCAGCATGATCCGAAGGCGCGGTGTGAGGTAGGTCTCCACGCGCCACTTTTCCGAGCGCTGCTGGCGGCGCAACCACCGCATGGCTTTCCGCTGCTCCACTTTGCGCTGGGGCGGCAGGTCGTGCTGCGGACCGATGATGTCCATCAGGGGTTCGACCGGCTTGATGTGCTCGGCATCGGTCCCGAGCATCTTGATGATATCGGTGTTGGTTCGTGTGAAGTACAACAGGGCCAGGGCCAGGAAGAGGAGGATGCCGAAGATGAATCCGGTGAGGTGGATGATTATCGCCGCAAGCGGTACGAGTTCCTTGGTGTACTGGAAGCGCCCGCTGCACCATAGGAAGGTGAGCACGAACAGGCCCGGGATGACGGCGTTGTTGATGTTGAACTTGAGGAAGGGCCGGGCCAGGGTGGCGATGAAGGGGAACCGGTAGCCGTGCATCGCATAGCTGTACAGGTTGAAAGCCGTGATGAAACCGCCCAGGGCGAAACCGGTGATCGCATAGGACAGGAATCCCACCTGTCCGAAATACTCCGGGTACAGGAAGAGATAGGGTACACCGTACTTCACACCCATGCTCTCCGTGATGTAGCCGAAGAGGAGGAGCCAGGTGAAGAGGAGCAGGTGGTTCTTCTTCAGGTGCAGTACGAGCAGCTGGAAGGGGAAGAAGTAGAGGATCCTCCGGCTGATGCTGCGGTATGTCTGGCGAGCGGTCACTGCCGTGCGACGCAGCCACAAGGTCGTGGTACCCGGGTGCGTCCGTCAATTATACGCCGAAGCGGGGCGGAGTGTTGTGGTGGACCGAGGTGGTCACCACCAGCCCCCCTATTCGGGCCTCAGACCTTGGCCAGGGTCAATGCCATGACCTCCGCTTCAAGTGCTTCCGCCTTCCCCTTCAGCTGATCGGCCTGCTTGATCACGTCCGCCTTGAACGCTTCATCATCGAGACCCGCGCAATTGATCCGCACGTTCAGGTAGCCGCCAATGGCCCCGGTACGTGCGCAAAGGGCGCCAACGCCCGCATCGCTCACGCTCGCTTCCAGCCCTTTCTCGGCCATGGCTTTCATCAGTGCCATGCTCTCCACGCACACCTGCATGGTGCGCAATGGGGTCATGATGGCGCCTTTCGTGGCGTCGTTGATGGCGGCCTTGCGGGCGGCCTTCTCCTCTTCGGAGCCTTTCGGCATGCTGTAGCACGCGATGATGCGGTCGTATGCGCGCGTGTCCTCATCCACCAGGAAGAGCAGGTCGTTGCGCAGGTTCTCACCGATCACGGCCCACTTGCTGTACTCCTCCCATCGATCGTCCCAGCCGCGCTTGTGCGCACTAAGGTTGGCCACCATGGTTCCAAGTGAAACACCAAGCGCACCTACGTAAGCTGCCACTGACCCACCCCCGGGTGCCGGACTCTCTGCCGCGGTCTCCTCACTGAACTGCTTCAGGTCCATGCGCACGAGGCGTTCATTGCTGGCGTCCGCCAGCATGTATTCGATCACCTTCTTCTGTGGGTCGAAGGGGCCGAGGTCATCCAGCCCCAGCGACTTCACGGCGATCTTGATCTTCTCACGCTCACTGATCCCCAGGCTGCGCTGCTGGCGGGTGAGGAAGAAGTCCGCCGCGTCCAACAGGGATTGCTTCGGGATCAGGCCCACCAGTTCGCTGCCGGTGACCCGGATCCCGCGCGCTTCCGCCGCCTTGCACGCCTCGTCGAACGCAATATGTACGGGCGTCACGGTGATGTCCGTGAGGTTCAATGAAAGCTGGGCGATGCCGTATTCCTCGATGTACCAGCCGATGCCTTTCACGGCCTTGAGCCTGCCGGGCACCTGCACTTCCTGCCCGTCGGGCTGTTTCACCTTGCGCCCGGCCTCACGGATGTCGAATGCGATGGCGTTGGCGCGGCGCGTGCTGGTGGTGTTGAGGTTCACGTTGTATGCCACGAGGAAGTTGCGCGCACCGATGGCCGTGGCACCGCTCTTCGCCACGCTCCCGGTGAATTCCGCAGGTCCGTGATCGGGTTTCCAAGCGGGGTCCTTCAGCTTCTTCGCGAGGCCCTCGTACTCACCACTTCGATTGTTCGCCAGATTGCGGCGCTTCTCCTCACTGGCGGCGAACTCATACTGGTATACCGGAATGGAGAGTTCCGATCCCACCCGCGCAGCGAGCCTCTTCGCATACTCCGCCGTTTCCTCCATGCTGATGCCGCTGATCGGGATGAGCGGACAGACATCGGTGGCGCCGAAGCGGGGGTGTTCACCCTTGTGCTGCCGCATGTCAATGAGCTCCTGGGCCTTCTTGATCAGCCGGAAGGCCGCTTCGATCACTGGTTCGGGCTCTCCCACGAAGGTGATCACGGTGCGGTTCGTCGCTTTCCCGGGATCCACGTCCAGCAGGCGGACGCCCTCAACGGTCTCCACCACGGCGGCGATGGCATCGATCCTGGCACGGTCGCGGCCCTCACTGATGTTGGGCACGCATTCGATCAAACGGCGGTTCATGGGCTTTGCTTGGGGCCGCAAAGCTATTGGTCGCAGGTGAAGCGACCCGGTCAGGGTAAAAGCACCGTCACCAGGTTGTTCACCGTGTGCAACAGGATGGGGACCAGGAGGGATCCACTGCGTGAACGGGCATAACCAAGCACCACGCCCATGGGGAGGATGAGGAGCATGACGGCCGCATCGTACTGCATATGCATCAGCGCGAAGACACCGGCCGTGAGCGCCACGGTGGTGTGTTCCTCGAACATGTGCCGCATGGAGCCGAAGAGCAGCCCGCGCAGGAGGAACTCCTCGAACAACGGAGCGATGATGCCCACGCCAAGGATCAGCCAGGTCAGGTTCGTGGTACTGGCGATCACCCGTTCCATGAAATCGGTGCGGAAGGCTGGCACGAAGTGGGCGAGCACCTCGATGACGAGCCCCAACAGGATGAACGCACCGAGCCAGAGCAGGATCTGTTTCCAGTGCGGCATTCGGAGCCCGAGGAAGGATGCCGTGTGCCCGCGCTTCCACCAGCGCACGGTGATGAGGATCAGCAGGGTGCATACGGCGCCGCTCCAAATGGCGACCTCGGCGATGAGATCACCGTTCAACATCAGGTCGGACATCCGTTCGTTCAGTCGCGGGTCGTTCAACAGGCTGAAGGAGAACCCGTCCCTCGTCAGGTCGGGCGAATGACGGAGCACCCCACGGATGAACACGCTGGTCTGGACCAGGAAGAAGACCATGATCACCACGCCAAAAAGCGCGACCCCCATGGCGAACTCCAAGCCAGGAGGACGGATGTACGTCGGGCGTGGCTGGTCAGCCGACGACTGCTCCGGACCGGACGGGTGTTCCATCAATGAGGACGGTGTCGATGTGATCGTCGCCGAAGGCGTACGGCAGATAGGCGAGCGAAGGTATCTCCTTCGTGATGATCAAACTGGCCCGCTTGCCCACGGTCAGGCTTCCGAGTTCATTCGAAAGATCCATCGCCGCTGCGCTGTTCAAGGTCATCGCGTTGATCGCCTCCTCCGGCAACATGCGCCCCTGGATGCACGCCAGGGAGAGCACGAAGTTCATGTTGCCGCTGGGCGTGGTGCCGGGGTTGAGGTCCGTGGCCAACGCCACCGGCAGGTCGCGGTCCATCAGTTGCCGCGCAGGCCCATAGGGGATCCGCAGGAAGAAGGAGCACGAGGGGAGCAGGGTCGGTATCGGTGCCCGACCTCTCGTCCCGGCACGGGTCAGTGCGTCCAGGTCCTCCTCGGTCATCACCTCGAGGTGATCAACGCTTAGCGCGTTGTACTTCATCGCAGCTTGGATCCCACCGATGCTCGTGAATTGATTGACATGCACCTTGCCCGACAGGCCATGTGCGGCACCGGCTTCGAGCACACGTTCCATCTCATCGACGGTGAAGTAGTTCGTCTCGCAGAAGACGTCCACATGATCGGCCAGGCCCTCACGGTGCACCTGTGGGATCAATTCATTCACGATAAGGTCCAGGTAGCCCTTCCGGTCGTCCTTGAATTCCACGGGCAATGCATGCGCGGCGAGGAGCGTGGCCTTCACCCGTAACGGCAGCGCTTCCTTCAGGCGCTTCACCACGCGAAGCATCTTCAATTCACTTTCCAGGCTGAGTCCATAACCGCTCTTGATCTCCACGGCCACGGTGCCCTGCGCCATCATCCGATCCAGTCGAGCCTTCGCCTTCTCGAAGAGCTCGTCCGCGCTCATCCGTCGCAAGGTGTTCGCGCTGTTCAGGATGCCACCTCCACGCGCTGCGATCTCCTGGTACGACATGCCTTTGATCTTGTACACGAATTCCTCCTCGCGCGAAGCGGCATGTACCGTATGGGTATGGGGGTCACACCAGCCCGGAAGCACGTAGCGTCCGCTGGCGTCGATCACCTGATGGTCCCGGGTTCCGCTATGCAGTTCGCTCATCGGGCCGAGGGCGCCGATCCGCCCATCCTCGATCAGGAGCCAGGCATCGGTAATGCTCGGGAGTTCGGCCATGGAGCGACCCGGAACTTCGCACATGCCTTGAGGTCGCACCCCCACGAGGGCCTTGGCGTTGGTGATCAGGAGGCGTTCCATCACCGGCAAAGAAAGACGATCACTGCTGACGGTGGGTGGAAGGTGGCATGGTGTAGACCACGAGTCCTGCCTCCGGGTGGATGGTCCGCTCCAGTTCGATGCTGCTGCCTGCAAGACCGGCCTCCAGGGCCTTCAGTTCATCGGAAGCCTCGTGCATCACGAAGAACGGATGATCCCCGGTGCGGAGCAGTTCGCGGATCCTCTGTTCAGCGCCCACGTTGGTGGTGTCCCAGAGGATCCGTTGTGGGATCCTCGCGTAGAGCTGGTGTCGGAAGTCCCGGTCGCTGTAGAAATGGCTCGCGCGGTCCACCATGCCGCTGGCCTGAATGTCCTCCCAGGCAGCAGCTTCGGGTGGAACGTGGAAGGTGCGCATCTGGAACGGAGAGGAAAGTCGCGTTGTGTGTCGCGACAGACCCAGGAATAGGAAGGGCATCAACAAGAGGGTCGTCCGCACCCACCAACGCTGTCCCATTGAGAGCAGGTGGATACCGTTCAGGATGGCGATCATTCCGAGCGTGATCGAAGGGGACAGCAGCCGGTCGTCGAGGATGCTGAAGAAGGTGACAAGGGAAAGCAACCAGATCCCACCGAGGTGCACGCACGTGGCCAGGAGAAGCATCCCGTGCACGGTGGCGATCCGTGCGATCGCGGGCCCGGTCATCCGGCGAAGGGGAAGCACGAAACAGGTCACCGCGACCAGCAGCACGAGGTATGATGGCCAGAGGGGCCCGCTGATCCGGAACAGGTCGTGCAGGAGGAACACGATGGGACGCAGCAGGGTGTCGTTCAGGTCGGGTGCGCCCATCAGGTGGGAATGGCTGACGGTGCCGTACGTGAGCAGGTTCCGTGCGAACCAGATCAGGACCGGAGCAGTGCAAGCGGCTACTGCAAGGACCGCACGCTGCGTTCGTCCATGATGGGTGCGAAGCAATGGGATCGCGAACCAGGCCAGGTTGAACACACCGATGATCTTCAAGGTGCTCGCCAGGAACGCGAACGCTGCCGCCCAGTACCACGGTCTTCGATCGTGCGATCGGAAGGTCCGGATCATGCAGCCACCCACGGCGAGGGTGCATGCGATGAAGAGCGGCTCGGTCCAATAGTGGGCGTACAGGACAGGGTAGGTGGTGAACACGGTGACCGTCAGGTAACCAGCCATCCGCAGCAGAACATGCCAACGCAAGCCGTGGAACAGGAAGCTCAGTGCGCCGAAGAAGGCCAGGATGGTTGTGGCGTGCGCCCAGGCGGACGCCAGATAGGGTTCCCTGAACCACGCAAGGAAGGGGATGAGATACAACGAATAGCCAGGAGGGGAATCGGTGAAGGGCTCCACCTCGGGCAGGATGGAATGCGACGGCCAGTTCGTGTATACGAAGAAATGACCGTGCTCCATCAGATTCTGGGCGGCAACAACGAAGTTCACCGAGTCCGGAGAGAGGTCGATCCCACCGCGCAGAGGCGAGATGGCCGTGATCGTGCAGAGCAGCACGACCAGAGCTTCGATCCACGGCATCATCCGGTGCTCGACCGGTGAAGGGTCCATGTTCCTGGGGCGCTGATGCTGCATGAGGCCGCCGAAGGTAGTTGGACGGCATCGGCATGAAAGACCATGCCTGGACCGACGATCCTACTTTCGTACTTTGACCGCTCAACAAGCCAGGATGCCCGGGAATACCATTGGACAGTTGTTCCGTCTGACCACTTTCGGCGAGAGCCATGGTGCCGGTATCGGTGGGGTGGTTGACGGCTGTCCAGCGGGACTTCGGATCGACCTCGAGGCCGTCCAACATGAGTTGGACCGGAGGCGACCGGGCAGCACCACATTGGGTACCGCGCGCAAGGAGCCTGATCGGGTCGAGGTCATGAGCGGCGTCTACGAGGGCATGACCATGGGAACCCCGATCGCCTTCGTCATCCGTAACGCGGATGCGCGGAGCCGGGATTACGACGCCTTGAAGGAGGTGTACCGGCCCGGTCATGCCGACAAGACATGGGAGGATAAGTATGGCGTGCGCGATCATCGTGGTGGTGGTCGCAGCAGTGCTCGGGAGACCGCGGCCCGGGTGGTCGGCGGGGCCATCGCCAGGCAGGTGCTCAACGGGTCAGGTGTGCAGATCCACGCCCATGTGAGCCAGGTGGGAGCGGTCCGCTCGAACGTTCGGCTCGCGGAACTTGACTTCGCAATGACCTGGTCGAACGCGGTGCGCACGGCGGATCCGGCGGCCGTGCGGCCCATGACGGAGTTGATCGAGGAGGTACGCGCGGATGGTGATTCGATCGGTGGGCGCATCACCTGTTCGATCACCGGTGTACCCGCTGGTCTCGGTGATCCGGTCTTCGATAAGCTGCACGCCGATCTGGGTAAGGCCATGCTCAGCATCAACGCAGTGAAGGGCTTCGCGATCGGCAATGGCTTTGACAGCATCGCCATGCGCGGGTCGGAGAACAACGATGCCATCACTCCCGCGGGGAACAGCACGAACCGCGCAGGTGGTATCCAAGGCGGCATCAGCAACGGAGAGGACATCATCTTCGAAGTCGCCTTCAAGCCGGTGAGCACCATCGCGAAGGCGCAGGACACGGTCGATCGTGCCGGCAAGGCCGTGGTGCTGGAGGCCGCGGGCCGCCATGACCCGTGCGTTGTACCGCGTGCCGTACCCATCGTGGAGGCCATGGCCTGCCTGGTCCTTGTCGATCATCTGCTTCGTCAACGGACCGCCCGGCTATGAAGGGGCTGCGGCCATCCCTGCCGGTGCGCATCCTGATCGGTCTCGGCCTCGGTGTCGGCTGGGCCGGCCTCACCAGTACGTTGGGTTGGAGCCGGTTCACCATGGACTGGATCGCCCCCTTCGGCGACATCTTCATCAACCTGCTCAAGCTGATCGCCGTACCCCTCGTACTGTTCAGCATCATCAGTGGGGTCAGTGGGTTGAATGACATCACACGCCTTGGCCGCATGGGTTTGGGCATGCTGGGCCTTTACTTGGCCACCACCGTCATCGCGGTCAGCATAGGACTGCTATTGGTGAACACCATCGCGCCCGGCACCTGGGCGGAAGACGGGCAACGTGCGGAGAACCGCGTGGCCTATGAGCTCTGGGTGAAGGATACGCCCGGGGTGGAACAAGCGAAGGATGGCCGCTGTTTCAGCTGTGACCCCGCCAACGCGGTCGTGGTGGGCAGGGTGCTCAAGCGGCGACAACAGGAGCCGGAAGCCCTGGCCGAAGGTCAAGCGGTGCGGACGACCGGTGTGGTCGACCAGGGTCCGCTCCAATTCCTGGTGGACATGGTGCCGAGCAACATCTTCCTGAGCTTCAGCCGTGCGTTGATGCTGCAGGTGATCGTCTTCGCGCTCTTCTTCGGTGTGGTGCTCCTCCTGGTTCCGCGGGAACGGGTGATGCCAGTGATCCAGCTGGTCAACGGGCTCAACGAGGTCTTCATGAAGATGGTGGACGTGGTGATGCGGGCCGCACCTTGGTTCGTCTTCGCGCTGATGGCGGGTGTGGTCTCCCGCATCGCTGGTGATGACCCCGCGGCGGTGCTCGATCTGTTCCGGTCCCTGGCCGGATACATGATCACCGTATTGGTGGGACTGGCCGTCATCGCCTTCGGGAT
>Ga0116144_10003160_pt1 | contig 16746 bp, 20 predicted proteins | sample AD_UKC035_MetaG_FD_89746 | JGI IMG/M metagenome (GOLD analysis project Ga0116144, IMG submission 89746) | Active sludge microbial communities of municipal wastewater-treating anaerobic digesters from USA - AD_UKC035_MetaG | ecosystem: Engineered > Bioreactor > Anaerobic > Digestate | place: USA...
AACAAAGGCACCACATTTAAGATTCAATTTCCTAATGATCATATTTCAAAATCATGAAAAAAATACTACTGATTGAAGATAACAACGAAATGCGTGAGAATACGGCAGAGATACTTGAATTGGCCAATTATAAAGTATTGACGGCAGTGAATGGCAGATCCGGCGTTGAAATTGCTTCAAAGGAAATTCCCGATCTGATAATTTGTGACATTATGATGCCGGATCTTGATGGCTATGGTGTTTTATACCTTTTGAGTAAGAACAACGAAACTGCCGGTATACCCTTTATATTTTTAACCGCAAAAGCTGAAAAAGCTGATGTCAGAAAAGGGATGAGTATGGGTGCCGACGATTATCTGACAAAACCATTTGAAGAAATGGAATTGCTCAATGCAATCGAAGCACGATTGAAGAAAAACGAAATATTCAAAAAGGAATTCACAAAAAATCTCGAAGGGCTTAATGATTTTCTTGAAAAAGCAAAAGGACTGGAAGAATTACACAAACTTTCAGAGGACCGTAAAGTTCATCATTTTAAGAAAAAAGAAATGCTTTATATGGAAGGCGATGAACCCAACGGACTAATCTTCATCAACAAAGGCAAAGTAAAAACATTCAAGACAAATGAAAATGGTAAAGAGTTTATCACATCTCTACATTTAGCAGGTGACTTCATTGGATATATTGATATCATCGAAAACTCCGAGTATAGGGAATCCGCTGAAGCTATGGAAGATGTTGAGATAAGTGTTATTCCTAAGCAGGACTTCTTCGCATTACTATACTCGAACAGGGATGTGGCAGCAAAGTTCATAAAAATGCTTAGTAATAATCTTCAGGAATCTGAACAAAAATTAATAAACTTGGCATACAACTCAGTCAGGAAAAGAGTTGCCGATGCTTTGATTGCATTGCATCAGCGCTACAAACTCGATAGTGAGCCGGTCTCGAAATTTGCCATCTCCAGAGAAGACCTTGCAAGCATGGTAGGAACTGCAACTGAATCGGTCATCAGAACTCTTTCAGACTTCAAGGAAGAAAAACTGATAGATATCAGAGATAAAAACATTCATATTATAAACTCTGAAAAACTAAGCAGGATGAAGAATTAATTTGACCGGAGAAAAAAACTTTAGCAAAAGCATGATATAATAGGATTATGCTTGCCTCAGCTCCTGTCAGCAAGCATAATCCAAAAAAACTTTATCACACTATTTTACAGAAATTTGCTTTGCATTTGAGACCGCATTCTTCTTCTTGCCTATAGATAGCTTTAAAATGCCATCTTCATACTTGGCCTTTACATCGTCGGAAGTTGCATTTTCAGGAAGTGTAAAGGATCTGTCAAAAGACCTGTAGCTAAATTCTCGTCGTGTATAATTTTTCTTTTTATCTTCCTTCTCCTCTTTCTTTTCAGAAGAAATGCTTAAAACTCCATCTTCAACCTTAACCTTAAAATCATTTTTGGTCATTCCCGGAACAGCCATTTCAATTTCATATTCCTTCTCAGTTTCAGAAACATTTACGGCTGGAATCCATTCTTTTTGAAACAGATCTCTCATAGACAGATTTTCTGACTCAAAAAAATCAGAGAGTAAAGACTTGAACGCCGGTAGTCTTTCACTATTTTTCTTGACAAGTGACATGGTGTTTAATTTTAATGGGTTAATAAAATAATTTTATCAACACTAAAAATAATCCAACATGAAAGGATTTCAAATGAGAAAAATCATGAAGCATAAGACTTCACCGTTCTGTTCACAGAATAAAAAGGGAAATTTCGGAATTCATCAAGACTGCCGGTTTCTGAGCTCTAAAAGTTGTTGGTATAATCTCCTTTCCTCGTCAGACAACGATTTTGGCACTTTTAAAAGTATGCGTACATAAAGTTCACCCCTCACTTCTGATTTTGCATATTCAGGCAAACCGGCTCCCTTTAAGCGCAAAGTCTTTCCACTATCAGTACCCGGAGGAATTGTGATCGATACAACTTTATCGAGTGTCTTAAGATTTACTTTCCCGCCCAGGACTGCAGTGAGGACATCAATATATAGATCGGTATATAAATCGGTACCCCTTACTTCAAAATCAGGATGCTTGATAATATGCATTCTGATCAATAGATCACCAAAATCTCCTCCATTAATCCCGGGAGCCCCTTTACCTCTCATCCGAAGAATCTGATCGTTCTGCACACCGGGTTTAATCGACAATTTGATCTTTTTCCCTTCTATGGTCACTATGCGTTCAGCACCTTTAAGAACTTCATAAAGTCCCAGATCCATAGTTGCCTGTATATCTTCCCCGCGAACAGGTCGTGCAGTTGCGGATCTACGACCTGAAGAACCGAAGCCACCTCCAAATATTGATTCGAAAAAGTCTGAAAAATCCCCACCTCCTGTCCGGCCTTGTGAATGACTCGTCCATTGGCTCCAGTCAAAATCTGATGCCCTTCTTCCATTACCCGAATAACTCCTCCAACTTTCACCTAGCTCATCATAGCGCTTCCTTTTTTCGGGATCCTTCAGGACTTCATAAGCTTCGTTTATCTGTTTGAATTTTTCTTCAGCATTTTTATCTCCGGGATTCTTGTCAGGATGGTGCTTTTTGGCCAAATCCCTAAATGCCTTTCGAATCTCATCAGAGGAAGCACTTTTGCTTAGTCCAAGAATTTTATAATAATCCTTATACTCCATAAGATTAAAAATGCATTTCTAGCCGGCAGCTAATAAGGGTTTATCGGAATGTTTCAATGCAAGCAATGGAATATTCGCCTGATGAGACATCATCTTCGTAATACTTGAATTAAACATAGAGTCAGGAAAGTGTCTTGCGTGAGTAAACATAACAAGAATATCAGCAGGTTTCTTTTTGAGGAAGTATTCTATACCCTTGGTTATACTCGTGTTTTTAGATACATAACCGGAGATCTTGCCGTATTTAACGCGCTTCCTGATCTTTTGAGTCATGGCTGCTATCTGTTCATCACTATGCAATAAATGCTTATCATCCACATAAAGAAAAGAGATCTCTGCGTCAAACTTTTTTGCGAAAACAGAAATGCTGCCGGCTGAACTGATGTTATCTTCGTTCAGGTCCGTAGCAAACACAATTTTTTGAATCCCTCCAAAGACAGCGTTCTTAGGAATACTGAGAACCGGACAAGGTGCATCGCGGATAATCCTTGCAGTAGTACTCCCAATAAGCAACCTTTCAATCTTACTGGTTCCTGTAGAACCCATGACTATCATATCTACAGATAATTTTTTTGCTACTTGTAGCAACTTCTCAGGGGCAAGACCATCCTGACTCATCACTTCAAAAGTGACATTTTTATACTTGCGTTTCAGCTTACCTACCAACTGATTCATTTTCTTTTCGGCATTCTGCTTGATTTGCTCCGCGGCATGCGCGATCCTGGTCAAAGGTGCATCAGAAAACATAACCGGTTTATCATATACATGCATGATGATCAAACGAGCTGAAATCCCGTCAGATAGTGCTGCAGCATACTGAATTGCGTTAGTTGCATTTCTTGAAAAATCAGTTGGACATAAGATAAGATTCATAATCGGAGGTTTTAAAGTTAAATTTTATTAACCCCCGGTGAATTTTATCACCCGTCGGAGTCTTCGAAGCCCTGGAAGGAGTCTGTGCTTGTTTCTCTAATGAATCGTGCAAGCAAAGTAATCCCGTAATATGTAAGAAATGTAAGCAAAATAGCTGCAGAAATAGTAAGATATAAGCCATAACCTCTATCATTTGCCTCCTGCATCAAGCTTCCTTCCCTTGCATATAAATTATTCATAATCATTACACCAATGCAGGTAAGCAAAGATGTAAAAATCCCACTAAATTTATTCCTTCTTTTTGACATAATAAAAGTATTAAGTTTTATTTAAAGTAATTATGATATAGGTCAAATTAGCACAGGACTAAAGTCATGTTGTGCAATTTTCCGGCAATTTTAAAACTGTAAGAAAATCTCCAACATTGCACATTCTGAACCGGCTGACTGCCGATCAAATTTGCCTGCCAAAGAAATATCAAACCTTTGCGACAATTCTAATGATCCAAAAGGAATCCAATAAAGATCTTTGACAAATGATAAAAGCAGAATAATCAGATCAAACCTTTCTTTTTCGGATTTCTTTGTGTACATTTATGGAAACCCAAAAACAAATCATACATGAACTCTAATTCAAAAGTGATTCTCGCCTTACTAGGCGGAGCCATAGTAGGAGCAGCATTAGGTGTGCTTTTTGCACCCGATAAAGGAACCGAAACCAGACACAAAATTGCCGATAAGGCAAAAGAATTTGGTGATAAAACAAAGAAAAAATTTGCTGAAGGATTCGAAAAAATGAGAAACGGATCTAAGCATCATGAAGAATCTGAAGCTTAATCAAAATCTCCCATAACCTTTTATGGAAAATAAAAATGTGGAATTAGATGATCTGGTAACTGACCTAAAAGATTATCTTGAAACCCGAAGTGAACTTGGCAAATTAAAAGCGATTGATAAAGGCAGTCGAATTACTGCTGAAGTTATTTCTGTCTTATTAATTGCAGGCATTGGTCTTCTCGGCTTGCTGTTTTTAAGCATTGCAGGCGCGTTCGCCCTAGGGAAAGCACTAGATAATACTTTCATAGGTTTCTTGCTTATATCATTTTTCTATTTGCTTGTCTCCCTTCTCCTTTTCACTAACCGAAATTCCTGGATACAAAAGCCAATTATTAACAGATTAATTAAAAATTTTTTTAAAGACCATGGCAAGGAAGATCTCTAATCAAGCTGAACTGAAAGCAGAAATCAGTCGCCTGGAGATCATCATTAAAAACCAGGAGAGCAATTTGATGGATAAGGCTCATGCTATCCGGGAATCTTTCAAGCCATCCAACATCATAATAAATGGTCTGGCTTCACTTACAGATATTCCCATGAATAAAAACCAAATACTGAAGAAAGGTCTGTTAATTGCTCTCACCTACATTTTCCAAAGATACTTTCACAGAACAGAAATCAAAATTGAAACCATGATTTCAAATATAATCTCAGAAATTAAAAATAAATTTCAGGAATTATTCCGTTCAGAAGATACCCCTGAAAGGCAAAATCCGGAGCAGGACCAAATTTAATCATTTGGACAAAGCCCGGGTTGAGGTTAAACTTATCGACCACGATAGTATTCCACCAATCTGTAATTAATTTGGTGTGAAGAATGGATACAATAAATCTCATTCATCAGATTAAAAATGACTTTAAAAAAGGTAAGCAATCAAGCATTTTGATTTACTCCTTTTTCTTCACGGAACAAGTTGACATTCCAAAAATTGCATAAAGTGGGCAAAATGAAATAATACTCGTTAAGATAAATACAATTGCTAAAATTAGCAGAACTGTACCCATACTTCCCGAGACTGTATCAGTGGCATATAAGCCAATAAAGGTCGCTGCAATTAATATTCTTATGATCTTGTCAGTACTTCCCATATTATTTTTCATGTTCTTTCAAATTTTTAACCAAGATCAGAAATGTATGCCTGCTAAATGATGACATTTGTCATGTATCTTGAAAATAATACTCATGAAAATTCACCATTACTTTCACTAAATTTATTAGGAAGAAAAGCTTATGACTAAAAAAAACAGCTTGGATATTATCTATCTCATGCCAAAAAGTCTAAGCCTATTTTTTGAAGAAGTAGGTGACACATCCCGCTTTGCAGGAAGATTTTTACGAGAGATATGGTTCCCGCCTTATGAGTTTAAAGAAGTTCTCCGACAATCGTATGAGATAGGCTATCGGTCCCTTCCACTTGTAGGAATAACCTCCTTTATTATTGGCTTGGTACTTACACTTCAATCCAGACCTACCTTGGCAGAATTCGGTGCTGAATCATGGCTGCCTGCTATGGTCGGTGTATCTATCCTGAGAGAAATCGGACCGGTAATTACAGCACTCATCTGTGCGGGAAAGATCGGATCAAGTATAGGCGCTGAACTTGGCTCTATGAAAGTAACAGAACAAATAGATGCAATGGAAGTTTCCGGTACAAATCCATTTAAGTACATAGTGGTAAGCAGAATTGTCGCAACAACACTCATGATACCATTGCTGGTGATAATTGGTGATGCAATTTCACTGTATGGATCCTATTTGGCGGTCAATGTTAATGATAAAGTCAGTATTAGTTTATACTTTCAGCAAGTCTTTGAAAAAGTTCAGTTCAGTGATCTGATACCTTCTGTTATCAAATCAGTGTTTTTTGGCTTTTGCATAGGTTTAATTGGAACATACAAGGGATACAATACAAAAAAAGGTACGGAAGGTGTCGGCAGATCCGCTAACTCTTCTGTTGTAATTTCATCGCTGTTAATATTTATATTAGATTTAATTGCAGTTCAGATAACCAGCTTCTTTGGATTAATATGAGTTTTGAAAATAAAATAACGGATACCGTGCAGACATCTAATTACAATTCTCACAATGAGAATCAGGAGATGATCCGCATTCATGAGTTGAAAAAATCTTTTGGAGACAATCACGTATTACGAGGTTTCAATCTACTATTAAACAAAGGTGAAAATATTGTCGTACTAGGGAAATCCGGTAGCGGAAAATCAATATTAATTAAATGTATCGCAGGCCTGATAAGGTATGACAGCGGATCGGTAAAAGTCCTGGGAAATGAAATAAAAGACCTAAGCCATGCTGCTCTTGATGACCTGAGAGTAAAGATCGGCTTCGTATTCCAAAGCAGTGCACTTTATGACAGTATGACTGTGCGAAAAAATCTGGAATTCCCTTTGCGGAGACATAAATTAAAGCTTAACCAACAGGAAATCCTTGAAATTGTAAAAAGCACCCTGGATAATGTCGGGCTACTTCATGCACTAGATCTCATGCCCTCGGAATTATCAGGAGGAATGAGAAAGAGGATTGGTCTTGCAAGGGCTTTGGTGCTTAATCCGGAAATTGTACTTTATGATGAACCAACAACAGGTTTGGACCCTATGACTTCCAAAGAGATCACCAACCTAATGCTTAACACAAGAAAAAAATACAACACTTCTTCAATAATTATTTCTCATGATATGCACTGCGCCAAACTCACCTCAGACCGGGTAGCTATACTGTCAGATGGAATATGTTATGCAGAAGGGACTTTTGAGGAACTTCAAAAAAGTAAAGATAAAACCATTCATTCATTTTTCTTATAGATGACTTTAGAGACTAGAAAAAAAATAAAACTGGGAATTTTTGTAAGCACAGCAATCATATTGTTGATAACCGCGCTATATTTTCTTGGAAGCAAACAAAGCATGTTTTCAAAAACCATGCTCATTCACACCTACTTCGAAAACATCAATGGCCTGATTTCAGGTAACAATGTGAGACTTTCAGGCATTGATATCGGTACTGTTTCTAAAGTTGAGATCAGAGGTGTCACCAAGATCTATGTTGAAATGTCGATTGAAGAAAAATATGCCGAATTCATCGGAATCAACTCAGTTGCAAGCTTAGGAACGGATGGCTTAATGGGCAACCGGCTGGTAAATATTGAGCCCGGTATTAATTATGAACGAGTAATTAAAAATGGTGATGAGATTCAAAGTAAGGAAGTTCTTAGTACTGATGAAATGATGCTTACACTTGATAAGACCAATAAAAATATTTCAATCGTTTCTGAGGACCTGGTCAACATAACAAGAAATATTAATAAAAGTAAAGGAACCTTATATTCTGTGCTACTGGATACAAGTCTGGCAGAAAGCGTCAATAATAGTTTGAATAATATATCTGAAATTAGCGGGATCCTGAAGAATTTTAGTAGTGATCTTTTGCAATTATCAACAGACATCCGTAAAGGTGAAGGCGTGTTGGGCGAACTTACTAATGACAACAGTCGTACTCATGTCCAGTTTGATTCAACCATCGCAAATCTTCGAATAAGCTCTGAGAATCTAAGCCGGTTTTCAAATACATTAAGGGAAACTATGGATTCAATAAAATTTGCAAAAGGTAGCGTTTCAACTCTTTTATATGACACGGTTGTAGCCGGTCAACTCCGTTCTTCAATGGCAAATATTGATTCAGGAACGGTTCAGTTAAATGAATTGATGAATGCTTTAAAAGAAAACTTTTTGTTTAGAAAATACTTTAGAAGGCAAAACAAGAACAAATAGTCCAAAATTTTAATACTTTTGGCATTCAAAAACAATCCATTGATAAATTGAACGCTATGAGCTACATGTCTTCTGCAGTTTTCTGGGGTGTATTAATAATTCTGTTTGGTCTTTCAATAATTCTAAAAGAAGTTTTTCATATCAACTTCCCGTTTCTACGTGTGATCTTTGGAATTTTTCTAATAATTTGGGGGATCAAAGTGATAAGCGGAAGCAGTTGGAAAAACAAAAATGAAAATACCGCCATATTCTCCTCTGCTAACATGAGTTACGAAAACTCTAAAAAAGAATACAACATTGTTTTCGGAAGAGGAGATATTGATCTGTTCAAGTCTGAAATGCCAGACAGAAACAGAAAAATTGAAGTTAATGTAGTTTTCGGGAATGGCAATCTTATTATAAATGACAGCATTCCTACCAGAGTTGAAATGAATTCTGTCTTTGGAAATGTGAGAACAGATAAAGATAAAGCAAGTGGATTCGGATCAGCTACGTACACTACAGGAACATACAATCCTAATGAGCCTCACTACAAGATAGAAGCCAATGCAGTATTTGGCAATCTGGTTATTGATAACAGAAAGTGGTGATTTTAATACTTTTTATACCAACCCACCTATTCAGGAACTTTAAAGGCTATCAAAGGAATATGAGTATGATAAGCCATTTTTTGTGTGATTGAGCGCTTAAACAACTTCTGAATAAAGGATCTTTTCCGCATGGTCATTGCAACCAGGTCTGCCTGCACTTCATCGAGGTAATTATTCAGACCTTCGTATACATTTTTACTCTCCAATAACTTAAAGTGGACATTTTTATATTTACTATCCTCTTTAATCCTTTCTTTGAATCGTTCAATAGCGTCAAACTCTAATGACCTTTCAAACTCACCTGATGATATGTGAATCAATATCAAGTCAGCTCCAAATGGTCGTGCAAAATCTAGTACTTGCTCTACATAATGAAAATCACCTTCAGCGTAATTAGTTGCAAAGACAATCTTTTTAAAATCTTTATAATTACAATCAGCAGGTACAGCCATGACAGGACAATTGGCATATTCCATCACTGCAGCAGAGATGGTACCTACCAGGGCTTCACGCAATCCGGAGGCCCCCTTGGTGCCCATTATGATCATATCCGCTTTATGTTTATCCGCAGCAAACACAATTTCCTCTTCCGGATATCCCTGGTTAAGGTCTGCTTCAATCTCCATATCCGGGAATTCTTTTCTCAGCTTGTCTCTTAATTGATTCAGTGCTTTCTCCGAGGCATCTCTTAACTCTTTATCCTGGGGTATTGTTAATGGAATATCTGTACTGTAAACAGGAACTACATATGAGTGAAAAAGAACCAACTTAGCATTCAGTTTTTTATTTAGAGTACAGGCATAGCGGATTGCATTCAATGCATTATCGGAAAAGTCGGTAGAGAGTATAAAGGTTTTCATATACTGGTGATTTTAATTTTAGGTTTTCAAATAACTAACGGCATTTGCAAAATTTAAAGTATGAATTTCAATATCTATTGATGATGGCTATCCTTTGAAAGTCTGCAAGTGCTCCATCTGACACGAATACAACATCGCCCTTATTTTTTAATACCATTTCTATTATATCGTCAACAGCATCTTCAATCTTGTTTGGTGAATTGTCAACTTCGTCATCAATTAACAAAGTAAAACCATCTGTACCTAAACGCGCCGATTCTCTAAATTCTTTCTCAACCAACAAAATACGGCCTCGCGCCTCAGCAGCTACACGCCAAACCTGAGCTGTTCCGGAAGCTACCAAACCCTTACCCACTGCCGAATCTAACTCTTGCAATGCCAGATTTTCTTCAACTTCGCCAAACTTCTTTAGAACAGGTTCAATTTTTTTTAGCAACTCCTTTTTTGTAGCATGTTCATAATTACCCTCTATAAAATCGAGGATCTCGGTCGAAAACTTACTTGTTTTTTTATAAAGCCCGAGGATCTTGCTATCACCAAATACAATTATCGGCATGTTCGTCCCTTTCAATTCGCTATGGATCGTCTCGTCGATAAAATGGATAAACTTGTTCACATTTGTTTCTTCATAGGCTTTCTTATCCATGTAATCCCATCCCGGCAGACTATGTTGGGTGCTGACATCTTTTAGATTATCCGGCATGCCTTTGAAGTCGACGGTGACAAGTGATTTGCCATAACCCAATAATGTCCTCACTTCATTTCTTGAAATCAGGGCAAGCATATAGCTTTTGTTTATTTTGGCCGAATATAAAAGGTCTCTAACTTCAAATGAGGTATCAACCACAACTTTCTCAGTTACACTGAAAGGAAGATGAAATATCTTTCCAATATTATCTGAAACATATACGGCGATACCTGCACCCGTTGAACTCAGATCAATGCCATTGATCGCCTGATGCAAGCGGTTCATTAGGTTCTCAGACTTTTTCTTGCTATATGAATTTAAAAGCTGCTGCTCAACAGACCTCGCAAGGTGAGAAATTCTTTCCCTGAAGGTAGTGATACCGGCATCAAAAGTATGTGTTGGCATTAATATCGATATTGCAGGAAATGCCTTCATACCAACCAAAGAATCATCATTTTTTAAAACATTCATCATTTCCATTTTTTTTTGTTAATTAAACTTAGATCGAATGTGTCTATTCCATTCAGAAGACCGACTATTACAGGTACAAAATTAATAATTCTGAATCAGCAGTTCATGACTACCATCAAGGTATGTGATGACATACATCAGTTCAACTCATCTGATGATCTAAGAAGCGTAGGTAATAAACACTGAATCCGGATTAACAGATCTCTTCCAAAAGGCACAAAAAAAGGCAAGAATATATCTTGCCTGATAGAATTTCAATAAATTAAAACTGGATCAATTCTGATCTTTTTCGATTTTTTGCGCCTGACGCAAATGAGTGATCTCAGCGAAAGATCTTTCTAATTTTTCAACTTCAGCAGATACAAGTTCATCAGCATTTCCTGCCTGAATAAATCTAGACAATTCTTCGCACCGGTCTGTAAACTCACCAAGGATGGTCCGAAGTTCAACATTATCATTCACTGCCGGATATTCAGACTTAGCTAACAAAATAGATTGAGTGGTAAGTTCGTTTGCATTTTGACGTATCGGTGTCAGATCACCTTTCTTAGCTGCAGTAACAAGCCCTGATAAAAATTGACTAAACGAATCCATCTCACGCCAATCTGATTCGGTAGCCGCCGCATTTTCAACCTGAGCAACATTCTTGCTCTTTTTGGATTTATTTTGAGCATTGCCTGTAAAAGAAATGAGAGACAAAACAAAACAAGTAGATAATAGTAGACTGATGGGCTTTTTCATTTGTAGGTATTTTAGAAATGCAATTTCGGCAAATAAATTGCAATTATCAAAATTTTCACCAAAAATGAGCTTCCAAAAAGGCCCAAAATGAAGAAATTACGTAGAAAAACTGCTTTTCACCCAATTCAGTGACCAGGCATGTATTATCCTCTGTTGAAAATAAATTTGAGAAAAGATCCAACTTTGATGAAGTGTATTCCTATATGCTTAGTGTTAGCCAATGGATATAAAATCAGAATTCGAAACTTTCAGGTGAATCATCCTAATCAAAATAAAGAAACGCTGCAATCGTTTTCATATTTGTATAGGTTCATCAAACACTAAAAATCTTATTATGAAAACCTTGATTTGTTCTGTCTTCATGTCTTTGCTTTTTACGATCTCCGGTAAAGCCGGTAGTTGGAAGTTCCTTAGTGAATCCGGATCAGGTGATTTCTCCTTAGGGACAAGAAATGCAGTAAGTCTTTTCAATGATATACCTGGTGAATCTCCGGGTATTGGTATCGGTGGTCAATTTCGTATTCAGTTCAGTGACAAGATAAATACTGAATGGTATCTTGACTATATCACTTCAACGATTGGAAATATCGGGGCAAGAAACGATTATCATATTGGATGGTCTGTAATGTACTACTTTGGAAAGTCAACAGGTTTTGAAAAATTTTTAAAACCATATCTTATAGCGGGGCATTGCTTTGATTACACTGAAGTATATGAGAAGAAAAAACCAAAGATCAAAAAAGACCGACTGAGCATGGCAACTCAGGCAGGACTTGGGACACATTTTAATATTACTCCCCGACTTGACTTTTCCCTCAGTACACAATACATGATGCATTTCGGAAATGAGATCCATGCCCATGAAGAAGAAGGGAAATTTATCATGGAAGAGGAAAGTCATACCATCCCGGGCGGGCACCTGCTTAGCGTATTGAGTATAAATTACAAATTTGCCAAATTGTGGTAATTAGAGATGAGAAATGCCATTTTCAAGAGTTTTGCCGGTTCTTCCCTACATTAAAATGTAGGGGAGAATTTTAATTAGCTTTACTAATTAATCTTAAAAAAGCGATGATTAGTTTAATTTTGTATAAGCATACAAAACTATTGCATCATAGATAAATTGGGACAGGTTTTAAATTCAAGTTTTTTATTTCGCAGCAACAGGACTGTTATCTGTTGCCTGATTTTCCTTTTGACCAATTTATCGATTTCACGGGCACAGGGATATAACGACGAAAACATTTCCTTAGCAGAGGGTTTATCACAAAGCTCCGTGTTTTGTCTCTCACAAGATCAACAAGGTTTTATCTGGGCCGGCACGCAGGACGGGCTGAATAAATACGACGGACTCAACTTTAAGACATACTACAATATCCCTTTTGATTCAAGTTCGCTATCATCAGGACAAGTAAGTTCTATGCTGCATGATTCTAAAGGGAGATTTTGGGTAGGGACAGCGAATCATGGATTGAACCTTTATTTACCGGGGAAAGATAAATTCATGACTTTCTCCTCAAATGAAAAATTCAATAATACACTTCTTAATAATACAATTCATGTAATTTATGAAGGACCAGGCGGCACGATTTGGATTGGTACCGGAAATGGATTGCAAAGAGTCATTGTCAGTGGAAATGATAGAGAAAAACCTAAAGTCGAGTTTGAAACGGTTTTCAGAGACACCAGCAAAACAGAATTATTCTCTATTTCTACAATCTATGAGAATGAAATTGGAGAGGTATGGGTAGGAACTCTGAGGGGTCTGTTAAGTTTATCTTTTAAAACCAAAAACTCATTTCTTCCTGAGGGTGCATTTATTTACACGAAGACAAATGGCCTTCCTTCAAATCAAATCACCGCATTTCAAATTGATCAGTTTGGCAATTACTGGATTGCAACGGGAGCAGGACTTTGTGTTTTGAATTCAAGGACTAACAAGATTACAATGGTTGAACTCCATTGTGAAGGTCCGGTTTCTATGCCTGAGATCACAAATTTTTGCATAAGTGCTGATGGCACTCTATGGATAGCTACGGGATGGGGACTCTATACAGTTAGCCAAGATGAAGTAAAAAATTTATTTGAAAAACCTCTGCATCCTACTCTATTCAAATTTAAAACCAAACAATATGATAGCGGTATATTAAGTATTCGCGAAGATAAGATCAGCAAAGGGATAATGTGGCTTGGTACAGGAGCCTCAGGAATTGTTAAACTTAGTTCCACCGCGGGAAAAAACATATATACAAATCATCTGCATGAAGTTCTTTCAACGGCATTTGTCTTCAGTATATTGAAAGACAAGGATAACATAATCTGGATAGGTACGACAAATGGCTTAATCCGCTTTAATAAAAAAACAGATCAGTATAAATTCTTATCCTCGGAATACAGCAATCCTAAGTTGCCCGGAAGTAACTACATTACCAATCTTAAGTTAGATAAGAACGATCAGCTATGGGTCGGCACACAAAGAGGATTGTATAAAGTGCATTCACGGAATAGCTCAAAACCTACCTTTGAACTCATTTCTGTGAATCCGAACTTCCCTCAGACAAATGTTCGCAAACTTGCCTTTGACAAATCAGGAAATCTGCTGGTCTTGTTTCCGGGCAGACTTTATCAATATGATACTGACAAAAATAAATCTACATATATAGTAGGGGTTTCCACTAAGGGTAAAAAATTGCCTCCCGGATTTATATACATGTCTGCCATGGTTGATAAGGGAGGAAATCTATGGTTAGGAACCTCGCAAGGTTTATACATTTATAAAAAGACCTCCGGCGACAATTTCGACACTACTGCTCCACTTGTGTTCAAACACAATCCAAAGGACACAACCGGGCTTCGATCTCATACCATTAATGATATTTATGAAGATCAAAAAGGACGAGTGTGGCTCTCCACTCCTAATGGGTTTACAAAGGCCGAATTAAGAGGCAACAAGATAAAGTTTGCCAACTATTCCACACTGAATGGATTGAAAAATAATGCCGTTTATGGTGTTCTGGAAAATCCTGAAGACGGAACTTTGTGGATGAGTACGAATGGAGGGTTGTCAAAATTTGATCCTGAAAATATTAAATTTAATAACTTCGATATCCATGACGGACTTCAGAGCAACGAATTTAACGGTGGTGCATTTTTTAGAGCACATGACAATGAATTTTTATTCGGAGGAGTTGATGGATATTCTTCCTTTTACCCAAGCGAGATTCATGAAGACACCGTTGCTCCACGAGTATTTATTACCGGCTTCTCACTCACAGGAGAGAAGAAAGTAAAAATGAATATCGGCCAGGACAAGAAAATAGAACTGAAACACGACCAAAATTCCTTTAACATAAATTTTATTGCGTTGCAATATGCCAACCCATCACAAAATAAATATGCCTACAGGCTTGAAGGATTTCAACAAGACTGGACAGAGAATGACAAAAGTAATCAAGTCAATTTCTCCCAACTACCACCCGGGGAATATAATTTCCAGGTTATAGGAAGTAATTCAGATGGTATTGTGAGTGCTGACGTTGACAGTATCGCTATCATTATCCATCCCCCTTTCTGGAAGACAATTTGGTTTTATGTTTTGATCGCTGCATTCATCTCTTTGCTTGCCTGGTTCCTTCATGCGTATCTTCTAAAAATAAAATTAAAACAACTTGAAGAGATAGAATTAATCCGCAAAGAAACTGCTGCAGATTTTCATGACGAGCTGGGACATAAACTTACGACCATCTCATGGTTTAGCGAAATATTAAAAAAGAAAATCGCACCGGAACAAAAAGAGCAAAGACTCCATTTGGAACGAATCATAGATACTGCCGGGGGCTTGTACCATACAATGCGAGATATGGTATGGGCACTCGATCCGGGTCAGGATTCTATGAAGGATCTTTACAGGCAGATACGTGAGTTCGGAGAATCTCTATTCGACCAAACGGGTGTTGAATTCAAAGCACATGAACTCAATGGCGAATTCAATGAATTGAACATTCCATTAACACAAAAAAGACATGTCTTGCTGATTTTCAAAGAAGCCATGCACAATAGCTTCAAACATTCGAATGGCAAACTGGTAAATCTGAATGTGTTCAGGGAAAACAACCATGTCACTATCATGCTCCGGGATAATGGCATTGGATTCAATCTGGACTGGAATGAAACCGGCAATGGTTTAAAGAACGTAAAAAAAAGAGCCGAACAGATCGGAGGAAAATTAAATATCACATCGAGTAAAAATGGCACCTTGCTGGAGCTTGAAGTGCCCTTGAAATCTTAGAAATTATGATCACTATTGCGCTTGTTGATGACAACCACGATCTCCGTGAGGGTATGCAGATTGCTATCAAAGAACATCCGGATGAATTTGAGTGCTTAGGTGCTTTTTCAAATGCTGAAGATGCATTATCTTATATCCCTAACCTGAAACCACAAGTTGTTCTGATGGACATCAAACTTCCGGGGATTTCAGGAATAGACTGTGTAAGGAAGTTAAAAACACTTCTTCCCGGGATAGATGTGATCATGCTAACAATATTTGCTGAGGACAAGACTGTCTTCGACTCACTTTGTGCAGGAGCATGCGGTTATATTACAAAAAACGCCTCCCCTGATGAGATCCTCGACGCAGTACGTGAGGTTAGACTTGGCGGCGCACCAATGAGTCCTCGCATTGCCCGTATGGTTGTAAAATCATTTAATAACTTCATGACATCCGTTCTTACTGACAGGGAGCAAGAAGTTCTGATGTTAATGAGCGGGGGCAACAGCTACAAAATGACGGCAGATCAATTAAACATTTCTCATGACACAGTGCGCTTTCATATAAAAAATATTTACAAAAAGCTTGAAGTGCATTCATTGCAGGAAGCTTTTGCAAAGGTGAAAAAGCAGTTTTAGACTAAGAAGTCGGAGCATTCACTTTATTATTTTAATATGAAAGTTACGTTTTACCAGACATATTTTAATTGAAGTATCTTTTGTGAATAATCGCCTGAATAGGATTTTTGAATATTTCGATTTGCGATTTTTTATTTTTTTTGAAGTTTTTTACACACCCGCAGATCACTCCCAAACTAATTTAACCTGCCCAACCCTCACGGTCCAGACTACGGTATTGTATCGCCTCCGCCAGATGCTCCGTCTTAATATCATCACTTGCATTAAGATCAGCGATGGTTCGGGAGACTTTTAAAA
>Ga0116144_10003162_pt1 | contig 16744 bp, 10 predicted proteins | sample AD_UKC035_MetaG_FD_89746 | JGI IMG/M metagenome (GOLD analysis project Ga0116144, IMG submission 89746) | Active sludge microbial communities of municipal wastewater-treating anaerobic digesters from USA - AD_UKC035_MetaG | ecosystem: Engineered > Bioreactor > Anaerobic > Digestate | place: USA...
ACGAGGCTTGTGACTCCGTTGCGCTCGAGATTCTCGCGGGCGCTGGCCACGCTCAGGGCGTCATTCTCCAGCGCCATAATGCGCGGACAGCCGAGCTTCGCCGCGGCAATGGAAAGAATGCCGCTTCCGGCGCCGACATCCAGGAAGCTTTCCGGAACGCGTTTCGCGAAGAGTTCATCAATCATTTCCAGGCAGAAGCGCGTTGTGAAATTATCTCCCGTTCCGAAGCTGAGGCCCGGTTCCAGCCGGATGACGGCTCGGCCGCCCGTATCGCCGTTCTGCTCCCAGTCGGGAACAATCAGGAGCGACCGGCCGATTTCCCGGCGGATGAAATGATGACGCCAGAAATTCTGCCAGTCCCTGGCTTCGAGCAGCCGGACGGCCGTCGCGCGCACCGGGAAGGCTTCGGCGGTTTCCACGGCGGCTTCCCGCGCGGCAGAGGCGTCAGGGAAGTATGTTTCGATCCACTGACCGCGGGCGCCGGCGCGCTCCAGCAGGACCGGTTCCAGCCCATACCGGTCGCGGATCCACTCCTGCAGGGCTTCTGCGTGTTCCTCGGGGAGTTCAACCGTCAGGACATGCCAGGCATGGTCAGCGTTTTGCTTCATCGCCAATGCCCGGAATGACAGATTTCAGCATGTTGAAGAGCTCCTTCGGAAGATTGTCGGGCCGCCAGACCGGCTGCTCCAGCGGACCGCTCAGGTGAAACTCCAGCAGTTTGGTCACCGGGAAGGTCAGCCAGTCCAGCAGGGCGGCCAGCCGGCCCTCGCGGAGCATTCGCACACGCACTTTGAAATCCAGATTGTTTGTAAAATGATAGCGGCCGGAGCCCTGCACGCTGATGATATGTCCCAGAAGCCGCGCGTTCTGCGTGCGAATGGAATTGCCGCCAATCTTGAAGTCCGCGGTAAGATCGTTCTTTGATACAATTCCGAAATTCGGATACAGCGCGGACAGAATCTTCGCCAGTCCTCCGAACAGCGGAATGCGGAGCAGACGGCTCTCGGAGATATGAATGTCTCCCCGTCCGCGCATCCGCAGGAGCATCTGTTCGCCGGTCTCTCCGGCGACTGCCAGCATGAAATCGAGCCTGCCCTCATAGGGGTGATCCGCTCCCACCCGGCGATACGCCTGCATCAGTCTTCCAAAATCCGCGCCGGCCAGAGAAAGCGCCAGTTCATAGCGCCAGAGGGGAGAATCCGCGAGCGACTCCATAACCGCGCGCGACATTTCCAGCCGGCCGCCGTACAGAACCCCCTGCAGATTTCTGACTTCAAAACGGCGGCCTTTCGCAAGCAGATCAAAGGCGCAGCTTTCCACGGCCACGTGCTGATAGGTCATGTTGGAAGCCACCACATGCGCCTCAAGGTTCATGTTGGTCAGCGTTTCATAGTCAATGCTTCCCTTCGCCGAGATGCGGGTATATCCGTCAAAGCGGAACGGGCGGGACAGCCGTTCAAGGGTTGGGCCCATAATGCGAAGGGTGGCGGCGGGATCAAAAGTGCTCTCCACGTCCACATCCACGATATCGTTCCGGAAATCAAAAGCAATCCGGCCGCGGCAGGCGCGGCTGCCGCGACGCGCGGTGACCGGATCCAGAATGAGCACCCCGTTGGTCATGACCAGTTTGGATTCCACGGAGGTGAAATAGGTCCCGCGAAAACTGAAATTCCTGCCCCGAACAGAGCCCTCAACCTGCAGGGGCGCTCCGTCGTCGCCTCGCTGGCCGGAGAACGTGAAAGAAGTCTGCGGAAGATTCTCGCGGAAAAACAGACCGCTGATAACGCGCGCCTTGCCGGTGCTTACGAGGGGGCACATCCAGCCGGGATCGAAGCCGGTGTTCATCCGGCCGCTGTAGGTTTGCGATTCCAGGTCATAGCGGGCATATCCCGTCAGGGGGCCGCTCCGGCTCTCCAGCCCTACGGAAGCCTGCAGATTGGTTACCGCAAGCATCTGATGTTCGCGGCTGAACTCCAGCGACGTTGAGGCCACCGGCAGGCCGAGCAGGCGGGAATCCTTCAGTGCCAGCGAGCCGTGAACAACATCAAGCAGCTCGCCGACCGGTGCAGGCCCGGCATCGGCGGTGAATTCGAGGGCTTCGCCGGGAAGGATTTCGAGTGAGTCCAGAGTCTGCCGCAGCGAGACCGGGGCCAGCGCCAGAAGCACATACGGAGGCAGGTCGCTGAACAGTTTGCAGGCGGCGGTGCCGTCGGTTAGATCGAGGAATCCGGCTGCCCGCACAGCCTGCTGTCCGGAGGCGACCGACAGGCGTGCAAGCGTGAAGCGGCCATTCTTGAGAGCCGCCTGCATCCGCCAGCCCTCCAGATTGACGCCCCGGAGGGTGAGTCCGCCGCCGCGTGCCTCGATTTTCAACTCGTTGGCATTCAGATCATCCGGATGAAGAACCAGCATGATCTGCGCGGAAGATCCCTGCGCGAACTGGACGGCCTTCAGGTCCTCGAGCAGGACGCGAAGCGCCGGGGTTTTCTCCGTTTTGTCCGACGGCGGGAAAATCTGACGCCATGCCTGAATCAGCGCGCCGTCCAGATTGGCCTGGGGCCGCGCAATGAAACCTTCTCCTGTTATTTTCAGCCCGCCGTAATCGGCGAAAAGATCCCGGATCTGCAGGCCCTCGTCCTCCAGCCGCACGGATGCGTGGATGCCGGACAGGCCCTCGCCCGTTCCCAGGCGCGCATTGCGGATGGCGAAACCGCGCACGCCATGACGTCCCCGAAACCAGGCGGCGGGACGCAGATTGACGGTGGCCTCTTCCGCCCGCACCACCGGCTCGGGGTCGAGCGCGCCGGCAAAATAGAGAAGGTCGTCCATCACGATGCCTTCCAGCAATTCCCAGCGAACGCGCGCGACCTCCACGCGCACGCCGCGGGCGGCCAGTTCGCGGACCACGCGGTTCTTCACCGCGTCCGGGAGTCCGACCCGGTTCATATAGAGGCCCGCCGCCAGCAGCAGAAGCACGATCAGAAGGAAGCAGCGGAAGCAGCGCTTAAGCGCGTGCACCGGCCGCGATAAAGTGCGGCCCGCCTGACGGCCGGTGGTCACGGGGTTTCTCCCGCAGGAGGCACGCTGAAGAGCGTGGCGGGAAATGCCGCGTCCCTGATCTCGCGGTCCAGTGTGAAAATAATGTCCTGTCCCTTGATCATGGCATAGAAGCCCCCGTCCTCCGACTCGTTTCCAAGCATCAGTGTTTTGCTGATTCCGTCCTGCCCCGCAAGGCCAATTGTGAGTTCATCGGCGGGCGGCGCCAGCCCGTAACGGTTCAAATCGGCCGGGTCCTCCGCCACAAACCGGCCGGCCACAAGACGGCTGACGCTGACAAGCACTTTCTGCACGGCCAGTTCATCCGGCTTGTCCTGGCGTGGACGGACGGGAGCGAACTTCCCGGTGACAGAATCCATCTGAAGCGTTTCTTCCCGCCCCGCCCCTTTGAGGGTGATGCTGCGGATCCGCGCGGGGTCGGTCGTCAGCACTTCCCGGTTGCGGTAAAAAAGGCGGTCCAGACTGATGCGTTCAATGACCTCCGACGGGATCCGGTAAAGCGGTTTCTCTGTCACAGCCCTGACCCAGACGCGGCCGTCCTCCGGCGGCAGACTTCCGACCAGAAGCTCGAAGGCGCTTTCGGGCCGGTCGGGATTCTTCAGGAAACTGACACGCATTTTTTCCGGAGCCAGGCCGAAGACGGCCAGGTTGGTCCCCGCCGCATCATTGAACTCCACGATCTCGGCGGAAGCCCATGCATTCAGCAGGGCTCCGACGCGTTCGGGGTCGGCGGCAACCGGCTGAAGTCCGCCGACCATCCAGCGCCCGGCGGCGCTGCGGCTTAAAACAATGGAATCGGAACCCGAGCCCATGCGAATGCCGTTGATTTCATGAGGCGCAAGGGGCAGAAGTCGCCGTTCGCGCCAGTCCGCCTCTTTTACGCGGAGCAGGTCGGCCAGCGCGGCGGGCACAGCATACACCGCCCGGCCGGCGGCGCGGCGGGCATAGATCAGTCTCGGATTCTCGGCCGTGGCGCGCCCGAGGATCAGGGTGCTTCCGCTGTCGTCCCCGTTGAAGGTGAGTGTAATCTGCAGCTGGGAGTCGGTCAGCCCGTATGCGCTGGCATCGCCGGTCTCGCTGGCCGTGAAATCCGAGATCTCATATTTGAACAGCGCATCAAGCCACTCGTAGATTCGATTGCGGTCGGCCCGGCCCGTGACCGGCTGGCGGAGAAGCCAGCGGCCCTCCTTGTCACGCTCCACCTGCAGAAAACCCTCTTCGCGATGAACCGCGATCTGCCGGACTTTGGAGCGTTCTTCATGGAACAGGCGGCGCGAACGCAGCAGGTCGGCATCAGCGGGCAGCACATCCAGCACGCCGCCGTCGGCCGTGAAAACCTCCGCGTGCCCCTCCACAGCCGCGTACAGCGCATTCCCCAGCGGCGTGGATGCGCCCAGCAGATAGACTGACGTTCGTCCGGCATCCGTCACAGCGATGCGAACGCGCGGCCGGTCCAGACCGAAATCTTCCGGATGCAGATTGCGGGCGGCAAGCTGTGCGGGCGTGATGGTTTCTCCGCGGCTCACGGTCGAAAGCCGGTAGAGCAGTTCATCCACCGCGCCGCCGTCTGCGGGCTCCTCGGCCGGCTTCTTCATGGTCCAGCCCGATTTTTCGCGGCGGCATTCGAAACTGACGCCATCGCTGCTCACTTCGATCGCCGTGACCGAATCCGGATTGAAATAAAAGGCACGGCCGGCATGATCCATGCGGGTCCGGGTGCTGTCCGTATTCCGTTCAAACAAAACAATAAAGAGTCCGACCAGAACAACCGTCATCAGCAGAACAAGGGTGGATTTGCCGTTCATGCGCCGCGACGCCTCCGAAGCCAGACCAGCAGGCCGGCCAGCGCCACCGCCAGGGGCAGGCCGGGCACAAGAATCCAGAACAGCTCCCGCAAATCATGTCGATTAAGGATCAGACGGCTTTCCACGATGGTCTTCGGGGCAATCGCGAGCAGCTCCTCGCGCTCCAGCACCCAGTTAAGCGCGCTCATGAAAAAATCCAGGCCGCCGCCCGCCATCGCGCCGTTGCAGACAAAATCGGAATCGCCGAAAACCACGGCACGGGTGGGCCGGATGCGGACATCCAGCGCGGGCGCGGCGCCCCGCTCCATGGCCACGGCGACGGGGACGGGGCCGCGGCGGTCCTCCAGCGGATCAAACTGAAACAGGCCGTCCCCGGGGCGGGTTTCGGCCCAGCCGTCGGCCGAGCAGGAGGCCAGACTCACCACGCGGGGCTTGTCGGACGGATCGCCCGCGCCGCCGGTACCGGCGGCTGGCGACACGGAGCGCGGCTGATAAAAAATGGTCGTAAGCCCTTTCATCTGTGCGGTGATGGGATGTTCGCCGTACTCGGTAATGAAGAGATCATCACCGGTCAGTGTGCGCGCAGGATCGGTCACCACGTCATTTCCAACACGGATGCCCCACTCCTCAAGAAGCGGGGCCAGGCCGGTGCGCACATCCTTGTCGAGCATCAGAATCAGCCGTCCGTTATGAGCCAGATGGGTTCCGATCAGATCAATCTCCGGCTGGGCGAAGCGTCTTGCGGGCCCCGCAATGACCAGCGCATCGGTGTCCTCGGGCAGAGCGGTCATCTCGCCGAACCGGACCGTTTTCACGGTGATGTTGTCGCGGCGGATCATGCGCGCCAGCGAGGAATAGCCCCGGCGCTGGTCAAAATCCTCCACCGAACGTTCGCCGTGCCCTTCCAGAAAATACACGACCGGACTGTGGGACTGGGAGATATCCTGGATAGCGGACGAAAAGGCCTGCTCGCCCTTGAAGGCGACGGCTTCGGGAATGCGGCCCTCCTCCATGCCCGGATAGGAGAATTCCACCATGTCATCCAGCCCGACATACTTGCTGCGCGCGCCGCTGTCGAACACCACCACGTTGGCTTCGCCGACCTGATATTTCTGCGCGAGCTCCTCGGTCCGCGCGAGATCGCGGGCGGGATCCACATATTCAGCGCGGATGCGCGAAGAGGCATACTCATACTCGCGCAGCAGGTTTTCGACATCGGTATAGACCTGATGCTCCGGCTGGAAGAACACGATCACGCGGATGTCGTTGGTGAGGCTGCCGAGCAGGTCCAGCGTGCGCTGGGAAAGGGAGTAATAGCGGGTGCGCGTCCAGTCCATGCGGCGGTAGTGACGAATCGAAAGATAGTTCGCCATCACCGCAAGAACCAGCGCCAGCAGGATGGCGGCCAGGGCGTTGAGCCGCGCCGCCGTCCGGAGCAGGCGCTGCCGGCGCAGGCCGCCGCGGGCATCCCGCGGGCCGTCAGGTCTGGGACTGTCGTTCACTTCCATTTTTTCATTTCCAGGATCTTAACCGTTGTGAAGAGAAGAAATGCGGCGCCGGTCAGATACAGCACGGCCGGGCGCGTGTCCACCATGCCGCGCGAGAAATCCATCATGTGCATCACGGCCGAAAAGTTCCGTCCGGCATCGCGCACCGTTTCCGAGCGCGAGATGTACGGCATGAACCCCGCAAAAAAGGCCAGCGTCACCATCGCAAACGCGGACATGGCCGCCACGATCTGGTTGCGCGTCAGCGCGGACATGAGCAGGCCGGCGCTGAGATAGAAAGCCCCCAGCAGCAGCGCGCCGAGATAGCCGGCGGCCAGCGGGCCGAGGTCCACGCTCATCAGCGGATCGTAGCGCCGCAGCACATAGACATAGGCCAGTGTCGGCATCCACATGATGAAATAGAAAGACAGGGCCCCGGCGTATTTGGCCAGCACCACCTGCGCCTCCGTGACCGGGGCGGTCATGAGGAGCTCTATGGTGCCGGAACGGTTTTCCTCCGCCAGAAGCCGCATGGTGATCAGCGGGATCAGGATCAGCAGGGTGATCCAGAAGAAGATGGATCCGAAGAGCTCGTTCATCACGGTCGCGCCGACGACGCCGTGCGCAAGGATATTCAGCAGCATCCAGAAGGTGTAACCCATCACCGCGAGAAAGAACATCATCATCACATAGGCAATGGGCGAAAGAAAATACGCGGCCAGTTCTCGTTTCCACAGGATCAGGAAGGTTCTCATGGCGGAAGACCTCCCTCGGCGTCGCAGGTCAGGCGCACAAACACATCCTCAAGCGTCGGCCGGCCGGTGGTCAGTTCGCGCAGGCCCCAGCCGCTGCGGACGACCAGTTCGCTCAGGTCGGCGCGGAGGTCCGCGCCCGGCTCCACCGCGAGCTGGTATTTTGTCCATTCCCCCGCGCGCATCACCTGCACCTGCTTCACGGCCGGCAGGGCGCTGAGCTTTGCGGCGACGGTGTCCTGCGGGCCGCGGATGTCGGCGATCAGCGGCGCGCCGGCCAGCATCATTTTGCGCAGGCTGGAAGGCGAATCGGACGCCACCAGTCTGCCGCCGCTGATGATGAGCACGCGGCGGCAGGTCATTTCGACTTCGTGGAGAATGTGCGTGGAAAGCACAATGGTGTGCTTCTCCGCAAGGTCCCGGATCAGGGTGCGCACCTGCCGGATCTGGTTGGGATCAAGGCCGATCGTGGGCTCGTCCAGAATCAGAAGTTCCGGCTCCGCGATCAGCGCATCGGCCAGGCCCACGCGCTGGCGGTAGCCCTTGGAAAGATATCCGATCACGCGGCGGCCTTCGTTTTCCAGTCCGCACTGCGCCTTGACCTGGTTCAGCCGGACCCGGCAGCGGCGGCCGGAAAGCCCCTTGAGCCGCGCGCGGAAACCCAGATATTCGTCCACGCGCATTTCTGGATAGAGCGGGACATTTTCCGGCAGGTAACCGATGCGGCTGCGGATTTCGCGCGAATGGGTCATGACATTCAGTCCGTCCACCTCGACTTCGCCTCCGGTCGGGGCGAGGAATCCGGTGATGATCCGCATGGTGGTGGTTTTGCCGGCGCCGTTCGGGCCGAGGAATCCGAGCACCTCGCCGCGGGCCACATCAAAGGAAAGGTCATCCACCGCCAGCTTGCGGCCGAACCGCCGGGTTAAATGTTTCACTTTGATCATTATCAGTTCAAAACTGCTCTCGTTAAGGAAAAGGAAAGCTTATCAGGCTTATTTGCTCCGGCAAGTCTTCTTTATGAAACGGCCAGCACCAAACCAGGGAGCGCCGGGGCGCCCGGAAGGCTGTCCGGCCCGACGCGCAGTCTAAATCTTCTTCCCGATATAAAAGGCATATCCGTAAAAATCTTTGTATTTGTAATAGAGTTCCGCTTCATGACGCTGATTTTCCACCAGATCCTCGGCCATTCTATTTCCAGCATGTTTCCTCAGGAATTCCTGCTGAAGCGGAACCTGCGGAACATAAAAATTCTCTGTCCAGCAGCTTTCAGGCAGAATAAACGCAGCGACCGGAATGTATCCGGCCTTCTGCATCTGCCCGACTTTGTTTGAGATGGTGTCTATTTCCGGATAGGCATCCTTCCAGAATTCATCTATCTCGGCAGGCCTCTCTTCGGTGAACCAGGAGGCCTCTGAAACGGCAATGAAACCGCCTTTTTTCAGAAACCTGCGCCATTCGTTCAGGCCCCGTTCGAATCCGATATTGTAAATGGCCCCTTCAGACCAGATCAGGTCCAGCTCTTCGTCCCGGAAAGGGAGTTTGTCCATTGATCCGACCATACCGCTGACCCTGTCCTGAAGATTCAGTTTACGGCTGGCGGCATTGAAGATGTCTATAAAGTCGGCAAACAGATCAATCCCCGTGATCCGTCCCGGAGCATGACCGGCCAGCACCATCGTCTGCCCGCCGGTCCCGCAGCCCAGATCGGCAATCCTTGACTCGCCGGTGAGGTTGTCCACGAAGCTCAAAGCCCTGAGAGTCACATCAGGACTGCCGGGCCCCTGCCGCTCCATGCCCGCATAGTATTCGCAGATCAGCTTGAAATCGAAATCATGAATCGTTTTATCCGTCTCGCTCATGGCATCTCCCTGCTTGTCCCGTAAAAGGTTTCTTCTTGTTGATCACAGACGGCATCCTCCGCTGCGGCCCACACTGAGATTGTTCATCTGGCCTGAACGCTGAGCGTGGAACGCTGGGAAACCATGAAGGCGCCCTGCTCTTCGAGCTTGACCGCAACCAGGCCGACCGGGTCGCCGGTCTTCACGTTCTGAAGCGCGGCGCCGGCATCATCAAGGGTCCGGATTTCCGTGCGGTTGATGCGCGAGATCCAGCTGCCCGGCCTGAGCCCCGCCTGCGCGGCCGGCCCGCCCTCTTCAACGCGCTCGACGGGGAGGCCCATCGGATAGGGGCTTTGCTGCGCTCCGGGATCGCCGAAAACAAGTCCCAGCCGGCGCGCGGACAGGTCGCGTCCCGACGGCTTGGGCCGGTCCTCGAAGGCAAGCTCCACATCCAGCGGTTTCTCCGCGCGCGCGACGGTCAGGCGCGCGATGTCGCCCAGTTCCTTCCGCAGTAGCGCCTTGTTCAGATCGTATTTCGTGCGCACGGGGCGGCCGTCCACGGCGGAGATCACGTCGCCCGCGAGCAGTCCTCCTGCGGCCGCCGGAGTTTTTTCGTACACCTCCGAGATCGTCAGTCCGTCCCCCAGATCGAAGCCCAGCCAGATGTTCTTGAGACGCTCGGGCGAAAGCCACTCGCCCAGCAGCGCGCGGACCCGCTTGACGGGAATGGCAAAGCCGATGTTCTGCGCCTCCTGATAGACGGCCACGTTCACGCCGATGAGTTCACCGTCGAGGTTAAGCAGGGGCCCTCCGGAACTTCCGGGATTCACGGCCGCATCGGTCTGCAGGATATCGCTGTACAGCTCCCTGCCCTTGTACTGCGCGGTGCGGTTCATCGCCGAAAGCACCCCCACTGAGACCGTATGCGTGAGGCCAAACGGATTGCCCAGCACAATCACGGTCTCGCCCAGCAGCAGGTCGTCATCATCGGCAAATTCCAGCGCGGTGAGCGGCCGCAGGGGATCAATCTTGATCAGCGCGAGGTCGGCGACCTCGTCGCCCGCGACAATGCGCGCGTCGTAGCGGGTTTCATCGGACAGGATCACCGCAATGCGCGAAGCCCGTTCCAGGACATGGTAATTGGTCAGAATATAGCCCCAGGGGTCCAGAATGATGCCTGAACCGAGCGAATGACCAATGCGGTAGCCCGGAAGCGGCGGCGGCCCGAAAAAATCGCTGAAAAACCGGTCCAGCAGATCCCCTCGCAGACTTAAAAAAGGATCGGTGTAGCGCACCTGCACCAGCTTCTCAGTTCCGATATTCACCACGCCCGGAACCGCCTTGGCCACGGCCTTCACCACCGGCGAAAAGCGCGGACTGTCCGGTTCAAGACCATGCCCGGAAAAAATCGTTAAAAAAATGAAAAAAAGGCCAAAAATCGGAATTTCCACGCATTTTTGGCAAAAAAATGACTTTTTTTGCGTTTTTTGATCATTTTTGACCGTTTTTGAGCATTTTTTGATCATTTTTGACCGTTTTTGAGCGTTTTTTCTTGATTTTTTAGCAATTTTCTGCTTCTCTGGTCAAGCCCGTCAGCGGACAGGCCAGAGCGCGTACCGCGTACCGCTGGAGGGTCCCTTAAAAAGATACATGTCCCCCTCTTTGCGCACGGACACTTCCGACCAGCTTTCGCCGTCCTCGTTCTGCACGCGGCATTCCACTTTCTCCGCGCCGCCGAACCAGTCGGCGCTGATGCCCGTTCTGCGCCCGCCGGAGGTGTCAAACACCTCGATGGCGCCGGGCTTGTTCGGGGCATCCGCGCGGCGCACGACAATGCTCGCGGACGACAAATGGTTCTCAAAAGCCTGTTCGCGGCCGCGGCCGTCATAAAAAACAAAATCCGGCGTCCGGACAAAATCCAGGCGCTGACCGTCCGCCAGCACGGAGGCGGAAAGAAAATCGGGCGCGGCGGCCAGCCATCCGGCCGGCGGGAGCGTCCATTCCGTTCCGCCGATCCTGACCGGCCAGTTTTTCCGCGGCGATCCGTTCACCCACAGCTCGAAACCGGCAGGATACTGGAAATACATCTGCGAGTGCTCCAGCATGCCGCGCGCGAGGGCCTCGGAAGCGGTCAGGAGCCTGCGGCCGTCCCACCACGCGATCCTGCGCGGAGCCATGCCCGCATAGAACGGCTGAAGAGCCCTCATGGAATAAAAAATCCTCGCCATCCGCTGCGGATCGTTCCAGCCGAACGGCAGTTCTCCAAGCTGTCCATGGGCCAGCCATGCCGCCATCCATTCGTCAAGCAGGCGGTCGTCAGGCGGCTGGTTCGCGCGGAAGGGCATGCCGGGGCCGAACCACAGACTGAGCGGCTGGAGCGCCATCAGCTTGAACAGCGGGAAATAACGGTCGCCGGGCTCGCGGTTCCATGCGCGCGCGCCGGTAATGAAGGCATCGGCCATCCCCGCATAGAGCGGCGAGGTTTCATCCGGCGCGACAGCCGGCACGGGCGCGCCGCGCAGCACCGTCGCCAGCGCGGCGTGGGCCGCGGTGAATCTTGCCGCGCCGGCCGCGCGCGCGTCGCAGTCCGTATGATGCCACGGCGGCGCATCCGCGATGCCGTCCGCGACCACCGCGCCCGGCGCGTAGTTGGAAACCGCCGCGCGCAGGACGGCTCCGGCCGTTTCAGGCGCCCGCGAAGGCTTCAGCGCATAGGCGGATGCGCCCAGCCGCAGCCATGCGCCGTCCGGACCGGCGCTGACCGCCGCCGGATTCCAGTTCCGGTTCAGCGGCGAAAATTCCGTGCTGTGCGTGTAGAGCGCCATCAGCGCGCCGGCTTCGCGCGCGGTGTCGGAATATTTCTTCAGCCGCTCGTCGCCGCCCCGGTGCGGATTGGCCTTCGTGCGCAGGCCGCCGCTCCCCCAGCCGTCGGTCCAGACCGCGCGGTCGGTGGCCATGATGATGTTGCTCATGCCGTAGCGGCAAAGACCCAGAAGGAACTGATGCACATCCCGATAATCCAGCTCGCCCGGAACCCGCAGCAGCAGGCGGTCGGAAAGCGGCTTCATGTCCTCTGCGCGTGCGTGCCGCACCCGCGGGAGCACGTCTTCAATGCGGTCCGAAACCGTCAGGACAATTCTTTCCTTAAAATCATTCCGCACGCCGGCGGTGGTCGGCAGATAGCGGGCGCCGCCCGCCAGGCTGTCGCCTTCGGCCGCGGGCGAAGTCATTTCCGAAGCCGCCGACCGGTACCAGTCCGGCCAGATGCTCAGGAAAAAGAAATCGCGGTTTTCGCCGCCGATCATGGCCACGGAGGGCGGCACCGGCAGGCCGAACGAAAGGAACGGGGACGGCAGCAGGTCCACGCGATCGAATCCGTCAAGATGTCCGGCGGAAAAACCCTCGGCGCGGCCGCCGGGGCAGCGCGCGTCCAAGGACAGGCTGAAATTGGTCAGGGCCAGCCGCAGCGAGAGCCCGCTTTCATACTCGGCATAGACCTCAGCGCCCTCCTGCCGGAGCACGCGCACGCGGCTGTCAGCAGGCAGGCCCTGAACAGCGGCCTCCGCCATCAGCAGGCCGCAGGGCTTCCCGTTGCGCCACAGGCTGAGCCCCGCAAGGCTCAGCGCGGCTTCAAAGCGGTATTCGGCCTCAAACCCGTCCTTTCGGCAGGCCAGCCGGTACACCCCGGGCGCGGCGAGTTCCGTGCGATGCACAATCCCGGTGGCGGGCGGACGCGGGAGCACCGAAGCATCCGCCGCGATGCCCGTTTCCAGCGCGGGGGCGGCCACCGGCTGGCGGGGCGCGAGGAAAAAAGACAGCGAATCGAAATAGATCTGCAGCGGTTCGCGGCCGCCCGCGCAGGTGACGGCCAGCCCGGCAAACTCGTATGGGAAGCGCAGTCCCTTGAGCGCGTCGGCGCCGAAGCTGCGCTGCACCAGAAACCAGCCCTGCGGCCAGTCCAGCGCCGCCAGCGGGACCACGCGCTCCATCCCCCGGGCATCGCGCAGCACCAGATCCACGCGGGAAGTCGCGGCGGCCGCGCCCTCCTCGGGCACCCGGTGAATCCAGAGCGAAACCGAATCAAAATCCTCCGGGATCGGCACCGGCGACGGCGGTCGGATCAGGAACCGGCGCTCGTCCTCGGCGCGCTCGCAGCGGAACTCCGCCGTGTATTTACCCCAGAGCTGCTTCTCATAGGTCCGCTCGAACTTCGCCTTCAGGCCCTGCGGCGCCACCACCGTCCAGCCCTCCAGCCCCTCGAAATCCACCAGCGGCGCATGCGCCTCGTCCGGATTGTTCCAGGTGAACTCGTACGGACGGTTGTCCAGAAAGCGGGCTGTGGCGATCTTGGCCAGCTCCTCTTCGGGAAGCGCGTCGGTCTCGGGCATCTCCACCGTCTTCGGCGTCGCGCAGCCGACCGCCAGGATAAGAAAAATCGCCGGCAGCCACGAACCGGAAAATATCTTCTCGCCCCCTGCCGGCCTGCCCCTATAAACCAGAGGCTTCTCGCCCCCTGCCGGCTTGCCCCTATGAACCAGAGGCTTCTCGCCCCCTGCCGGCCTGCCCCTATGAACCAGAGGCTTCTCGCCCCCTGCCGGCTTGCCCGGCAGGAGCGGAAGGTCAGGCACCCGCCCGCGAGCAAGGCTCACCTTATTCACCCGCGACACAAGGTCGCGGGGGGCTTTCGATTCCCCGCCCCTATCGCTTGAATATGATGTATTTCCTGCACACATAATTGATCATCAGCGAGGCGAACATTTTGCCAATGAACGACGACGTCGTGCTGAGCCGCAGAAAATGAATCATGCCCCAGCCGAGTCCGACGCCGATGAAAACGCTGGTCAGCGACACCGCATAAAACAGCGCCACCTCCACATGCCGGCTGTGCCGGCCCGGATGAAACACCCAGTGGAAATTGATGAAATAGGCGGTCAGGTTCGAAAAGATGAAAGCAATGCCGCTGTTGATCACAAAATTGCGCGACCGCAGCGCGTTGTCTATCGCGGGCACGTCGAGGTGAAGCAGGCGCACCACAATGTCATCGCTGTTGAGCGCCTGCAGAACCTGCCACGAAAGAAAATAGAAAATGGCCATGTCCACCAGCGTCGCAATGCCGCCGGCGATGCCGTATTTCACAAACTGCACCAGCGGATGCGCCTCGCGCTGCGTGAACTGCCTGAATAGCGCCCTGAGATTCATTCGGCTCCGTTCACCCATTCCCTGACGGCGTCAGAAAGCGGGGCGATCTCCGCCACCGTGCAGGGCACCTCGCCGGCCTCCGACGGCACCACCGCGCGCGAGCCCTTGCGGTGTCCGCGAAGCGCCACGGCCATGCGGCTGTCGGACGATATGATGTTGAGGGATTCGTCGCGGTCCCACGCGCCGAGAATCGTAAAGGTTTCCTCCCGTCCGTCGGCGTAGCGGAGCGTCACCATGCATCCGCGCCCCGCGCGGTCGGTCGGAACCTGATCAAACGTCGTGGGGCGCACCTTGTTCAGCATGGCCTCAAGATCAGCCTTGCGCTGCAGCAGGAGCGCCTGCCGGTCCTTCGCCGCCTTGTATTCGAAATTCTCGCGCAGGTCGCCGTACTCGCGCGCGGTCGCGATGTCTTTCGCCGCCGCCGGAATCTCCTCCATGACCAGCTTCTGAAACTGGCGCTGGCGCGCCTCATAGCTGCGGCGCGATGTCAGCGGGCCCCGCTCGGCGCCGTCGGAGGACGTGCTCTCGGACGATGTCCGCATTTCCTCCTCGAGCTCGGGATAGCGCTTGATGATCAGCCCCAGCAGGGCGCGGCGGTCCAGCATTTCCCAGCCGGGACTTTCCTTGATCCGCAGGAACAACTCGCGGCGCTCGGACGGGCTCATCGTCTCCAGCACCGGCCCCAGCCAGGCGTCCTTTGAAAAAGTTTTCCGAAGCTGGTTCTGCGTCTTCAGCTTTTCGCCGCTGTGCTGTGTTTCCAGCGCGCGGACCACCCAGCGCGCATGATCGCCCGGCGTGCCCAGCTCCCATTTCGCCATGTATTCCGGGTGGCGCAGCAGCCAGTACAGCACCTCCACATCCGCCACCTGGCTCTCAACGGTCAGCTCGCGGAAGATCGCCCGGCACTGCTCTTCGGCTCCGTTCGCCAGCAGGAGTTCCATCGCCTCGTTCAGCGCCGGCATCTCAAGCTGCGAGAGAACCGACAGCAGCAGGTCGCGCATCCGCTCGGCGTCAAAGGCCAGCATGTGCTGCAGAAGCGCCTTCATGTCGCGCGCGGAAAGCCCGCGCAGCGCCTGGTGCAGATGCGCGGCATCAAAGAACGTCTCATACAGTTCCGGGGCATTCACAACGGAAGCGGGCACCTTCAGGTCGTCCGCGGCCATCGCCGCGCGCGCGCGCCAGTCCAGATGCCGCAGGCCGGCGCCCTTCACCACAAAGGCCAGCCGCTCCCCCAGCGCCTCAAGCTGCTCCGGCGACGGAGCATCAGCGCCGGCGGCGATGTAATCGTCCATCCGCTCCAGCAGCGCGCCCATGTCCCGCTCGCCGGCCAGCGCCGAGAACCAGTCCTCGTCAAAACCCTTTTCCTTGTGGAGAATGCGCAGCGGATCGGTCCGCTTCGCCGGAATTTCAAACAGCGGATCTTTCTTCAGGACCCTGCGGGCGGCCTCCCAGAAGGCCTTCCAGCCGGACTCGGGCATCAGCCGCGGAATCAGGACCTCCTGCAGCATGGCCACCGGCATGTCGCCGAAACTGCGCAGCGTGATGCGCACGATCTCCGCGGGATCAGAGGCGATCAGCGCCTCCAGCGCCTGCGGATCGCGCATCTTCCGCGCCAGCAGGTGATCTTCGTCCAGCAGTTTCAGGGTCTCGCCGGCATAGGCATACGAAAGCTCGTGCCCGCGCCGCTTCTCGAAATCAATCGTCACCTTCTTGTAGAATCCGTCCGTGCCGCGCACCGTGCCGGCGCCCCAGGTCGCGTCATAGCACAGGGTGCCGGGCTTCAGCGCGCGCAGCAGTTCCAGCCTTCGGAAACACTCGGCCAGCGGGATCTCCTCATCGAATCCGGCCGAGTACACCAGCGCGCGGTCGTCGGGCGCGGGGCCCACGGCGGCCAGGGCCTCCTCCTCGCACACCTTCCGGAATGCTTCGGGGTCGGGATGATGGGCCGCGCGCATCCTTAATATAAGGAGGGCCTGGTCCGTCAGCCCCTGATCGGCCAGCGTCACCTGCATCAGCTCGGCGCTGCTGTCGGCCGTCTCGCGGCGGCCCGCCCGGAACTCGTGCTCCAGCCAGCGGCGGAGGGGTTCAAAATCAATCGGCTCCTGCTCCAGCATGGAGAGAAACGCGCTTTCATCGTGTATTTCCTTAATAGGCATAGAACTCCTGCCATCCGTAACGTGATTCGAAGCGGCATAATGCCCGTAAAAACGGGGTTTGGCAATCCCCGGCCGCATTTTTTTCAAGGAAGCCGCCGGCCGGGGTGTTGATGGCCCGGAATGAAGAAAAAAATAACCGTCTAAAATTTTCCAAAAAGGACTTTACAGGAACCCGGGTCTGCGTAATATTTGGATAAATCATAGGTGAGGTAATTATGCGCAATGTACGTCGTCATGCGGAAAAGATTTTCATGGTCCTGTTTGCGGCAGCCCTTCTTGCTGCGCCAGCCTTTGCACAGGACGCCGTCTACTCCCTCAACGTCGTCGGCTTCCAGAAAGTGGCCGCCAAACCCACAGCCCTGACCCTTGCAGGCAACCCCTTCGAATCCCCTGACCCCGAACTCAATTCCCTCATCTCCACGCAGCTGACGGCAGGAGCAAACAGTG
>Ga0116144_10003170_pt1 | contig 16726 bp, 12 predicted proteins | sample AD_UKC035_MetaG_FD_89746 | JGI IMG/M metagenome (GOLD analysis project Ga0116144, IMG submission 89746) | Active sludge microbial communities of municipal wastewater-treating anaerobic digesters from USA - AD_UKC035_MetaG | ecosystem: Engineered > Bioreactor > Anaerobic > Digestate | place: USA...
CTGGCGGAAGGGATTAACACCGATGCGGTGATCAGCGAACTGCTGAAAACAATCTCAGCATGATCTTTGATGAGACTACCCTCCGCAAGCTTAACCAGCTTGCGCTTGTCGCCAGCAAAGTACGCGCCGGGGTCTTAAAAGGCGAGCGCCGCTCAACCAAGCGCGGCACCAGCATCGAGTTTGCCGACTATCGCGATTACACACCCGGCGACGATTTGCGCCGCCTGGATTGGAATGTCTACGCCCGCCTAGAGCGGCCTTTCATCAAGCTGCTTGAGGAAGAAGAAGACCTGGCTGTTCACATCCTGGTGGATGCATCCAAATCGATGGACTGGGGGGAAAATGCCCTGCACAAGTTCCAATATGCGCTCAAGCTGGCAGCGGCCTTGGGCTCTGTGGCCCTGGGCGCAGGGGATTACCTGACCGTTACCCTGCTGCGCGCGGCCCAGTCCCCGGCACAGTACGGCCCGGCGCGCGGCCAACAACACCTGATGCGCCTGTTAGCCTTCTTGGAACCGCAAACCTGCGACGGGACAACGGACTTGAACCAGATGCTGCGCGATTATACGCTTGCGGCCCGCCGCCCGGGACTGACCTTCTTGATCAGCGATCTCTTCAGCCCGGCTGGCTTTGAGACTGGGCTGAACCAACTGCTGTCGCGCGGCTATGAGCTAACCCTGGTACACCTGTTAGCGCCTGACGAACTGGAACCTCCACTGGCAGGCGATTTGCGCTTGATTGACATCGAAACCGATTTTGGCCAGGACGTTTCGCTGGATGCCGGTTTGCGCGAGCTGTACCGCCGCCGCCTGCAAGCCTGGCAGAATGAGATCCTGTTGCTGTGTGGGAAACGAGGCATACGCTACCTGCCGGTTAGCACAGCATATCCCTGGGATGAGCTGGTACTGTTAGACTTTCGCAAGGCTGGCATTGTTAAATAGAGAAGGACGGCGCACCCGCACCGTCCTTCTCTATTTTTCTAGATCGCCAGTACCAGGGCGAATTCTTCGAGTGTGTAGGGTTTCAAGATCACGTCTTTGACACCTGCCTTGAGGTAGGCGGCAGTGCGCTCAACGTTTAGCGCCGTAGAAACCACCAGCGTGCGGCCGATCAGGCCAGAGCCTTTGAGCTTTTCGAGGATATCAGAAACCGGCTCTGCTAACAGCGCTTCATCCACCATGATCACATCTGGTTTGAGCTTGCCATCCAGCTTCGAGGCGCGTGTGACCCAATAGCCTGCGGCGGTAAGGGTGTTGATGGCAAACTGCGCCCAGGGATCCTCATCGTCGATCAACAGGATATGTGAAGTACGCTTATCGGCTTTGGCAAGGCCAGGCTCTTGATCAGAAGACGATCCTGCTTCTGGGCTGGATGGAAGTAGCACCGTAAAAGTGGTGCCATGACCAGCCTCGCTTGAAGCAGTGATCCGGCCGTCAAGCTGACCGATGACATGCAAGCAGGCCGGCAAGCCCAGGCCGGTGTGGCTGGCGCCCTTGGTGGTGATGAATGCGGCCCAGATCTTGTCGATCATCTCAGCGGGGATGCCTTCCCCGTCATCCACAATATCCATGCTGACGTAACCATGCTCTTCGGCCGGGGCAATCGTAACGGCCACGTGCGCCGCTGACGCCTCCAGCGAATTGCGGAATAAGTTACCCAAAGCCCGCGCCAACTGCGTGGTATCCGCCATGACCATGGGGGTATCAGAAGCCACATTCAGCGACAACTGGGTGGGCGGCATGCCGATGTGGTAGGCGGCTGCCTGGACTACATCTTCTAACATCGCCGGGCGTGGCTTTTGCTCGCGCGCCGGGCCAAGCAGATTCTCTTTCACATCTACGATCAAGCGCGCGCTCTCGTCGATCAGGTCCAGGTCTTCACGGACCGAGGCCAGGTCCAGGGGCTCTCTCTCAAGATCACTCTGGATGCGGGCGATGGTGGTTGTGATGGGCAGGGCCTTATTGCCGATCCAATGTACGGCCTGGGTGGTGGCGGTAGCCAGGGCTTCATAGGTCTTGGTGCGCAACAGTTCTGCATTGGCCCGGTCAAGCTCGCGCAGCAGTTGGGCATTATTGATGGCAATCGCCAGGTGGTCGGCCATTGTTTGCAGGGTCAAAATATCATCGTCGCCAAAGGCCCGTTCTTCAGTGCTCTGCACCGTCACTGCGCCCAGAACCCTCGAGCCTACTGCCAAAGGCAGGGCCATCTCTGAACGGGTGTGCGGCAGGTAGAGATTCTTAAAGTGCACCCGTTCCTCGCCAACATCGAGGGCAATGCGTGCCTCGCACAGGCTGGTGGCCAGGCCAATCATCGAATGCCCACCAACCGCCAGCTTGTGACCCTTAGCCATCATGGCGGCCCCCGCCTCGCCATACCCGGCGCGTAAGACGGCGAATTCGCCCGTCTCATCCAGCAAGAAGATGCCCGCATAATAAAAGCCGTATGCCTGGCAGATAATATCCACGGTTTCGCGCAGCAGCACATCCAGGTCTAAGATGGATGCCACGCGTTTGCCGACCTCGTTGGCGGCGTTCAGAAGGCGCGCCCTGCGTTCGGTGCGCTTCAAGAGGTCCTGGTTCATACGGTGTAAATGCGAATTGGTGATGGCAATTGCCAATTGATCTGCCATGCTCTGCAAGGTAGCCACATCTTCTTGGGCAAAAGCATCAACATTGGTGCTTTGCACGGTCAAAGCACCAATCACTTCGTCGGCCACAATCAGGGGTAGGGCAATCTCTGAACGAGTCCCCGGCAAGTAAGGATTGCTGGCAAATTCGATCTCATTCTCGACATTGCGCGCAATACGCGCCTGGCGCAAGCGGGTAGCCATCCCAATCATCGAATGCCCGCCAACAGCCAATTTATGCCCGCTCTCTACCATGCGCGCACCAGCCTCACCTCGTGCAGCCCGCAAGACTGCCCATTGGCCAGTTGAATCGAGCAGGAAGACACCTGCATAGTAGAAATCGAACTCGTCACAAATAATATCCACACTCCAGCGCAGCAGCTCATCAGGGTCAAGAATCGATGTGACCGCTTTAGCCACGCGAGCGGCATTTGACAGCAGCTTGATTTGACGTTCAGGTGGGGCTTGCTTGAGCGGATTCATGGGTTATTCGATCTCCTTAAAGATAGTATGGATCTGGTCGAGCAAGGTCTGCTCTCGGCCTTTGACACAGTAATTGCGCGCCCCCCGAGTAATGGCCTCTTTCACCTTAGCCACTTCATCGTAAGCGCTCAACACGATCATTGGGAAACCCGGCTGAAGCTCTTGAATACGGCTGATCAGCTCCAACCCGGCGCCAGAAGCCTCATCGCCTTCAAAATCGGGCATGTTCAAGTCCACCAGCGCCATATCAAACGGCTCGTCCGAATCCAGCCCGGCTTTGAAACTGTCCAAACCCAGGCTGCAGGTTGAGGCCGGAACGACCTGATAGCCTGCCCGCAGGAGCGTCTTCTGCATACTACGCAAGATCAAGGGCTCGTCATCTACAATCAAGATCTTTTTCGCTTTGGTCATATTTGCCTCCTCAATAATCTCATTGATCCTTGACTGCCGGCAGCATCACAGTAAAGACAGTCCCAACGCCTACCTGGCTTTCAACGCCAATCCGGCCCTCAGCCTGGTTGACGATGGCCATGCAGGCAGAAAGTCCTAAGCCTGTGCCGCCCCGTGCCCCCTTCGTGGTGAAGAAGGAGACCCAAATTTTTTCCAACATCTCAGGTGCAATGCCAGGGCCATTATCGACCACCAGCACCTCGAGAAAACCCGGCTCATTTGAATAGCGTGCAATCACCCCAATCGAGGGATTCTCGGTCTGGTGAAGCGCTTCCCAAGCATTCTTGATCAGGTTATTGAAGACCTGCCCAATCTGACGCCGGTCACCGCTGACGGGTGGCAAATTAGCCTCATATTCGGTTTTGACCACCCCGCCAGGCAGGCCCATCTCAAAGATCGTCTCATCCAACAGCTCTGGCAGATGGATCGAGACCACGTTTTGCAAACGCACCGGCCCGATCAAATCTTCTTTGATGACCAGGATGCTGCGGGCGCTTTGCTCAACGATCGCCAGGTCTTCCAAGATCGACTCCAGGCTGCCAGGCATGATAAACGGAGGCGGCTCAAGCTTAAACCCCTGTTGGGCCACCGTCTGAAAGATCTCTAGCGCTTCAGGCCACAGCGGGTGTTGTTCGCGTTGGTCGGGGGAAACTGCCAACAAAGCCTGGAAAAGACCCAGTAAGCGCACCAGGTCTTCACGCACGCGGTTGACACTGCTGGGGATTGGTGCGGCCTTGTTGCCCACCCAATGTATCGTTTCGCCGGTGGTCTGGGCAATGGCCTGGAAGGTTTTGTTACGCAACAGATCCTGGTTAGCTTGTTTTAAATCGCGCAGCAAGAGCGCATTGTCAACCGCCACAGCTACGTGGTTTGCCAGGGTTTGGAGGGTGTTGATATCATCATCACTGAAAGCATTGACCTGGTCAGACTGCACTGAAAGCGCCCCCAACACCTGGCCTTTGACAATCAACGGCAAAGCCATCTCAGAGCACGTCGCCGGCAAATACGGGTTGATGAAACGGTGTTCTTCCTGGCCCACATCTAAGACGATACGAGCCTGTCGATTTAAGATCGCAGTGCCAACGATTGAATTCTCATCAATTTGCAAGCGATAATTATTGGTCAACATTGCCTGGCCGGCTTCGCCGCGCCCGGCCCGCAAAACCGCCCACTTGCTCAGCTTCGCGTCTGCTGTTTCCACCGGTTCATCACACAAAAACAGGCCAGCATAGTAAAAATCGTATTCTTCACAGATAACATCGACCGTCACGCGCAGCAGATCATCCAAGTCCAAGATGGAAGTGATCACGTGGCCGACGCGGGCGGCTGCCTCCAGCAGACGCTGGCGGCGCTCAAGCACCGCAATCAGGCGCTTATTTTGTTCGATCAAGAAGGCATTGCGCTCAGCGGTTTTGGTCAGCTCGCGCACCTTCTCTTCCAGGATCTCAACCAGCTCGGCCGCATATGCCCGCTCGTGGCGGGCCTGGTCGGGCAGCACATCGCGCTTGCCCTGCAAATACTCTTTGACTTCATCGGCAAAGGTATCCACGTCCAGGGGCTTGGTCATGTAGCCATCGCAACCGGCAGCCAGGGCACGCTCGCGCGCCCCAGGCGAATTGTCGGCCGAGAAGGCTACTAGGCGCGTGTTGGGCAGCAAGCTTTTCAAGCGTGCCGCCACCTCACGCCCGCTCAGATGTGGCAGGTTGATATCCAGGAGGATGAGGTCGGGCTCGGTCTGCATCGCCAGCTCGATCCCGTTGAGGGGGTCACTGGCCTCTAAGACAATAAAATCCTGTGCCAAAACGCGGCGAACCAAAGACCGCGCATCGGGTGTGTCGTCTACATAGAGCACCTTAGGCAGGGATTTAATATCCATTTTTGAAGCGGGTACCGAACTAATTATATCATCCTAGTGGTTCCATTTGTCCGCGCAGCTTGATGACAGTATCCTTGAAAGTAGCCAACTTCTCACGTTCTTTTTGCACCACGTTGGCCGGAGCTTTATTGGCAAAGTCGCTGTCCAACAACTTCTCCAGGCGTGCCACCTGGCTTTCGGCTTCTGCCAAGGCTTTGGTTAAGCGGGCGCGCTCTTCACCCAGGTCCACCAGCCCGGCCAAGGGTAAGTAGATCTCAACTACGCCAACCACCAAGGCCACGTGCCCTTCAGGTTTCTCTGGCAGGTGCTCAACAATCTGCAGCGCGGCCGGGTCTAGCTGTGCCAATGCCGCCAGGGTGACCGACTGCTGGCGCAGCACATCCGTCTGCGCACCGCCAACCAGGATCGCCGGCAGGGGCTTGCCGGGGGGAACATTTTTCTCAGCCCGCAGGTTGCGGATGGCCCGGACGCTCTCTTGAATGAGACCAAAATCGGCTACGCGAGCGGCTTCCCAGGCTTCCTCGGGGCGCGGGGCGGGCCAGGCTGCTACGATCAAGGCCTCCGGCCAATTTGCAGCCAGGTCTGCCAGCGCCGACTCTTTCAACGCCCGGCGCAGATGCCCCCACAATTCTTCGGTGATGAACGGCGAGAAGGGATGCAGCATGCGCAAGCACAGGTCCAGAGCACGTGCCAGGGTCTCGGCAGTGTAATACGCACGCTCGCCACCTTCGGCCAACTGGCGCTTAGCGATTTCCACGTACCAATCGGCAAATTCACTCCAGAAGAAGTCGTAGATCTGGCGCCCAGCCTCGCCATACTGGTAATTCTGGAACAGGCGCTCCACCTCGCGGACCAAAGCTTGCAAACGGGCCCAGACCCACGAATCAGCCAGGGTCCAGCCTGCCGCCGGCGCGCCCGTGCTGCTGCGCCCGCCAGCGTCGACTCCGTCGAGGGCTGCGATCACAAAACGCCCCGCGTTCCAGATCTTATTGGCAAAGTTGCGGTTGGCCTCGACCTTTTTGACACTCAGGTTCATGTCGTTGCCGGGGGTCGAACCTACCAGCAGGGTAAAACGCAAAGCATCGGTACCAAACTCGTCCATCACCGGCAGCGGGTCAATCACATTGCCATAGCTCTTGCTCATCTTACGCCCGTGCTCATCGCGGATCAGGCCGTGCAGGTAGACGGTATCGAATGGGATCTGACCCGTGAACTCCAGGCCATCCATGATCATGCGCGCCACCCAGAAGAACAAGATGTCGTAGCCGGTCTCCATCATCGAAGTGGGATAGAAATATTTATATTCAGGAGTCTCTTCGGGCCAACCAAGGGTAGAGAAAGGCCACAACCCCGAGGAGAACCAGGTATCCAGCACATCGCTATCTTGCTCAATATGCCCGCTGCCGCAATGTGCACATTGGGTAGGATCTTGACGCGTGACGGTCATTTCGCCGCAGTCGGCACAGTACCACACCGGCACGCGGTGCCCCCACCACAACTGGCGCGAGATGCACCAATCTTCAATATTCTCCAACCAGTTGTAATACACCTTGGTAAAGCGCTCTGGCACGATGCGAATGCGGCCAGAACGCACCGCGTCTAAGGCGGCCTCGGCCAGCGGCTGGATGCGCACAAACCATTGGGTTGAGATCATGGGCTCGATGATCTCGCCGCCGCGCTGGCTGCGAGGTACTTTGAGGGTGTAGGGTTCTTCCTTGATCACCAACCCAGCGGCGCGCATATCTTCCCACAGCCTGGCCCGGCAGGCAAAGCGCTCCAGGCCCTGGTATGGGCCGCCGTTCTCATTCACATGCGCCGAGGCGTCCAACATCGAGATCATCCCCAGCTTGTGCCGTTGACCAAGCTCATAGTCATTGGGGTCGTGACCCGGCGTGATCTTCAATGCACCTGTGCCGAACTCGCGCTCTACGTAAGCATCTGCAATCACAGGGATGACCCGCCCCAACATGGGTACAACCACCTTGCGCCCCACAAACTTCAGGTAACGCGGGTCTTCAGGATGGACAGCCACGGCAGTATCGCCCAGGATGGTTTCGGGGCGTGTGGTAGCCACAGGGATGAATTCATCACTCGAGCCTTCGAGCATGTACTTGAAATAATATAGTTTTCCCGGCTCCTCGGCGTATTCCACTTCCAGGTCTGAAACTGCCGTCTTCAAGCCCGGCGACCAGTTGATCAGGCGCGGGCCGCGGTAGATCAGGCCCTTCTCATACAAGCGCACAAAGGCCTCGCGCACAGCCTTTGACAGGCCCGCATCCAGGGTAAAGCGCTCGCGCTCCCAATCACAAGAGGCCCCCAGGCGACGGATCTGGCGGGTGATGATGCCGCCATATTTTTCCTTCCAAGCCCAGGTGCGGCGGGTGAATTCCTCGCGCCCAATCTCTTCGCGGCGCAGGCCCTCTTTGGCCAAGGCCTTCTCCACCTGCAATTGGGTGGCGATGCCGGCATGGTCTGTGCCCGGAACCCACAGCGTGGGGATGCCCTTCATGCGGTGATAGCGGATCATCAGATCTTCCATCGAGACAAACATGGCATGGCCCAGGTGAAGTTCACCGGTTACATTGGGCGGCGGGATCGAAATCACATAAGGCTTTATCGATGGGTCAAAACCTGGCTGGCGCGGGTCGTTGGTTGGGCGAAAATAACCGCTCTTTTCCCACCACTCGTAAATGCGCTGTTCAGTGGCTTTGAAATCGTATGCTTTGGTTAGTTCTACACTTGCCATAATCATCCTCACTTGGTTAGATTCCAGGTTGGCAGGGCTGTAAGCCAAGCGCCCACCAGACCTCAAATTGATATCCTGTTTCTTTACGCAATGCTCACCATAAGCTTCACCAGGCTGCCAGCCTGGATCGTCTCAGCGGGCAGATCGGCTTCGCTTACCAGCTCCACCTGAAGGGCACGGGTAATGCTGACCAGATCGGGGGCGGCGTCACGCAGTGCCTGGCGCAAACTCGCCGCAGCGCTTGCTTCTACGCCTGCCCCAACCGCTAATTGTACCCTCGATAACTCGGTTCCCAATGGCAAATTCCGTTCACTTTTAAAGCGCCGAACCGCGGTGGCAATTTCCACCAGCAGCGCGCCGACTGCTTCGGCAGCTTCGTCTTCGTCTTCAGGGCAAGGCGTGGGCCAGGTTGAGCGGTGGATCGAAGGGGATGCCCGCCCCGCCTGGGCTTCTTTTTCGGCAAACATGCCCTGGTAGATCTCTTCGGTGACGTATGGCAAAAAAGGCGCCAACAACTTGATGACGGCAAGCAGCACGTAATAGAGGGTAAAGCGAGCCCCGGCATGGGTTGCCACAGCCGGATCGTAGAGGCGCTGCTTGCTCATCTCCAGGTAGTTGTCTGCCAGCTCAGTCCAGAAAAAGGTTTCAATCTCACTCTTAGCCGTGGCATAATCACAGTCTCGCATCAAGAGGGTAGTGCGGCGGATCAGTCTTTGCAGCCTTGCTAGGATCCAGCGGTCAGCCGGCGAGCATTGACCGGCGGCATCCTGGCGCAGCGGCACCTGGCTGCCCAAGAACTGCTCGGCAAAACGGGCCACATTCCACAGCTTGGTGACCAGTTTCCCGCCAATCTGGATCTTCTCTTCATTGATGACCGAATCTTTGCCTGGGCCGGTGCTGGCTGCCCAATAACGCACCGCATCCGCCGAGTAGCGGGCGAGCATCTCCATGGGCGGCATGGGCCCACCCCCGCGGCTCTTGCTGATCTTGCCCATGCCCTCGCCTGCCAGGCCCCAACCCGAAATCAAGACGTTAGCCCAGGGCAGGGTATCGAAGTGGAAATGGGTTTTCACCAATGTATAGAAGGCCCAGGTGCGGATGATCTCGTGCGCCTGGGGACGCAGGGAAAAAGGAAACACCCTGGCGTATAAGGCCGGGTCGTCCAGCCAGCCCCCCACGATCTGCGGCGACATGGAAGAAGTCGCCCAGGTATCCATCACGTCTTGGTCAGGCTCAAAGCTGGTCTCGCCGCACTTGGGGCAGGGTACATTCGGCTGATCCTCTAGCGGGTTGACCGGCAGCCGCTCCAGTGCTGCCAGCACCGGCTCGCCGCAAGCTTTGCAATACCAGACCGGGAAGGGCACGCCATACGTGCGCTGGCGCGAGATGCACCAATCCCAATTCAGGTTCTCTACCCAGGCACGGTAGCGGGCGCGCATGTGCTCGGGGCGCCAATCCACTTTCTCACCAGCCGCCAGGAGTGCTTCTTTGTAGTCCATCACCCGGATGAACCACTGCTCCGCCACAATATACTCCACCGGCGTATCACAGCGCTCGTGCACACGCACCGATTGCGGGATGCGCTGGGTGCCCAACACCAGGTCGGCTTGCTCCAGCGCCTGGCGCATTGCTTTGCGCGCCTCACCCAAAGGCAGGCCCGCATAGGGCCCGGCAGCATCATTCAGCCGCCCATCCCGCTCTATCACCGCCCGCAGCGGCAGGTTGTGCGCCCGCCACCAGGTCACATCGGCGGTATCGCCAAAGGTACAGCACATCACGGCCCCAGTGCCCTTGCCGGGCTCAGCCCCCGGGTCTGCCAGGATGGGCACCCAGCGGTCGAACAACGGCACGCGCACCTTGCGCCCCACCAGGTGCTGGTAACGGGCATCTTCTGGATGGACGAAAACCGCCACACAGGCAGGAAGTAGTTCAGGGCGGGTGGTGGCAACCGGCAAGCTGTGAGCTTCGCTTTCACCCGGCGCGCCATCAAGATAGAAAGCCAGGGTCACAAACTCGGTGCTGCGCTCAATATCGCTCAACTCTGCCTGTGCAATGGCCGTACGGCATTCTGGGCACCAAATGGCCGGTGCCGAGCTGTGATAAGCCAGGCCGTGCTGATACAGCTCAATAAAGGACCGTTGGGCAATCCGCTGAGCAGGCGCATCAATCGTTCGATAGGTGTAGCGCCAGTCGATAGACAAGCCCAGGCGCTGCCACAAGGCACGGTAATCACTTTCTGCCTCGTCGCTGATCTGCAAGCAGCGGGCGATGAAGGCGCTGCGCCCAATATCCGCCACCCGCACGCCCAGGCGTTTTTCCACCAGGCGCTCAGTGGGCAGGCCGTTATCGTCGAAGCCCATAGGGTAGAAAACGTTACAGCCATTCATGCGCCAAAAACGCGCCATGAAATCTGGATGGCTGTAAGAATACACATGCCCCAAGTGCAGGTGACCCGAAACAGTAGGCGGTGGGGTGTCGATTGAGTAAACCGGGCCGGCCGCATCAAGCGAGAATTGGTAGACACCCGCTTCCTGCCACTGGGCTTCCAGCCGGGGTTCAACTTCTTTGGGGTCATATCGTTTTGTCAGCGCCATCTTACACCTCCAAGGTAATCAATTAAAACAAAAAGCCCTTCCGTCCACATGAGGACGAAAGGGTATGCCTTCCGCGGTACCACCTCATTTCACCAGGCAAACTACGCCTGGCGCACTCATCCCCCCGACCATCATCAGGGGCTGCGCTGTAACGGGCTTACCCGTGCCGTTCTACTCAGGCGAGGATGGTTTTCGGCCACAGCCTTTTCTTCGGCATCTATTCTGGGCGACATTCGGCGGGGTTTGCTGGAGACGGCTTGCAGCCAAGGGCCTATCTCTCTCTGGCAGCGCGCCTGCCACCTACTCCTCCCAGATCAAGAAAATTATACCAGATATTTATAGGCGGGGAAAACCGTCATCAAGACGCATTCGGATTAAAAAAGATTAATGTTTCTTGACTTTTAGGGGCAGTTTGTGCTATCCTTCACCACATTCTAATAAGGATAGGGATTTATGCAACGCGAACGAATTGCCGATAATGTCTACTACTTTCAGAGTGACCTGTATGCCCAGGTGACCGCTGGAGCTGTGGTGGGGCCCAATTGGGCGGTTGTGATTGACACCCTGGCCCTGCCAGAAGAAACGAACCAGATCCGCGATTTCATCGAGCAAGAGCTGAACCTGCCGGTGCGTTACGTGATCAATACGCATTATCACGCCGACCACTGCTGGGGCAATTATGCCTTCCCCGGCGCCACCGTCATTGCGCATACCCTTTGCCGTCACAAACTGAGCACCACCGGGCAAGAGTCGCTGCAAGAGACCCGCCGCCAGAACGCAGCTTTCCGGCGGGTGAAGATCGTATTGCCACACCTGACCTTTGACGAAAACAGTCTCATCTTGCGAGTGGGCAAAAAAACGCTCACCATGTTCCCGCTGCCAGGCCCGTGTACCGATAATATTGGCATCCTGGTCGAGGAAGACCGTGTCTTGTTCGCGGGGGATGCCTTTATGCCGCTGCCCTACGTGGTGGATGGCGATATTGACGAGACCATCTTATCCCTGAAAAAGATCGGCAAGATGGGGCTAGAGAACGTGGTCCCGGGGCACGGGGATATTGTGCTGCGCGGTGAAATCGACGGGGCAGTCAAAGACAACCTGGCTTACCTGTCTGCAGTGCGCAAGGCTGTTCGCAAATCGTCCCGCCGCCGCTATCCTTGGGATGTATTGGAAGAGGTGGGCGTGGAAGAATGTGGCAAGAGCCGCGTGTTAATTGGCGGACTGGCTGAAGAACTGCACCGTCGTAACCTGCGCGCGGTCTACTTCCAGCTCTACGGCGAGGCACCCAAGAGCAACCCCGGCGACGAAGAAGATTACGAAGAATATTACGACGATGTCGTATCCGACGAGGAATGATGCGCTTCGGCCTGCTTTTTGCGCCGCCGAGCGCGCAGCCCCACCAGGCGCTCATTCCCGTCAATTAGCCGTTTGATGTTGGGGCGCAGCGCCCAAAGCATTGCGCCAAAGGCTAGTAATCCGTATAAGATATTCTGCCATTCGCTCAGCCCAGCAAAATAGCGCAGTGCGAAGATGGTGGCAACTACCAGGCCCACACTCATCGTAGCCACCGAAGCGTAGCCCACAAAGTACAGGATCAACGCGCCCAACGGCACCAGGATCAAAACACTGGGGGCCCATAATGCCATTGCGCCACCCGCACAAGGTGCCGCGCCGGCTCCACCGCGCAGTTTGATGCGCCCATCTGCTCCCCGTTCGATCAAATAAAGTGAATAATTATGCCCCAGGATGGCGGCCAACGGCGCCAGGCTTTCTGCCCAGGCATTGCCTGCCGTCAGCCAACGGGCAACCCACACCGCACAAGCACCCTTGAGGATATCCAATAAAGCGGTAGCAATTCCAGCCCACACGCCAGCCGCCCGCAAAGCATTCGTGCCGCCAGTACGGCCGCTCTCAACCTCGCGAATATCTCTACCAGTACTCACCTTAACAACTACCCACCCAAAGGGGATAGAACCAATCAGGTAACCCAACACAACGCTAACCACTACCCATACAGCTTGCATAACGATTTACTCCTCCACTTCTTAGTTTGGCAAATCTAACAACACGCAAACGAGTTAAAGGTTACTCAAGCAGAGATCCGTTGAAGCGGGACCTCAGAAACCAGGGTTTTATCGATCACAAATACCCTGCCCTGCCACTCACCTGCCGAAAGGGTCAGAATGAGATACAACACGCCAGGATAAGCAAACTCAACCAGGTCGGTGGACGAGGGCTCCAGCGGCCCGGCGGGATGAGAATGGTAGATCGCCAAGAGCTCCAGGCCGCGCTGCTCAAAATCCATAAAAGCACGCACCTGCTCTTGAGCATCCATCCGGAAACGGGTGGCGCTGTGCAAGGTATTCGTGATTTCATAGCACATCTGCACACAGCCATCCAGGCCGGCCAACAAGCCGCAAGCCTCTTCGGGCAGGCAGCGCCCGGCATGCGCCTGCACCAGGCCCCAAAGATCGGCAGGGATGATTAACCCAGCCATGCCGCCGCCACCCATGAAACCAACCAGGCCAGCAGAGGTTCCCAGATGGCCTGGCGCAGGGGGCGTTCTTCTACTAAAGATCCGATCAGGGTGGTCAGGGCATAAGTCGGCCCCAAGAGCGCCAGCCCAAAGCTAACAGGTGAGAGCGGCCAATAATGCAAAGCAGAAGCCCCCTGGCTGACGAGCAAGGCAATGATGGCCGCTTCGTACAACAGCCATTCACCGTGCAAGCGCAAATGCAAGGTGCGCAAGCTCACCAACCAACCGGCCGCCGCCACCGCCAAAAAGACCGCGTACAGGCGCGCGCCTGAGGCGCTCAGCGCTACAGCCAGCACCAGGTACACCGCAAACGAGACCGCCGTCAAAGCTGCGGCGGCCAACGGCTGGCGCAGGTCTTCTGCATCCACGGCAATGTATTCGGCAATCAACACCAACGCCAGCACCACACTGCCAGCCGCCAGGCCCAGCCACCAGCCCAAGCCAGCTGGCAGTTGGTTGAGCGGGATCCCGATCACCAGGGCAGTCAGGGCAGGCAGCAGCCAGTGGTGATAGGAATGCCGCCCACTCATCGCCGGGTGATCACGCAGAAGCCAATCAGAGCCGGCAGCCGTCAAACCTGCCACCAGCACGGCTACAATCGTCTCGATATTGAGGGTAATGGGCAGGTACAAGCCGGGAAGCTGGAGCGCCAGTTGGCGCTCTGGAAGCTCAATAAAACGCGTCAGCGCGTAAGAAAGCATGATCATCGCCGTCAATACACTGATACGGTCGGCGCTGGGCAAATTTCGACTGCGGATGGCACTTTGCATGGCGTGATTGTACTATGGGAAACGCTTTTTTGGGATAGCGGGAATATCAGGGTCGCCTTTCGCCTGTCGGCGGGGGGTTAATGATATAATCTCTGCCTGGAGGTGAACCATGATCGTTACAACCAAAAAGCTTTTTGAGCACGCTTACGGCAAGTATGCAATTGGCGCTTACAACATCAACAACCTAGAACAGACCATGGGTCTATTCCGCGGTTGCCTGGACGGCCAGGCGCCATTCATCATCCAGATCAGCAAGGGTGCGCGTTCATACACCCACAAGAAGATGCTTGAAGGGCTCATCCGCTCTGCCGATGAGGTCTTCCCCGAATCTATCTTTGCTGTTCACCTGGACCACGGTGACGAGGCGACCTGCTACGACTGCATCAACAGTGGTTTTTACAGCTCGGTGATGATCGATGCCAGCCACGAGTCTTTTGAAGAAAACATCGCCATTACCAAGCGCGTGGTCGAAGCCGCCCACGCAAAAGGGCTGGTGGTAGAAGCCGAGCTGGGCCAGTTGGGCGGCGTGGAAGAGCACGTGGCAGTCAGCGAAGCCAATGCCAAGCTCACCGACCCCGATCAGGCCAAGGAATTCATTGAACGCACTGGCGTCGACTCGCTGGCCTGCGCAATTGGCACCAGCCACGGCGCGTACAAGTTTTCGGGCACCCAAGGCTTACGCTTTGACGTGTTGGAAGCCATCCAGAAACTGAAGCCGGGTTTTCCGCTTGTCATGCATGGCAGCAGCTCGGTACCCCAGGATGAGGTCGCTCGCATCAATGCCGCCGGCGGCAAACTGATGGGTGCAAAGGGCGTCGATGCCGACCAGTTCAAGCGCGCCGCGCAGTTGGGCGTGACCAAGGTCAACATCGACACCGATGGGCGCCTGGTATGGACGCGCGTGCACCGGGAGTTCTTCCGCGACCAACCGGATAACTTTGACCTGCGCCCGCCAGGCAAGGTCTTCATGGCAGAGTATGCCAAGTTCATCGTCGGCAAGAACGAAAAACTTGGCAGCGCCGGCCAGCTCCCCGAAGTGCGCAAAGCACTGGGAATTTAATCGCTTGACTCAGGCAGTTGAGATGCAGCATGTCTCAACTGCCTGTCATTGATATGCCTGTCTCTGACCAGGGTGTTAACCGCGAGCGGTACATGCTCGTTCCGCGCACGTTGATCTTTTTGACGCGCGGCGAGAGGGTGCTGTTAATAAAAGGCGCACCGCATAAACGGTTGTGGGCCAATAAGTACAACGGCATTGGCGGGCATATCGAACCGGGCGAAGATGCGCTCAGCGCCGCCCGGCGCGAGCTGAACGAAGAGACCGGGCTGCAAGCGGAAGAGCTGCGCCTGTGCGGCGTGGTGACGATCGATACGGCCCAAAACCCCGGTGTGGGCATTTACATCTTTCATGGCGAATGCCCAACAGGAGAAGCGCGCCCTTCCAGCGAGGGTGAACTGACCTGGGTGAAACGCGATGAAATTCCTCACCTACCCGTGCTGGAAGATTTGCCTGTTTTCCTACCCAAAATAATGGCTATACGCAAAGAAGACCCGCCCTTTTCTGCCCACACTTCTTACACCGCAGACGGAAAGATGGTTATCCGCTTTGGGGAATAAAGCGCTGACCGCAAAGCATAAAAAATCGGCACCGGCGAAGGGGATCGCCAGTGCCGATTTTTTCATCAACCAGTTCAAGGAACCAGGATCGTCACCGTTCCAACCGCCTGGTTGACTACCAACTCTGCACAAGGTTCGCCTGCTACGTAAGCCGGCGAGAGATAGAATTCGCCTTTCGGGCGGTAGTCATCTGGCAGGCGCAAGTTGCCCAAGCCACTCTCTGAGCGGATGCGCAGGGCAAGGCCTTGCGGGGCGACAATCGCCATTTGACCCACACTGCCATTCAGGTAAGCCGTAAAAGTGCCTTCCGCCGGCAAGATGACCGCCAGGCGGCCCACCGCCACCTCGGCGCGCAAACCACCGAGATCGAGGTTGCTCAGATCAAGATTCATCTCTCCGCTGGCCAGGTGGATTCGAATATCAAGGGGAATGGCCTGGGTAACTTTCAAATCCCAATGCCAACGTTGGCCACCACTGGGAGCCAGGAAATTGTCTCCCTGGCTGCTCATCCGCAGTACGCCCACCCCATCCTCTCCAACAATGTATTCCGCCAGTGCCGCATCGCCACCCCAGGTCTGCACGGTGCCGTCGATCAGCAAGTCAGCCTCGTCCGTGGCCGACAGGCGCAGGGTGCCCACCGGCGGATCGATCTCAAGCACGGCCGAGGTGGCATGCTCCAAAGCTGTGCGCACCGTTTGCGGGGTCAGGCGTCCCAAGCTGGCGTTCGAACCGAGATACCACAAGGTGCCGACCAACAACGCCAGGGTGATCAAGACAGACAGCAGGGTCCCCCAGGCGTTGCGGCGTCCAAAGACCAAGTCAAGACCCACGGCCACGATCAAAACCGGCCACAGCTTCACCAGCAATTCCCAGGCATCCACGGCTAATAAGTTGAAATTGTTCAACAAAAAAGCCGCCCCCAACCCTATCATCAGGACGGGGCCTGCCAAGCCGTGACGCTGCCAGATGCCATCCAGGCCGATTGCCACCAGGATCAACGGCCATAGTTTGATCACCGTATCCCAGGC
>Ga0116144_10003179_pt1 | contig 16700 bp, 30 predicted proteins | sample AD_UKC035_MetaG_FD_89746 | JGI IMG/M metagenome (GOLD analysis project Ga0116144, IMG submission 89746) | Active sludge microbial communities of municipal wastewater-treating anaerobic digesters from USA - AD_UKC035_MetaG | ecosystem: Engineered > Bioreactor > Anaerobic > Digestate | place: USA...
CCCACTCGTCCATCAGCGGCATGCACTCGTGCGCCGGGATCGACGTGCAGTCCGGGACGGGCGGCAGCGCATCAGCCGGGGCCGGAGCGCATCTCACCTCGGGCGGCTGCGGCGGCGCGATCGCGGGCCTGGTCGAGTTCCTGCTGCACGCGGACAGGACGAGCAGGAGCAGAACAGCGATCAGCAGCCGGCAGTGCGGCGGCCTCACGGTAGACGATGCGGACACGTTCGCGGGCCTCGGTTGTGCGCAGGTCGATCGGCGGGAGCGCCTGCCAAAGCCACGATTGCGTGGCTGTGTGCGTGGATGCGGCCGCGCGGGCGGACTCGTCAGCAGCGGTGCGGGCGGACTCGGCCGCTCTGGCCTGGTCGGCCTCGCACGCAGCGCGGCCGTGGTCTCGGCCCGTGGCGTACGCATACCAGACCACGCCGAGCGCCAGGGCGACCGCAGCGAGCGCGAGGTAGGCGCGCATCAGTCGCTGTCAATCCAGCGGTCGATGTACGGGCGGCCGAAGTAGCCGAGAGCGACGCCGACGATCAGGGTGGCAAGTGCAAGCATGATCTAGTCCTCAGTCGTTCGCGCGCAGGAGCGCGCTGATGCAGATACCGATGGCGACGCCGAGCAACAACAGGGCGACGCCTACCATCACTCCACCCCGCACGACACGAGCCGGGTGCCGGTCAGCCAGTCCACGCGGGCGACCTCTGCCCTGCACTTCTGGTGCCGCTCTTGCTGGCGCGTCCAGACGCCGGGGCAGCGCCGGTTGCCCGGCGTCGAGCAGTCGAACCCGGCAGCAAACCGATACCGCAGCAGCGCATCACACGCCTGCCTGTACTCGCCGGCCAGCAGGTGCCGGCGCATGCTCGACGACCGCCAGTTCCCGATGCCGAATTGCCCTGTGAAATCCAGGTAGAGGTCGAACTCGCCTTGCGTCAGTTCGACGCCGGGCAGCGAATCGCGGAACCTGTGCGCCTCCTGATCGTGCAGCGCCGCTGCGAGCCGTGCGGCGCGCTCGCGAGTGATCGGCGGGTCCGTCATGCGGACCGGGTTGCCATCCTCGTAGCGCGTGCTGCCGTGGCCGATCGTAGGCCTGTCGCCCTGCGTCGGGATGATCGGACGCTCGGTGAATCCTTCGTTCGCGACCCATACCGCAGTGCCGGCGGCGCTCAGCGAAAGCGCACTGACCGCGATTCGCAGGACTGTGGTTTTCATTCCTGCCGGAGGCGTTCCAGCTCCAGCGCGTGTTTCTCAGCATCGCGCCGGTCAGCGCGGTGCCGGTACAGCCAGTTCATCAGCAGACCGCTGACCGCTACCGCCAAGCCGCCGTATGCCGCCAATTCGTTTGCTGCCAGTCCCCCGATTACCGCCACGGCTGCCCCCGTTTGCGTGGTTTTGCTCGCAATGCCTGCGATCGTGGACTCGGCGGCGGCACTTTTCAGATCCATCGTGGCTCCATAAATGCAGTCACCCGGGTAGGAGACGAGCCGCCCTAGGCCCGTGCATCGACGATGCTGGGCCGGGCCTGCACTGCCGGGGTTGTTGCCGACACTCACCGGCTTGTCGGTACGGTTGCGCGGGCAGGACTCGAACCTGCGCCTGCTGGTTATGAGCCAGCTGTCGTGCCACTCGACCACCGCGCTGCAGAAACGAAAACGGCCGCCCGAGGGCAGCCGTTGTGGGGTTCCAGAAACGACGCTGCCCGCACGTGGCGGGCAGTAGTGGGATTTCTTGGTATGGCTATTTCTACTCGATTTCACGCACACATGTCAAGCGGCGAATTTCTTGATCGAGAACGCAATCTGCGCCCTGATCTGATCACCAGTCACTCTGCGCCATGGGGGCGGTGATCCTGTAACCGCCTTGAAAATCGTGCTCGACCGCTCTGCGAATGAGCGTTTCACTTCTGCCGTGGTCGGGAGCATCAGCCACTCGCCGCGTGTCGCGTAGCCGCGAAATTCTGAGAGAGTTCTCGATTCGATTCCGAGGGCTCGCTTCTTCCCGCCTGCTGGAGCGAAGCACGCGAGTTCGATCAGGAATGGGCTATTGCAGTAGATTGCCATCAGCCGCTCGAATGGCTTGGTGCTGATACCGACCTTGACCAACACGTGATTGGACGGCATTTCGGCGAACGCTTGATAGACGAACCACGTATCGGTCCGACGCGCACGACCGTCTTCGTCGTATGGACACAAAGTGGTGATGCTCATGCTTCGATTTTACCTCACGTTTTCTGTGCGCACACAATCCCACGCCGTCTCAAGGTGACTACGCCGCTCGCGAGATGGCCGACAACGCCCCGGCGACGCGCTGAAACCCGAAGTCGTGGTAGGCGTAGTAGGTGCGCCGGTCGATCACGCGCCCGAGCAATAGCTCCGCGGTCGCGCGGCGCTCGTGGCTCTGCCGGCCGCTGCCGCAATAGTACGCCCGCAGCACGATCGCGAGGTGCCGCGCGTCCCGGTGGATGTCGTGCACGATGTCCTCGATCTGCATCTCGAGATCAGGCACGCGGAACGGCTTGTAGCCGATCGACTTCGGCGGCATCTCGCCCTTGTGCTCGATCAGCACCTGCAGCATGTCCTTCGACCGGTGACCGAGCAGCTCGAAGTCGCGGTCGAGCCGGAACTCGCGGCCCCAGGACTCTAGCCGCCGGCGGACGTAGACGTCGAACGGAGATGGCGGCGTTTCGTCCTTCATGCGGCCTCCCGCGGCAGGGTGGTTTCATCGAATTCGAACGTGAGCGCGCGGCCGTCCGTGCCGCACAGGGGATAGCGCCTACCGAACAGGCTGCAGGTCTCGAATCCTGCCGGCGCATTTCGGTCTCGGTGAATGCAGTACGCACAAGCGTTGCGCAGGATGCGCGCGCGGATGCGTCCGCAGATCCGGCGCTCGACGTTCATCTCGGGCGCGCTGTAGTCGCTCATGCGGCCGCCGAAACTTGCTCGGTCATCTGCGCCCACAGTGCGATCAGGATCGCGTCGGCCCGGCCGATGTCCCTCTTGCGCGCGAGCGCCGACGCCGCAGCCGGGAACCGCTGGATCGCCTTCGTGCGCGCCATGTCCTTGTCGCAGCCCAGCAGGCCATGGTGCCGTTTCCACGTCTGCGGAGGCACCTCGACGAACCCGATCCGGAGCGCGCCGAGCACGCCGCGCACGACGCCGTCCGACTGCCCGAACCGGAAGGTGCTTGCCACGCCCTGCTTCGGCATCGCTCCGACCTGTTCCAGCACGGCCACGGCGTAGGCGCCCGGGTGCGCGCGCATCACCTCACGCACGGCGTCGGCGAGGCTCGCGGCGTTGATCTGCATCCCGCCGGCGCGGCGCGGCGTGATCGGCATGTCGACGAAGCGGTCGAACTCGCCATCGGCCAAGAACGCGAGCGCACCGGACTGGCCCGGGTCGATGCCGATCGTGAGACGGTGCGTCACGCTGCCTCCTTCGTGGCTTTCTCGCGCCAGAACGGATCAGGGTCGGGAACGTCGATGCCCTGCTCCGCGGCGATGCGCTGGATGAACGCGTACATCTCGAGCGCGACCTTCGTCGTGATCTCATCGCGCTCGCCGCGCTCGTTGCGCGTTGTCGTGCGGATCGGTACCGGCCGCCCGAGCACGTCCAGGCGCTCGCCGAAGAACTTCCGGCACATGAACCGGTGCAACTCGGCTTTGTCGTCCGACCCCTGCAGGCCCATGAATTCCATGATCGGGCCGTATGCAGCGCCGAACAGGCTGCGCCTCTGCTTCGCGGTGCGCGTCGGCTGGTACGGCTCGATCGTGCACTTCCACGATCGATTCAGCGGCAACCGGTCGATGAAGGCGTGCAGGTTCTCCGCCACCTGCTTCCGGTCTGGGTGATCCTTGTGCAGGACGTAACGCTGGCTCATCGCGGCAGCACCCTGTCGTAGTAGTTCGGCAGCTTCGTCGGCTGCCCGAATCCGCGCGGCGCGCTTAACGTGCGGGTCTCGCAACGTTCGTGGACCTCGTGCAGCTTCCCGTCGATGCGCGCGAACACGGTCTGGCGATCCGCGAGAGGTTGGTCGCAGAGCGGGCAGGTTTCGGCGCTCACGCCGCCCTCCCCATCCCGCGAATCGTTTCCTCGATCGCCTCGCGGATGTCGACGACATCGACGACCTTCCCCGCCTTGTAGTAGCCGACGATCCGATCGCGGTTGCGCGCCTCGATGCCTACCATCTTCTGTGTGTGCGGGTCCACAAGCTCGACGCCATCATCGCCGCGCATCACGAGCGCGAACGTCCCCTTTACCCGACGACGCAGCGCAAGAAACGCCCATTGCGCGAGATGCATCGGATCGCCCACTACGCTTTCATTTGGTCTGCCCATATTTCCTCCCGATTACCTTCTCGTCTTCCTCGAAAATCTCCAGGTCCGTCATTCGCCCGAACATCCCCAACACCTGCAACTGATCAAGAAACTCGAACTCGCTCGGCATGGCTCGCTTGATTAGCTCTCGGTTCCGTGCGCGCTGGTCCTCCAGCTTCGACACTTGCCGCGACGCAAGCTCGCGCATGGACAGCTCAGTCATTGCCGGCCCTCCGGTCGTGACCGATCGAGCGCATACGGCCGAAGCCGCGCGGCTTGTGCTCGAGAACGGGCGCGCTAGGCAGCCCATCCGGCGCGTCCGTGAATCGCTGATAGGCCAGCTCGGCACGAACCGGAACCGACCCAAGCTCGCCGTTGCGTTGCTTGCGGATCAGGATTTCCGCATAGCCTTTGTGCGGCGAATCGGCGTTGTAGTACTCGTCGCGGTACGGCATAAGCACGACGTCGGCGTCCTGCTCGATCGCACCGGACTCGCGAAGGTCCGACAACACAGGCCTCTTGTCCGCCCTCCCCTCCACGCCGCGATTGAGCTGGCAGATCAGGACGACCGTGATGTCCAGACGCTTTGCGATCCGCTTCAGCTCCCGCGTGACCTCCTGCACAGCCAAGTCCTGACGCTCGGCCTTCGGCATCGGGACGTGGCTCAGATAGTCGATGACCACGATGCGCGTCCCGTGCGCCGCGTGGACCTGCGTGATGCGCGCGACCAACGACGCCAGGTCGCGCACGGATTCGTCGAAGAACAGCGGCAGTTCGGCGATCGTCTCGGATGCAACGGCAACGCGATGCCAGCTTTCCTCTCGGATTCGCTTTGCGTCACGAACCTCGTCGTGTGGGACGCTCGCCTTCGCCGACACCAACCGTTGCAGGCACTGGCTGGTAGACATTTCCAGCGTGACGAAATGCGCCGTCTCGCCGCTCTCGGCGCACGCCATCGCCATCCCCAGCCCGAGCAGCGTCTTGCCCATGCTCGGACGCCCAGCGACGATCACCAGGTCTTTCCGGCACAGTCCGCAGGTCATCGCGTCCAGCCCCGCAATCCCCGTCGTCACGCCGAGCAGAGACCCGCTGCGCTCGGACTGCGAGTGCATCAGCTTGACCAGATCGCGTACGGCATCCTTCGCCGTCTGCGTGTGGACCGCCTGACGGTTCTCCACCGCGCCCAAGATCGCCTGCGCTTCCGCCAACGCGTCGTCACCGGACAGCTTCGCAATCCGCGTCCCGGCGTCCGCTACGCGCCGCTGCTGGGCCTTCTTCGCAACGATCTCGGCGTATGCCCTGACGTTCGCAGAGCCCGGCGTGTTGCGCGCCAGGTTGAACACGAACTCGTCCAGCTCCCTCGCGTTCGCCCACCCCTGCGCGCGGATCAGGTCGCCGATCGTCACCGGGTCGACGGGGCGATTGACCTTGTGCAACCCGCCGATCAGTTCCCACAGCGCCCGGCAGTTCCCGTCCCAGAAATCCGCCGTGGTCAGCACGTCCGACACGCGCCAGTAGGCCGTCTCGTCGATCATGCAAGCGCCGATTACCGATTCCTCGGCTTGGATCGAATGGGCGGTCATTGCGGGCGCTCCATGCGATGCATCGCTTTCTCGAATACCCGCGTCACAACCTCAGCCCGCAGCAGGTAGTCGAAGTCGGGGCGCCAGTTCTCGTGCCCGTTCCGATACGGGCCAACCCCGCTAAGGAACGGGTCATCAGCACATTCCTCGAAGTACGCATCCCAAAAATCCTTGGTGCGGCGCTGTGGGCTTGCCTGCCATGCAGACCTAATCAGCGTCTTGCGCTTCGTGGTGATCTCGCGAACCTTCGGTAGCCGTCCCATGGTGCGGTTGAAGGCGTCGGCGATGTGCTGGAACGGGATTGGCTCGCTCCGTGTGGGTGCGTCGTCATCGGACGATGCACATGCTTTTTCTTCCTTTCCTTTCCTTTCCCTTCCCTTCCCTTCCTGCAATCCCAACTGCTTCCCCGTTGCTTCCCCGTTGCTTCCCCGTTGCTTCCCGGTCGCCATCTGTTCCGTAAGCGATTGATCAGTCGATGAATCAGGAGCGGGAAACCTGCTCGGCTCCTGCGCTTCCTTGCCGCCGAGTCGCTGGTGTTCGGTGAAAGTGTCGATCTGCCCGTATTCCTTGCCGCCGACCGTGTATCGGCGCACGAACCCGGCTGCGGCCAGGATTTCGAGCGTGTCGGCCATGTCGAACGGGAGGAACGGAAGGATGTCCAGCTTTAGCGTGCGCGGCTTCCACTCGAAGCGGCCAGCCTTGTCGCAGTGCCCCCACAGCCCCTCAAAGACCATCATCGGGTACTGGCCAGGGTGGGCGATTTCGAGGTCTTGCAGCCCCTCGTGACGGAAAAACTCCGGCTTCACCGTGCGAATGCGCGCCATTACCGAAGCCCCCTTTCCCTCTCCATGCGCTCCACAGCGGCCCTTGACCGGCCCTTGACGAGCAGCGCATGGCATTGCATGTACTCGCGCGCCTTGACGTGATCGACACCGGCGTTGGCCATCGCCTTGGCTGCGCACTCGGCGATCATTTCCTCGCGCGCCTGGTCGGTCATTGCGACGGCGCGATCGCGCAGGGCGGCGTAGGCGGATGGGGTCATGCCGCCTCCCTCATCGCGTCCAAACACGCCTCGCAGCGATCCGTCCCGGTCGGCACGTCGATCGTCAGGCCGCGAACCTTGCCGCTGCTGTCGCCGCCGGCGAGCTTCTCGGACATGCGCGACGGCGACAGGTCGATCTTGCCGGCGATGCCGGTCAGGCCCTCGCTGTAGATGCGCTGCGCCATGTGCTCGCGCAAGGACTGATTGCGCGCGCTGATGCCGGCCTCAAGGGTGAGGCTCATCTGCTTCACGTGGATACTCCGGGGAAAGTTGGGGAACTCGTGTTCCCAAGAAAACCCCTGCGCGGGCCGAAAAATGGGGCCATGACGATCTGCGCAGGAATCGAAGAAAGAACGGCCGGCCCAACCCGGCGCACCGCCGGGACCGTAAGCGTGTCGGCCGTTGCGCCCGCTCGCCGAGGAGCGCGAAGAAGGTGGCCGCGCGCCGTGCGGGGATTCACGGCGGCGGCCGTTTCGTGCGCTGGGGGGTTCGCACGAAAACTCATGAGGTCAGGCCGCCTTCTGCTCGGCGCCAACATTCGGACCAAACAGATCGGGCCGGAGCTTGTAACGGAGCTTCAGCTCCCAGCTCTCATGGACCGGACCTTCCGGCGCCTTGTGCACGGCCTGCCGTGAGATTCCAAGGGCCTTTGCCAGCGCCGCCTGGTTGCCGCCATAGGCAGCGACCGCCTCGGATTTCAGAATTTTCTTCTCCATTCGCACAGTCAACCATAGATGACCCTCGCGGGTCAACCGCAGTTGTCCCGTGCGTGGCAACAATGGTTGACATGGAAACCCTCGGACAGCGCCTCCGGGCCGAACGCATGGCCCAGAGCAAGACGCAGCTCGATCTGGCTGTAGCCGGCGGCGTCTCGAAGCAGGCCATTGCGAAGATCGAGTCCGGCGACACTGCGCATCCGGCAGCAACTACGATCGAGCCAATTGCGCGCGTGCTCGGCGTGAGTGTCCGCTGGCTGACGACCGGGAAAGGCCAGAAGGCGGGCGCCGCTGCGGACGACGCATGGGCGGACATCCGTGGGTACAAGGTGGCTGCGTCCCTCGGTGACGGCTCCCCACCGGACGAATACGCGGAGGCGTACAAGCTGAAATTCAGGGCCGAGAGCCTCGCGCGGAAGCGCCTGCGCATGGAGGCGAAGCTCGCCGGCAAGCTCTGAGGCGCTCGCCATGTCCGCTTCCGTGTTCAGGTGGACCGTCCTGATCTTGTCCGTGCTCGCACTTTTCGCGCGAGGGACAGCGCGCACGTCATCCATGGTTGACTTCGTTGGTCAACTGTAGTTAACTGCCTCCCGCGCCATCACGGCTTGGGAGCAGGCAATGCACGTCACCACCACGGTCTCCGCCACCAGCATCACGGTAGGCACGCACTACAACAACGGCAGGCAGTTCGTCCTGCTGTACTTCGGCGAATCCGGCGGGTCGGCGATGCTGACCCAGGCCGAGGCAGCCGAGTTGCGGAACGATCTGTCCGCGATTCTGCCGGCGTCCCACGGCGCGATCGCCGTGGATCTCGTGCACGCGGTCCGGCGCGAGCGTGACGCCCGCGCGGAGTACAACTCGGCACGGGACACCTTCGACCGCCAGCGGTCGCACGGTCTGCTGAGTGCACGGATCGCAGAGACCGACCGTATCGCAGCCATCGTGCTCGACGGCGCGGCGCAGCTGAAGCAGGCAGCAGCATGAATCGCCGGCACACCGACAACATGGTGTCGCCGCTGACGGAGGCGCTGCTGTTGCTCGCCGGAATGGCAATTGCCATCGCGGTCGGGATGCTGGTCGACTGGATCGCGCGGGGTGCGTCATGACGCCCGCGCAGATCGTCGCGCGCCTGCGCGCCCTCGGCATCACGCCCGATCCACGGTTCGCCGCGATGGCGGCCGGGAGGCGCGCATGAGCCAGCCGGCACGCAACAGCGCGCTGCGCGACCAACGCATCGGCCGGCGCCTCGCCTGCACCGGCGGCGCCCGCATCCTCGCCGAGGCCGAGGAGGCCCCCACGAACCGCGAGCGCATCGCGCGCTGGCGCGTCACGCAAGCCCGGTTGCCGCTCGAGGCGACCATCACGCCGATCCAGAGGAAAAAGCCATGAGCGCATCCGTCGTCGATATGCGCGCCTTCGCGCGCACCCGCGTCCCGCTGACCGACGAGCAGTACGCACTCAAGCGCGTGCGCGACGCCTTGCGAGGCAGGGTCAGCGATTCCCGTATCGCCCAGGCCGAGGCGCGCGCCGAACGCCTCGTGCTCGCGGGCGGCGTGGCTCTGCCGCGCTGCATCGAACGCGCCATCGCATGGGCGCTGTGCGCCACCGATCCGACCCCGAACCCGCCGCCGTTCGCGGCGTGAACCACCCGGTTGGCCAGCATCGAGACGGCTCCGCGCTTCGCCCAGCGCCGCAACGCCCCGCGCCGTAACACAACGAATCGACACCGGCAGACACCGACCAGGAGAAACGATGAACGCAATGATCCGACAGAGCAGTGAGCTGGTGAGCGCGGACCGCGCCGACGCCATCCGCACGGCTCTGAAATCCAGCTTGTACCCCGGCGCCGCCGACGAGTCCGTCGACCTCGTGCTGTCGTACTGCAAGGCCGCCGGACTCGACCCGATGCAGAAGCCGGTGCACATCGTCCCGATGTGGGATGGCAAGAACAAGGTGATGCGCGATGTCGTGATGCCGGGCATCGGCCTGTACCGCACGAACGCGGCGCGAACCGGAGAGTTTGCCGGCATGTCCGAGCCGGAGTTCGGCCCGATCGTCACCGAGCGGATCGGGAACCGCGATGTCACGTTCCCGGAGTGGTGCAAGGTTTCGGTGCGCCGGCAGTTGCCGAGCGGTCACGTCGCAGAGTTCACGGCCGTCGAATACTGGGTCGAGAACTATGCGATCAAGGGCGGCAAGGAACAGGACCAGTCGCCGAACGCGATGTGGTCGAAGCGTCCGCGCGGGCAACTGGCGAAGTGCGCGCAGGCCCAGGCGCTGCGCATGGCGTTCCCGGAAGCCGTCGGTGCGGCGCCGACCGCAGAGGAAATGGAGGGCAAGGCCATCGGCTCCGATGAGCATGTCGTAGTGCAGTCGGCCCCTGCCGGCCGGCCCGAGCGTCAGCCGTACCCCGTCGCCGACTTCGAGGCGAACCTGCCGAAGTGGCGCTCCGTGATCGCCGAAGGCAAGCGCACGGCCGACCAAATCATCGCGATGGTCGAGTCGAAGGGCTCGCTGACCGACGCGCAGCGCGAGCAGATCAGGACCGGGCGACCGCCGGATGCGCCGATCGATGGCGAGTTCGTCGAGACGCAGGCCGAAGGCGATGCGCCGTGAACCTGCGACGACTTTCGGTGGATGACCTGTCGCGCCTTGTTCGCCTGGACTCGACCACAGGGCGTCTCTATTGGAAACACCGGCCGATTGAGTTCTTCCCGGCAGGCGGTGACCAAGTCCGATCCTTCAAGTCGTGGAACGCTAAAAACGCCGGGAGAGAAGCCTTTAAGACTCGTTCCGGTAACGGCTATTTCCACGGCTGCATTTTCGGTGAAAAGGTCTGCGCCCACGTGATCGCGTTCGCGCTGCACCACGGGACATGGCCTGAGCAAACTGTCGATCACGTCAACGGCGACCGGATGGACAACCGCCCCGAGAACCTCCGTGACGTGCCGCATCTGCAGAACATGCGGAATCAGCCTCGCAGCATCGCAAGCAGCACCGGATTCACCGGGGTGCACTTCAGCAAGAGCAGGAACAAATACGAGGCGCACATCACCGTGAATGGGAAAACCGTGCACCTCGGGCGCTTTGACCAAATGTCAGACGCCGTAGCCGCGCGCAAGCGCGCGAACGCCGAATACGGATTTCATGAAAATCACGGGAGAGCTTCAAATGCGGCGCATCACGCATAACTTCACCCAAGGCACAAGCCAATGGCACGAACACCGCTCAACGCATTTCGGAGCATCGGATGCGCCAGCCATGATGGGCATCAGTAAATACCGCTCGCGAGCGGACCTGATCCGCGAGAAAGCCACCGGGATCGCTCCGACAATATCGGATGACAAGCAGCGGTTGTTTGATCGCGGTCATGCAGCGGAAGCGAAGATTCGCCCAGTCATCGAGAGGTTGATTTCGGACGAGCTTTACCCAGTCACGATGTCTGCGGACCTGGACGGCCTGCCTTTGTCGGCGTCTCTGGATGGGTTGACGATGGACGGGGGAACCATATTTGAGTGCAAGCTGTGGTCGGAACCGCTTGCTGCGCAGGTCCGCGCCCGTGAACTGGAACCACACTACACCGCACAGCTTGAGCATCAGTTGCTTGTTTCTGGGGCGGAGCGCGTGATCTTCGCGACTGGCGACGGCGAAGATAACCTGGAATGGATGGAGTACCGAGCTGTTCCTGGCCGCTCGGATGCGCTGGTCGCAGGATGGCGCCAGTTCCGTGCCGACGTCGCGGCGTACGTGCCCGAGGCGACGAAGCCGGTCGCCGTGGCCGCGCCCGTCGAGGGCTTCGGCGCCCTATCCCTGCGCGTCGAGGGCCGCGTTCTGGCAAGCAACCTCGACGCCTTCCGCGCCGGCGCCGAGGCGTTCATCGAACGGCTGCCGAAGCCGGCCGAGCTGCAGACCGACCAGGACTTCGCGAACGCCGATGCCGCGGTCAAGGCTTGCGCCGAGGCCGAAAGCCGCATCGAAGCCGCGACGGACGCAGCGCTCGCGCAGATGGCCGACGTCGACGCCGTGCTGCGCACCGCCGGCACGATCCGCGAGGCGATCCGTGCCGCGCGCCTGGCGCTCGACAAGGCCGTGAAGGCCGAAAAGGAGAACCGGAAGGCCGCGATCGTTCGCGCCGGTGTCGATTCCGTGCGTGAGCACTACGCCGCGATCAATGCGACGCTCGGCGAGCACGTCATCGGTTGCCCGGTCGCAGTGACGACCGACATCGGCTCGTCGATCAAGGGCCTGCGCACGCTGACCAGCATCACCGATGCCGTCGACAAGGCGGCCGCGGCGGCGAAGATCGAGGCCAGCCAGCGCGCCGAGCGCGTGCGGGCGTGCGTGGCGATCCTCGCCGAGTTCAAGGATCACGCGCACCTGTTCGCCGATCGGGTCAGCCTGTGCGCGACCAAGGAGCCGGACGACCTGCGCGCCATCGCCGGCCAGCGTGTCGCCGAGCACGAACGGAAGGAAGCCGCGCGGATCGAAGCCGAGCGCGAGCGCATCCGGGCCGAGGAAGCGGCTCGGATCGAGCGGGAGCGGATCGCGGCCGAGCGTGTCGAACGCGAGACGGGAAACGTCCCCACGGCTGCGGCTGCGCCGATCGCTGCCGAACCTGCGGCCGCTGGCATTGCTCCGGCTGCGCCGACTGGCGCTGTCCGCGATAGCGGCGCGCGGATCAAGCTCGGCGATCTGAACGCCATGATCGCCCCGCTGTCGATCACCGCCGACGGCCTTGCGCAACTCGGCTTCCAGCCGGTCGGCACCGAGCGCGCCGCGAAGCTCTACGCCGCCAGCGACCTGCCGGCGATCTTCGATGCGATGACCAGGACCATCGATCGCGCTCGGGCGCAGAAGGTGGCGGCATGACCGAACGCACCGCCATTGAGTGGGCCGACTCCACGTTCAACCCATGGTTGGGTTGCACGAAGATCTCGCCTGCGTGCGATCACTGCTACGCCGAGGCGCTGATGGACACGCGCATGGGGAAGGCGCGGTGGGGCGCCGACAATCCGCGTGTTCGCACGTCGGCGGCGAACTGGAAGCTGCCGCTTCGATGGAACGCGCAGCCGTTCGCTGGCTGCAATGAATGCGGGTGGCGCGGCGTGCCGATCAAGGGCGCTACCGGCTACCAGTGCGCGGCGTGCCTGCATGTGAATCTCGCGCCGCAGCGCCGCCGCGTCTTCTGCGCCTCGCTCGCCGACGTGTTCGACAACGAGGTCGACCCGCAGTGGCGCGCCGATCTTCTCGAGCTGATCGACGCCACTCCCAACCTGGACTGGCTACTGCTCACGAAGCGCATCGGCAACGTGGTGCGCCTGCTCACCGACCTGCGCGACTCAGAGCCCAGCGACGTTCGCTGGGGTCGTCTGAACGCATGGCTGGAGCACGGCCGGCCGCCGGAGAACGTCTGGCTCGGCGCCACGATCTGCAACCAGGCCGAGGCCGACCGCGACATCCCGAAGCTGCTGGCCACGCCGGCCGCGGTGCGGTTCGTGTCGATCGAGCCGATGCTGGGGCCGATCGACTTCCGCTGGCATCCAGCCGCCCACGAGGCCACCGGCGAGACGTATCGCGAATACCTCGATCGCACCGGCTCGGTGAACCACTACGAGGCGCTGCGCAAGGTCGATTGGGTCATCGCCGGCGGCGAGTCCGGCGCGCACGCACGGCCGTCGCATCCCGACTGGTTCCGATCGCTGCGTGACCAATGCGCCGTGGCCGGCGTGCCGTTCCTGTTCAAGCAATGGGGGGAGTGGCAGCAGGGATCAGCCCGGGGGAAGCCCGATGCCATGTTGTTGCGCGACGGCCGCGTGCTCCACGACTGGACGGCTGCTGCCGTGCGGAAAGCCGACATCGAGCGGAGAGTTCCGCCGGAGCGTCCCGAAATCATGGCGCGCGTCGGCAAGAAAGCCGCCGGCCGCCTGCTCGACGGGCGCACGCACGACGGATTCCCTAACACCGAAGCTAATCCGCGCCGCGAAGCGGGTTCGGCTTGAATGAATTGTTAGACCGCAACCGACTACGGAGGTACGGCAGAAATGCACAACCAAACTGACCAGATGAAACGGCCAATGCGCGCTGGACACGCCGAGAAGCTGGCATCAAGGGTTGGAAGCGGCGGCAATGTCCGCTCCGGTGAGAGTCCGGATGCCTCCACCCAACCATGCCGCGCCAACCGGAATGGATCGCACCTGTGGTCAGCACCGAGCGCGGATGGCTGGTGCGAATGCCTGTGGTGTGGCGACTTGGCTCCATTGCGGTCTAACGCAGAAGTAACCGGCGTGCCCGGCTTTTCGGGCACGTCCGGTTGACTGCCGGGTTAGGCAACAAACGATAGGAGAACGATATGGCTTCACAACTGATTGGAACTACCGAAACCGGCTGGTTTAACCCTGGCGTGAACCCGCCGCCGTTCGACATGAAGCTGCTGCTGATGGTGGCAGGCTCACGCTCAGATGATTGCGGCAGGACGTTTGAACCCTACACGGTGGTGATGACAGCCTACGTGCAGCAGCAAGGGCCGTGCGATGAATACGACGATGAACCGGCCTTTGACGAATACATGGCCGGCGACCAAAGCGACTTTCTCGAATTCCAGTTCAACCTGAAAGACGAGGATGGGGAAGTGCTGGATTGGTACAGCGACAGCATTGTGGCATGGGCCTACTACCCGCTCGGTATCGCGCAGGCGGCATTGGTGCCTAACGCTTGAGTTAAGCCGCGCCGTGAAGCGGCGTCGGCTTGAATGAATTGTTATGCCGCACTACCGGAGAACGACATGGAACAAGGATACTACGGAAAAATTGAAACCCCACGCGAAGCGATCTACGAAGCGGCGTGCGCATTGGACAACCAAGACGTGCCGCTCGAAGACTGGCCGGTGAAGCTGATTGCGGCGCTTGCCCGTGCTGGATTTGCTGTCGTGCCGGTGGAATTGCCACACGACGCGCTTGGCCGGGCTGCGATTGCCGGTGTAGCAGAAACGGGGAACCCAAAGCACGCATGGGATTTCCTGATCGCCGCGACCCGTGCGGCATAACGCCGGAATTCAGCCGACCCGAACCGCGTAGCGGTTTGGGGTCGCGCTGGAATGACTTGTTAGCCGTCAATGCGACGGCACCGGAGACGAGAATGGAAGATGCGCCCGAAGTTGTCTGGTACGACCGAACGAAGAAATGGCCGCACCCGGCAGCACCGAAGCCGGAGGTCGCGGAGCTTGTGCAGTACGTGCGCGCCGACCTGGTGCGCGCGGCGATGCCGCACAACGCCGACGATCCGGACGACCCCGAGCTGTACCGATTGGCCGAAGTGTTGGGTATGACGGCTAACACCATGCATAAGCCGCGTAGCGAAGCGGAGTCGGCTTGATGCATTTGTTAGGCAGCGGCCCGCAACAATTTGGACTGTTTGCGGCAGAGGAAACGCCTGTTCCGCAGAAGCCCAATCCCCATGCCGGGGTGAACATGGCGGCACTACATGACTTGGCAATTCTCTATACGGCAACCGAAGCAGGAAACAACAGCGGCATCAGGTTCTTGATGACGGTAGATGATGCGATGAAATGGTGCGAGCTGCCGATTTCTAGTGGCATTCTGCATGGCACGAGGTGTGCGTATTTCTGGACGCGCGTATCTAGTTTCATCACATGCTACTTGCTCAACGAAGAGCCGTGTATTGATCTTCACGGCTCGGCGGACGATGGCTCGTGGGATAAGCGGATCGCTGATGCAGGATGCACGAAGATCAGTCTATGGGAGTTTTCGCGGGTTCTGAATCCACTGGGCGTCCAAGTAATAAACGAGCCTTCGCGGATCATCAACGAAATCATGGCCGCCCAAAATGTGAAGCAAGCGGCCTAACGCCTGAATTAAGCCGCGCCATAGGCGTCGGCTTGAATGAATTGTTATGACTCACGTTGCCGCGATATTTGTACAACCGGACGGATGTTATGCAGGATTGCCAGACATTGACGCTTGGCCGGAACAGCGCGACGCCCGCAAATACCGTGGGCCTTGGCCTGTTGTGGCGCACCCGCCGTGCCAGTTGTGGGGCGCGTTTGCGCCGATCAACTACAAGCGCTGGGGCGGAGAGCACAACCGGCCGGGAAACGACGGCGGGTGTTTTGCCGCTGCGCTTGAATCCGTGCGCAGATTCGGCGGCGTGCTGGAACACCCGGCAAAAACCCGAGCATGGGCCGCGCATGGGCTGGCCAAGCCCGCTGGCATTGGCTGGCAGCGTTGCATCGATGGTGGTTGGGTTTGCGAAGTGTGGCAAAGCGCATACGGACACCGAGCGGCGAAAGCGACGTGGCTCTACTACCACGGCACAGAGCCGCCGTTGCAATTGCGCTGGGACAGACCGGACGGCACGCACCAGATTGGATTTCATGACCAGCGCGGAAAAGCGGCGAACAAGCCGACGCTTGGCAAACGCGAAGCGAACGCGACGCCCATCGAGTTTCGGGATGCGCTTATCGCTTTGGCACGACACGCGGCGGGGATGCCTGCTGTGAGTCATAACGACAAGTTAACTGGTGCCGCCCATGAAGCTGCGCCAGTTGCTTGAAACCACGAAGCGGCATCCAGTTGAACGACAAGTTAGAAGCTCATGCGCGCGAACCCACGGAGACACCATGCGGATTGAAACGATAGGCAACGCCACGCTTTACATGGGCGACTGCCGGGAGATTCTTCCGACGTTGCCGAAGGTGGATGCGGTGATCCGCCGTATGGGATTAAGAAAGACGGACAGAGGAAAACGACCGGCGGACACGGCGGGCGCAAGGGGTATGAGTTTCTGGGGTGGGACGCGGCGCGGCCTGACGCCGAGGTGTTCGACATGATCCTGCGGGCAGCCGATAAGCACGTAATCTGGGGTGGTAACTACTTCGCGGACCTTTTGCCCGCCACGGGAAAATGGCTTGTATGGGACAAGGGTCAGCGAATCAACCAGGCGGATGGAGAGCTTGCGTGGACGCATGAGAGCGGTGCGCTTCGCATCTGCACGATCAACCGGGCCAATCTGATGACGGACGGTGCAGAGCATC
>Ga0116144_10003181_pt1 | contig 16696 bp, 9 predicted proteins | sample AD_UKC035_MetaG_FD_89746 | JGI IMG/M metagenome (GOLD analysis project Ga0116144, IMG submission 89746) | Active sludge microbial communities of municipal wastewater-treating anaerobic digesters from USA - AD_UKC035_MetaG | ecosystem: Engineered > Bioreactor > Anaerobic > Digestate | place: USA...
AAAAGCCCACGCGCTGTTTCCATCCGGTGTGCGCCCATAAGAGACGTTGTCGGATTGCAGGCCGAAGGTCAACGTGTCGAGCGCGACGTTGCCGTTGGCGTCACTATCGAAAAGGCCCAACGCCTCGCCCTCACGGGCCAATTTGAACGTAGTGTGCAGCGCGCCCTGACCGGGCTGACCGTCGCACCAGATGAGCAGGTAGCCTCCCGCCGGGATACTCACGCCCGCCGGGAAAGCCCATTTCTGCGGATCTGTCAGGTTGTCGCTAAGATACATCCCGTCCAGCGCAACCACCGCGTCGCCCGCGTTGTAAAGCTCCACCCAGTCGTCGTACTCCCCGGCCTCGTCGGTGTTGACCGAGGCGTTGGCCGCCAGGAACTCGTTGATGACCAGACGCGGCGGCGCGTGGCCGACGACGTAGCTCTCCACCGCGCCGGGCGCGTCCGCCGGATACGTCGAGTGCTGCCCCAGCGTGTCCACGGCGTCCAGGAAATAGCGCACCACCGTGTCGGCGGGTTGCGGAGGCATAGTGACAACATAGTGCTGAGTGCTGAGTGCTGAGTGCTGAGGACTTAGGACTGAGGACTGAGGACTTGCTGACATTGGGAGCAACGTGAATCCATTGCCAGTGTCCATCCATAGGGTCGCGGAGACAATGGGCGTCCCCGCAGTAATGCTTGCGGTGATAGTGACGGATTGATCGGCGGCGGGCCACTGCGGCGCGCGCGTCACGTCCGCAAAGCTCGGCGGACGGAAGCGGTTGAGCGCGCCAGGCGTCGGCGTATCCATCACCGCCCAGGTCGCGCCGCCGTTGGGGAAGCGGCCCCACGACTCGTCGAAGGACTGCGGCGGGAAGAAGGCCACGTCAATCCGCCCCGCGCCCCGGTCGAACCGGTCGAACAGCGCGACGGCCTCGCCCTCCCCGGAGAGGCTGAAGTTGAGGTGGAGGGCCGTCGCGTTGCCATCCGCCCAGAGAAGCAGATAGCCGCCCGCCGGGACCACCACGCCCGCCGGAATCTCGGACTGGTTCGGGAACGCCGGGTCATCCGTGAGGTACATCCCGCCCATGTCCACGTCCACCGGGCCGGGGTTGTAGATTTCGATCCAGTCGGGCGTCTTGCCGTTCTCGTCCTCCACCGTGTTCAGATTGCGCGCCAGCACCTCGTTGATGACCAGCATGGGCGGCGCCCACCCGGCGATGTAGCCGTAGCCCCCGTCCGGCCAGCCCGGATACGCCACCGTCACCTGCCCGGCAGCGCCCACCGCCTCGATGAAATATTCGACGCGGGTGTTGGCGGGTTGGGCGGGAAGGAGGGCTGAGGGCTGAGGGCTGAGGGCTGAGGACTGAGGACTGAGGGATGAGGGATGAGGGATGAGGGATGAGGAATGAAGGATGAACTCGCTGACTCGCTGACTCGCTGATCCGCCGATCCGCCAATCCGCTGATCCGCCGATCCGCTGATCCGCCGACTCGCGCACCATCGGCAGCGACAGCCACGCGCCCGGCGGCTGGAGGGGCTGCGCGGTGCGGTAGTGCAGGGTGACGGTGACGGGATCGTCCGCCGCGACCCAGGCGGTGACGGTGACGGGTTGTCCGGCGGCGGGCAGCGCGGGGGCGTGCGTCACGTCGGTGATGACGGGGGCGCGCCCCACGTTGCGCCAGCCGGGGGTCGGCGCAGCGAGCGTCTGCGGCGTTTCGCCGTCAGGGAACAGGCCATAGGCGACGTCAGTCGGCACGTCGGTGTAGGTCAGCTCGGCGAGGCGCGCGTTGCTGAAGAGATCGCGGTCGCTCAAGAAGAGCGCGCCGGTCGGCGCGAGCGTGAAGTTGGCGTGGAGCGCGCCCTCGCCGGTTTCGCCGTCCGCCCAGATCAGCAGCGTGCCGCGCGGCGGGAGGGTCGTCCCGGATGGGATGCGCCATTTGCGCGGCTGCGCGGCGTCGTCGCTGAGGTACATCCCGCCCACGTCCCAGGGGAGCGCGGCGCTGGCGTTGTACAACTCCAGCCACGGGTCGAAGTCGCCGGCCTCATCCGCCAGGGTGGATGCATTGCGCGGCTGCACCTCATTCAGCATGAGCGGCGGCTGCATCCCGGCCATAAACGCGGGCAGACGCGCCAGCAGCCACGCCCGACGCCCGGCGACGTAGTCCTTCAGTTCCGCCGGGCCGAGGGAAAAGTGAAAGTCGTCGCGCCGCCAGCGGTTGGGGTCGGCGGCGCCGTAGGGTTCGGCAATGTCGTAAAAGGTGTCAATCCGGGCGGCCATCGTCTCGTAGCTGAAGAGCGCCGCCGTCCCGCCCTCGTTCATCAACTCCAGCAGCCGCCGCCCGTGGTAATAGCGAAATTCGGGGACGTTCAGCATCTTCTCGATCAGCGCGTTCCACTTCCCGTCCACTTTTTTGCTTTCCAACGTGCCGCTGTCAATGGGATTGTCGTAGGTGATGTCGTAATCGAGCAGGGGATCGCTCACCCCGAATCCGGCGGCGTTGTGGCCCAGCGCCAGGTCTACGTCCCAGGGCAACATCCGCCATTGGCCCGCGCGTAGGTCGTGATAAAGGTAATAGTTCTTCTCCAACATCTCAAAGTTGCCCAGCAGGATGTTGACCGCGTACCAGTCGAACCAGCCCGGCACGTCCAGCACTCCGGCGATGACTTCGGCAAACTGTGCGTCGGGTGTGTGATTGATGAGATAGACAAAATCGCGGATGTCGGCATAGCCGCTCTTGGCGTTGGTGTGGCGGGGATATTGGGCGTTCCAATAGGATTCGTTATCCTCCCACGGATGGGGCCATTCCAGATTGCCGTAATCCGGTTTGTACAGGTTGCCGTGAGCGTCAAGGCCCTGCCAGTAGAGAAAAGCCGCGTCCACCTCTTCCACCTGCGAGAACAGGCCGTAGTACGCGCCGTTGAGATACAGCCGGGCGTAGCTCGCCTGCGGCGTGGGAACGCCCACCCGCGCCAGCAAATCGTAACCCACCGCGCTGCGCAGCAGCGTTTGGTCAATGTAGTCGGCGTTGAGATTCATCTCCCACAGGCCGGCAAAGGGATCGCTGCCGGGGAATTCAATCTGCCACGATTTTTTGGGCATCGTGCGGGCTGTGTCGCCGCGATAACGCACATCCACTTCCCATGTGCGCCCATCCACCACGAAGAGGCCCGGCACAGTCTCGTTCAGGTAAGGATTGGCGTTTAGATAGTCCAGGTCGTCAGAAGCGATGTACAGGTAATAGGCCGGGATGTCGGGGAGCACGGGGGGCGGGGGATAGGCGCGGCTGACCAGCGGCAAGTAGATGTAGGAAGTCCCTGGCGGCGTCTCATCCGCGCCCAGGTCAGGCGCTTTGCCGCGCGGGCGTGAGTCGCCATCAATGTCCTCGGTCACGCCCGCGTCCACCCCGCGATCCACGGCGAAGGCACCGGGTAACAGGTGATAGTCCTGCCGCGGCGGATCCACAAACAGCGTCGCGATGGGCGGGACGATGAAGGCGGTAGTGCTGATAGGATCGCTGCCGTTGCCCCAGAGCAGCGTCCGCGTGAGCGCGACGTGGCTCGCCAGCGCTCCGGTGACGCCGACGGTGTGGCTCACCACGAGGTTGTTCACCAACGCCGCCGTCGGATCGCCCAGGAACGCCACGCCGACGCCCTGCTGCCCCACCCCACTGCCCACCAGCGTGTTGTGGATCAAGTCGCCTACCCCGTCGCCGGAGATTTCCACCGCGCCCAGGCCATTGTCGCCCACCATGTTGTTGACGAGGCTGAAGTGCGCGGCCTGCCACACTGCGATCCCCAGGGTGGCGTTGCTGTAGACGTGGTTGGCGGAAATCGTCAACAGCATCAGCGGCTCTGTTGCAGTGTGCGTCGCCTTGAGGCCGTTGTCACCGCTGCCGGCGACGATATTAGCAACGACATCCACCCACGCACCACCGGCGTCAATGCCATCGTTGGCGGCGGCGCGCACCGTATTCTTTTGAATAAAAGCGTAGCCGTTATCCATTGTGGTGCGGATACCATCGTCCGCCGTATCGCTCACTATGTTGAACCCTATCGTAGCGCTGCCCAGGCGGACGTCAATGCCCCGGTCGGCAATGAGCGTGACGGTGTTAGAAAACACCTGCGCGCCCGCGCCGCGCACATCAATCCCGACGTCGCCAGTATCAGAAATAGTATTCAGATAAACAAGCGCCTGTTCTAAGACCGGCGTGTCATCGTCCCGCACGTAGACGCCCCGCCCACCCACTGCGAAGACACGGTTGCCGACCACGTCGGCGTCGGCCTCGCGGACGTAAATCCCGTTGCCAGTCAAATCGTGAACCCAGTTGCCGGTGATCTTCACCAGCGCGCCGCGCGCATAGATGCCGTGATCGGGGATATCAAACACATCGTTGCTCCGAATCGTCACGTCCACCGTCGCCTCATCCGGTTCGACGTAGATGCCCGGATAGCCGGCGGTCAGCCCGTCGCGGATGATATTACCTTCCAGTACAACGCTCCCACCGTTGATGCGGATGCTTTCCGACATGGCGCGGGTGACGGTGTTGTTTGGACCGAACCACAGCGAGCCATCATTCATCTGCACGCCCTGCTGCCCGGCGCCGCTGAACGTGCTGCCCGTCACTGTGACCACGCCGCCCGCCTCCAGCAGAAAGCCCTCTTCAAGCGTGCCAGAAATCACCGCGCCCGACACCCGCACCACGCCCGCGTCCACCTCGATGCCGCGCTGCGCGCTCAGCACCTGCGTGGCGGAAATCAGCACCGCGCCGCCGTCAATCTCAAAACCCTGCCCGGTAGCATTCTCAATCAGCACGTGCGTGACGGTGACGCGCCCGCTGTCGTCGCTGCTCCAGACGTGGACGCCGTCGTTGCCGCCGCGCAGCGTCACACCTTCGAGCGCGATGTCCGCCGCCAGCGGCGTGTCCTTCGCCCCGACGCGCGCGTTGTGCTCCACCGCGCCCGCGTCCACCAGTACCGTCGGCGTCGCGGCAAAGTCTTGCACCGTGAAAGAAATATCCCACCCGCCGCGCAGCGCCACCATGCGCGTGAGCGTCAGGTTCTCCGTGTAGACGCCGCCTGCCGCCCACACCTCCGCCCCGGCAGGCGCCAGATCGAGCGCGGTCTGCACGCTGCCACAAGGGTCGGCGAGCGTACACGCTGCGCCCATCCCGCCCGGCGCGACGTACAGCACTTCTCCGGCGGCGCGCGACGGCGCCGCGAGTTGTACCAGAAACAACAGGCCGCCTGCCAGAATCAGCCCCCAACCGACCATCAGCCAAAACCGTTGCCGTTGCATCACACCCTCCTTATGAAACTAAAAATCGCAAGCAGAAACCAACCCATAGAATTTGTCAAAGCTCCGCTCTCATCTATAATAAGTTAATCACAAAGAGACCATTCTTCAACTAGGGGGTTGCTTGGCAACACGTATACTCTATCTAGTGCGCCACGGTTTCCATTTCACCGCCAGCAATGTCTCCGATCCCCAGGATGCCGCGCTAAGCCTGCTGGGGGTCGAGCAGGCCTTGTTCACGGCACAACGTTTCCGGCTTTTGCCAATCACGGCTATCTATTACAGCCCGCTGCGGCGGGCCGCCGAGACCGCCCACCTCATCGGGCGAGCATTGCCCGAAACACCGCTGCATCTAACACAGGGTCTGGTGGAATGTATTCCTTCCATTCCGGCCGGGTACGGCAATACGCTAACCTATCCGCCACAAAGACTTGCCGAATGTCGTAAACGCTTCGACAAGGCGTTCGAGCAGTTTTTCAAAGTCGCGCGCGGCGAGGACAAACACGAAATTCTGGTCTGTCACGGCAATATCATCCGCTATTTCATATTACGCGCCCTCAACGTCGCCACCGAGGCATGGGGGCAGTTGGATATGTGCAATTGCGCGGTCAGTGAAGTTCTGATCTCTGCCGATGGCGCTCTGACCTTGATCAGTCACAACGACGTGCGCCACCTGCCGGATCACCTGATCATCTCTCTCATCGGGGTGCGGCGCGCGCACGCCCTCTTCGCGCTTGCCAAAATGTCCTGCCAGCGCGGCGACCTGGCAGAGGCGCAGGGATACGGCGATGAAAGCATCGCCCTGTTTGAGTCCGCCAACGATGAAAACGCCGAGCAGGTGCGTACCTGGATGGCGCACCAGTGTCAGGTGGAAGCGGCCGCTTACCGGCGGCGTTGAAAGTAGCGCTTTTCTTCCAAAACAGGAGGTTAAAGATGAACGAAGGCGGGTTACGTTGGAAAGGACGCATCGGCGGGATGAAGGGCGGGTGCGCCATTGTGCTGATTTTTGCCGTCATTTTTGCGTGTGTGGCCGGCATTTCCGTCAGCACAGCCTTGGGAACGTCGGACACACCGCAAGAAGTCACGATCACCCAGTTGGTGAATGGAGAGATTAAAACATCGCAACACGTCTCGGTGTCAGGATTGGCCGTCTACGAAGCGAATTACTATAAAACGGAAGATGGGAAGACGACGGAAACATACTATTTCTTGTTGGATCGGGACAGCGGCGATATGGTATTGATCAAACACAGCGCCGCAACCGTCATCGGTAAGCAGACTAAAGACGCCACCATCATCGGGATGACGCGGACGCCGTCTTCTGACTTAAAAACGGAGATGAACAAGGATATTGATTCGTTCGGTGAGGATGGGTTGCGTACGACTACCGACATCCTCGTAGCCGAGGGACAGAAACCGCCAGACCTCACCACCAGTATTATCCTGTTGGCCGCTGCCCTCGGCATCACCGGGATAAGCCTGATCCCTTTCTTCTTCCCCAGCACTGTGTTCATGCCGCAGTCGTTGGATACCACCGCCACTTTGCCGGCCACTCGCGCGGCGCTCAAGGCCACCGGCACATTTCAGCGGCTCAAGGGCATCAATCCATTGGAACTGGGCAAGGGAACCCAACGGTTCAACCGGGCCGTCGCCAACTTCATCCCCCGCGCGGAGCGGGACGTGATGATTTACATTCATCAAATCGTCACGACCAAACGCTACGGCATCACCATCAGCCGGCGGGAGACGGATTGGGGTGCGTTCTTGAACGGTGAAAACGTGCAGGCGGTCGAAGCGGGCAAGATTTTGAGTTGGAAAGACCAGTGGGCCGTCCATTTTGCGTATACCAACGCCAAGGGCAAAGACGACCACCTCTATCTTATTTTTGAGGACGCCGGCGGGCAGGTGGATGTAGCCAATCAGTTACAACAACTGAAATTCCAGGTCAACACCGCCGAGATGTTAGCCTGAAGATGATGTAGATAATTTTTTGCGTGGGCGAGCTACGCTCGCCCACGCAAAAAATTTCACTCAGTCGCCCAATTGCGAGGTGCAGTTCGGGCAGCGGGTTGCTTTGAGGGGGATTTGCGAGCAGCAATAGGGACATTCCTTTGTGGTGGGCGCGGCAGGCGGTTCAACTTTCTTAAGTTTATTCGCCTGGCGCACGATCAAGAAAATCACAAAGGCTACAATCACAAAATCCAGGATTGTGTTGATGAACATGCCGTAGTTGATGGTCGCTGCGCCGGCCTCCTTGGCGACCGCCAGGCTGGTATAGCCCTGCCCGGAAAGGTCAATGAACAAATCGGCAAAGTTCACCTGCCCCAGCAGCAACCCGATGGGCGGCATTAAAATATCGTTGATGAACGACGTCACAATTTTGCCGAAAGCGCCGCCGATGATGACAGCAACCGCCAAATCCAACACATTGCCCCGCATCACGAACTTCTTAAACTCCTCCCACATAGCGTAACCTCCTTACGTGTAAATGAATAAGGTATTTATCTGTATTATAGGCAGTCTGCAAATTGCAGCAACAGTGCAAGAAATGAGTAATGAGTAATGAGTAATGGGTGATGACTTGCAAGGCTCCTTACTCCTTACTCATTTCCCATTCCCAAAACCGCAACCACCCAAAGGAGATTTATGGCGCTTGAAGACAAAACCTTACCAACCGATTTCGGGGTAGACCCAGACCTGGCAGAAGCCATCCAAAAATACCTGGTAGATGGGAATCTGCCCTGCGCGCGGGCGTTCGCGCTGGCGGAAGCGCAGGGCGTCGCCCCGCTTATCATCGGGCAGACGGCGGATGTGCTGCAAATTCATCTGACGCACTGCCAGTTGGGGCTGTTTGGCTATCCGGGACACACCAAAGGCTGGGAAGTCGCCAACCTGGCCGACCACCCCGTGCCGCCGGAACTGCCCCCCGCCATCCAGGCGGCGCTCAACGCCGACGGCATCCTCACCTGCCCTGCCGCGTGGGAGATCGCGGCCCGGCTGCGCGTGCCCAAGATGCTCGTCGCCTACGTCGCCGGACAGATGGGCATCCGCGTGCGGGGCTGCCAGTTGGGGGCGTTTTAACGGAATTTCACCGCAGAGGACGCGGAGGACGCCGAGTTTTTATGATTCCTCAGCGTTCTCTGCGATCTCGGCGGTAAAAAAGCGTAAATGTACCCATCAACAGCAAGCCTGCCAGCAGGCCCCCGCCCGCCGCGCCGCGCAAGCCGCGCAGCGTCACCGCGTTAGTGCCGAAGCTCCACAGATAGTCCTCGACTTCGCCGCCGGTCACGCCGCCAGTAGGAGCCGCGCCTGGGTCGGTGGCGCTCTCGTAGAGGCGGAAGCGCGCGGCCAGCGGCCCGGAGACTGCCGACGGTACGGTGAGAGGTATCTGCGTCGCGCCACTCGACACGGCGCGATCCACCACAGCGTCCCCCATATCAGTAAAGACACCGTTGTCGTTCCAATCAATCCAACCGGCCAGCCAGCCGCTGCCGCCAGCGACCTGCACCGTCAGCGTGATGGTCGCGCCGGGCTGCCACTTTTCCGCGCCGCGCATCACCCCGTCGTCGCTCTCATTGTCGGATTCGGGCGTCGGCGCGCCATCGTTGTCCACCGTCGCGCCCAGGGTGCGCGCGTGCGGCCCGAAGTGCCAGGCGTCCCCATAGCTCGCGGCCAGGTCGCCCTGATCGCTGCTGCTGAAGACCACGCGCACCGGGTCGTGATCCGAGACGTGCTCGGCAGAGGGGAAATCCGCGTTGACGTGGATGGGGCTGAAGGTGTACTGGCGCTGACCCGCCGTCGCCGTCAGATTGGCCGTCATCACCAAGTAGTCCAGCGTCTCGCTCTCGCCGCTGAAGATGTAGCTGTACCGCGCGCTCGCCGGCAGGTCGAAGTAGGGGTTATGCAGCTTGGGCGAGGCGTTCAAAATGCTGATGGGGCTGGATTCCAGGTAGTCGTTGAAATCGCCGCCCGCGATGGCGTACTCCCCAGCGTCCTGGTGATGCGCCAGGATGTCGCGCAGGTCGGCAGCCTCCAACAGCCGCTTGTCGGTGCAGTCATCCATCGTACACGAGGTGCTGGCGCGCTTGGATTTGAAGTGTAGCGCGTACACCTGAATATCCACTGGATCGCCGGAAGCGTTCAGGAAACGGAATTTGGCCGTGGGCGGGGTGCGCACAAAGTTCAACGTCCCATCCGTCACCCAGCCGGTGAAGGGCGAGCCGCTCACCGGAGTGACGCTGCCCACCAGCGTCACGTCGTTGCGCCAGAGGAAGCCCTGCGTGATGTTGCGCGAGTCGCCGGAAAGCACGAAGGCGGCCGTCCAGGTGTAGGTCGAATCGGCGGTATGCAGCGCGGAGGCCAGCGCATTGTAGACTGCTTGCTTGCCCTCCACTTCGGAGACGCCCCAAACGGCGCAATTCTGCCCCGCGCCCGTCATCTCTTCCGCCAGCCCGGCCAGCTTCGCCTGATACGCGGCATCCGAAGTCGGAATCCAGTCGCCGTAGTCGCCCATGCCATCGTCCACCCGGTCGAACAGATTCTCTACGTTGAAGAAGCAGACGTCAAATTCGCGCTTGTCCGGATCGGCGGGCGCCGTCGCCGAGGTCACGTCGGGACGATCCGTCGTCGTCAACGAGGGGGCGGTATCTACCAGCAGGGTGTACTTGTCAAACTGGTAGCCGAGCACGCCGGTGAGGTTGCTCCCGGAGACGCGGTCGCCAAAATCGAGGTCGGGCAGGTCCACGTTCAGCCCGCCGCTCAGGTAGGTGAGACCGCGATAACCGGTGTAATCGCTTTCCAGGACGCGCGCGTAATCCGGGATGCTGCTGCCGAAGTCCACCAGCGCCAGCTCCGGGTCGCGCACGGCGAAGCGGGAGTCAAACCGCTTGGTGGGGCCGACCACCCAGCCGTCGAAACTCATCTGCACGCGCATCCCCTCGTAGCGCTCGTAGAGCGTCATCGGGTCGGCGGCGGGGTCGGTGTTGGGCTGGATCGTGACCGGTGTAGGAACCGCGCAAGTCCCCAAGACCGAAACCGAACTGCCGTATTGAAATTCGGTGGTGTTGTAATATTCGATGATCTTGCCGCCGACGCGCACCCGGTCGCCTGCTTCCCAGTTTGAAGGATTCGTCCACGTGCTGCCGCGATAGACGTAGATGCCGTCCGACGTGGCTGGGTTGCCATCGCCGGATTCGTCCTGCATATAGAACCCGTCGGCGGCAATGCCGGTGATGCAGCCCGTGATGTTGCTCACGGTTTGGTTGACGCACGGCGAACTGTTGCCGCTCCCCTGGATCAATGGGATCGTCGAACAGGGCGAAGGGGGGCTGCCGGTGCTGAAGCTCCACACGTAGTCGGCCTGCATCGCGTGCGGATCGCCGTCTTGATCGGTGATGTGGTCGGCGTAGACCTCAACGGTGCAGCTTTCACTGCTGTTAAAGGATGTGTCAGGATCGAGCGTATAACTGCTCGGCCCACCGCTCTGTGCGGCGGTGTGCTCACCTGAGATAGTGCAGGTAAGGGTATACCATCCGGTCGTGACCGTCACCGGCTCGCTGAAATTGACCGTGATATTGGCCGCCGTCGCCACCCCGGTCGCGCCGCTGGCCGGCGACGTGGATGCGACCGTCGGCGGCACATCCGTCGCCCCCCCGCCGCTGCACGTGGCCGAATGAACGCCCAGCCCATCGAAGGTGTCGGTGGCATAGCCATCCCACTCGGCGGCCGGGGTGAAGGCGTCGCCGCCGTTCGCGTCGCCCTGCGACACGTCCACTTTGCGGCGCAGGGTGTTGTCGGCAGTCGAGGTCAGCCCGCTGCCCCATTCGCTGCCGGGATCGGTCCCGATCTGCCCGATCACGTCTACCACCCCGCCGCTGCCGTTTTCCAACACCACCGCGTCGTCGCCGTTGAACCAACTCGTGCCGTACGTTTGATCGGCCAGTGCGAGCAATTCCGCGCTCGCGTTTTCGGGCGTTACCACAAACACGTCGCCCGACGCCACCGTCCCGACCAGATTGATCGTCAGCGTGGCCGACGAGCTGCCATTAAAGTACATCTTCACCTTGTACCCGCTGAGATTAACCGCGCTCCCCGTCCCGTTGTAGATTTCCAGGGCCTTGTTGTAGCCGGAACCTTCCACATACTCCGAGAAAAACAGCCCGGAACACGCCGCCCGCACCGGCGCCGCCGGAAAAAGGCCGCCCAATAGACTCGCCAGCAATCCCAATGTCAAAATCCAGCGCCAAACCCAATTTTTCCCCATTCCCTACATCCTTTCTACACACAAAATAACGGCCCACCAACCTCCGTGAGCCGTCTGCCGTCTACCGTCTACCGTCTACCGTCTACCCTCATACGCCGCGATCATAGCATCCATTTCCCGGTTGACAACCTCATCCACCCGCTTGCGGGCGTCGTCCGCGTCGAACCAGGCCAGCGTGCGGCGGATGCCCTCGCGGAAGGGGATGGTCGCCTGGAACGTCGGCACGAACGTTTTGATTTTGGAGTTATCGAAGATGACGCTCCACGTCTTGTCGCCGAGCAAGCCCGCGCCCAGCGGCGGGTTGATCTTGGCGATGAAGTCCGAGGGAATGTGGACGACGTTTGCCTCCACGCCCAGCGCGTCGGCGATGGTCGTGTAAATCTGATTCCACGTCAACACCTCGTCCGACGTGATGTGGAAGGCGTGCCCAAGCGTCTGCGGATTGCCGAGCAGCCCCACGAAGCCTTTGGCAAAGTCCGCCGCGTGCGTCACCGTCCACAGCGAGCTGCCGTCCCCGTGAACGATGATGGGCTGCCCCTTGAGCAACCGGTCGGCCAGCGTGTAGCAGCCCCACCCGCCGATGGCGATGGGGAAGACCGTGGAGTACGTCAGCGAAGGGCGCACGATGACCGCCGGGAAAGCCTCCTCCCGGTAAGCCTGCTGCAAGCGCTCCTCGCAGGCAATTTTGTTCTGCGAATACTTCCAATACGGGTTGTGCAGCGGCGTGGACTCGGTGATGATGGGATGCGCGGGCGGCTTCTGGTACGCCGACGCCGAGCTGATGAAGATGTACTGCCGCGTCACGCCCCGGAACAGCGCGATGTCGCGCGTCACGTCATCGGGCGTGTACGCGATCCAATCCACCACCGCGTCGAAGGTCATCCCGCGCAGCGCCGCCTGCACCTGCTCCGGCTGCTGGATGTCGCCGGTGATGAAACGCGCCCCCGGAATTTCCACCTGATGCTGCCCGCGATTGAGCAACACGAGGTCCATCCCCCGCGCCACCGCCAGCTTGCTCACTTCCGTGCTGATAATCCCCGTGCCGCCGATAAACAGAACTTTCATGGTTTCCTCCAATGTAATCAGGAAATGAGTAATGGGAAATGAGTAATGAGTGGTGTCACTCATTACTCATTTCCCATTACTCGTTACTCTCTCATCCCCAAATAGCGTTGATACGCTGCGTCCCACGCCGCCATGTCGCGCGGTTCAAACGTCTTCAGGGCAAAGGAGCGGGGGATGACCTGCCGGCCTTCGGCGATGGAGCCGATGTGGCCCAACGCGATGGCCTGCACGAGGATGTTGCCGAGCGCGGTCGCTTCCACCGGCCCGGCGACGACCGCGCGCCCCGTCGCGTCCGCCGCAAATTGATTCAGCAGTTCGTTCTGCGAGCCGCCGCCGATGATGTGGATGGTCGCCAGCCGTTTGCCGGTGAGTTCGTCCAGCTTCTCGGCGACCCAGCGATATTCCAACGCCAGGCTTTCGAGCGCGCAGCGCAGGATCGCGCCCTTCGTCTCCGGGGCGGCCTGCCCGGTCTCGCGGCAGAAGGCCTGGATGCGCGGCGTCATGTCGCCCGGCGCGAGGAAGCGGTCGTTGCCGGGATACACCAGGGGACCAAACGCGGGCGCGTCCGCCGCCATCTGCGTGAGCGCGGCGTAGTCGTAGGTCGCGTTCGCGCGCTGCCACTCGCGGCGGCACTCCTGCACGAGCCACAGGCCCATGATGTTCTTGAGCAGGCGGAACGTCCCGTCCACGCCGCCTTCGTTGGTCAGATTATACGCCAGCATCGCCGCGTTGATGATGGGGACTTGGGATTCCACGCCCATCAACGACCACGTGCCGGAGCTGAGGTAGAGCGCGTTGGCCGGATCCATCGGCACGGCGGCGACCGCCGAGCCGGTGTCATGCGTCGCCGGCGCGATCACGGGGACTTCCGGCAGGCCGGTTTCCGCCGCGAGGGCGGGCAGCAGCGTCCCCAGCACCGTGCCCGGCGGCACGATCTCCCCGAAGAGGCGCGTGGGAATGCCCAGCTTTTCCAGCAGCCCGTAGGCCCACGTCCCCGCGCGCGGATCGTAGCACTGGCTGGTCGTCGCCTCGCTGAACTCGTTGACCTTGCGTCCCGTCAGCCAGAAATTGAAGAGATCGGGCATCATCAGGAACGTCTGCGCGGCCGCCAACTGCGGCGATTGCGCCTCTGCCATTGCCAGCAGTTGATACAGGCTATTGAGCTGGATAAACTGGATGCCGGTGCGCTCGAAAATCTCCGCGCGCGGCACGATCTGGAACGCACGCTCCATGATGCCATCGGTGCGGCGGTCGCGGTAGTGGTACGGATTGCCGAGCAGTTCGTCGTGAGCGTCCAGCAGGCCGAAGTCCACGCCCCACGTGTCCAGTCCGATGCCCGCGACACGGTCGCCGTAGGTCTGCGCCGCCTTCGCCAACCCGGCTTTGATGTCGGCCCACAAGCGCAACACGTCCCAATGCAAATGCCCCTGCACGGCGACCGGCCCGTTGGGGAAGCGGTGGACTTCCTCCAGGCCGATGCGCTGCCCATCAAACTGTCCCGCGACGACGCGGCCGCTTTCCGCGCCGAGGTCAACCGCTAAAAAGACAAGGGTCTTGGTATCGGTCATAAATACCCCCTGGAAATCGAAAAGCTGGAAATTGGAAATCGGAAATCAGTAAACGGAAACCCGGTCCCGATCACCGATTTCCGATTTCCGCTCACCGCTCCCTAAAAATATGCCTCGTACCCCGTAATTTTCAATGCGTCGCGCATCGTCTGTAGTTCCTTGCGCAGTCCCTCGTTCACGGGAACGCCCTGCGCGCGCACGCGCTTCTCGTTTTCAAATTCCTTCTCGCCGGCCACGTAGATGCGTTCCTGACCGGGGAGCTTGGGCGTGGCTTGCAGGTCGCGCATGATGCGCCCGGTGATCAATTTGGACGCTTCCAACGGGATGAAGTGCTCGATGTCCAGCGCCAGGAAGAAGTGGCCGACCATGAAGGGCCGCTTCGAGCCGTCCGGCGCGACGCCGAACAGGTCTTTGAGGAACGCGCCCTCCGATAGCGACGCCGAGAGGATTTCCACCATCGTCGCCAGGCCGTACCCCTTGTACCCGGCAAACGCCTCGCCCGCGCCGCCCAACGGCAGCAGCGACGCCTTATCTTTGGTCATGTCCACCAGGATTTGCGGCGCGTCGGTCATGTCCTCGCCTGTGTCGCTGATGACCCAGCCGGCCGGCACCGGCTTCCCGGCGCGCGCGGCTACCTCGACTTTGCCGCGTTGGCAGATGGACGTAGCGCCGTCGAAGCAGAAGGGGTACGCCATATCCGAAGGCGCCGCAAAGGCGATGGGGTTGGTGCCCAGCATCGGCTCCGCGCCAAAGGTGGGCGCAATCGAAGGCCGGGCGTTCGTCACCGTCAGCCCCATCATCCCCTCTTTCGCCGCCATCAGCGGATAGTAGCCCGCAATGCCGAAGTGCGTGGTGTTGCGCACCGTCACCGCCCCCAGCCCGTACTGCTTCGCCTTCTGCATCGCCAGCGTCATCGCGCGGAACGCCGTCGGATGGCCCATCCCATGATGACCGTCAATCAACGCCGTCGTCTCCGTCTCCTTGACGATTTCCATTTTGGCGGTGGGGAACTGCACGCCAGCCTGGATGCGGTCGTAGTAATACTTGAGCCGCCCGATCCCGTGCGATTCAATGCCGCGCAAATCCGACGCGATCAGCACGTCCGCGCAAATCCGCGCGTCCTCGTCCGACACCCCCTGCGCCACAAACGCCTCAATCATAAACTTGTACAGCACGTCTACCGGTACATACACAACGTCAGCCATAACACCCTCCTTAAGTGATATGATAAGAAATGGGTAATGAGTAATGGGTAATGAGTAAAACTACACATGACTCATTTCTCGTTACTCATGACTCATTTCCCGTTACTCATTTCCATTTTCAGACGATAAACGCCCCTGGGTTGAACAACCCTTGCGGATCCCACTGCGCCTTGAGCGCGCGCATCATGTCCAGGGCGTCGGGCGTGTGCCCCCACAAGTCGAGGGAGTCGCGCAGGGCAGGGTCAGCGTTCAGGACGACAGCGTAGCCGCCGCGCTGGCGGGCGACGTTGCGCACCGCCCGCAAGTCCACGTTGCCGCGCACGTAGAGATGGCCCGCGGCAAAGTCGGCCAGAAACGCGCAGCGTTCCGCCGAAGCCGACAACACCAGGCTGATCGCGTCGGGCAGGTCCTTGGGCGCAAAGCCGAGGCGGAGCATGAACCCATGGGCCGGCGGCGTACGCATCCACGCGGCCCACACGTCGTTGCCCGACTGCGCAATGCCCACCATCGTCGGCGGGAGCGTCTCCTGCAATGCCTCGCGGACTTCGGCGATCTCCGTCTGGACGTCCTCCGGCAGTCCTTCGGCGGTGTAGAGCAGCACGTAATCGCTGTCCACGCCCGGCAAGGGGCAGTTGCGGCACAGGATCACCGACGACGCGACCAGCGCGCCGCGCATCAGCCGCTTGCACCACGCGACGCCGCGCAGCAAGTTGTTCACCGAAATGGCGTAAGTAGTGCGCTCACGCGGGCGCGGACTGAGCTTGAAGGTCACGTCGGTGATCAAGCCCAGCGCGCCGTAGGAGCCGATGAACACCTTGACGAGGTCGTAACCGGCCACGTTCTTCATCACGGGCCGCCCGGCGCGGAGGATGCGCCCATCCGGCAGCACCGCCGTCGCCGCCAGCACCAGGTCGCGGATGCCGCCGTAACGCATCCGCAGCGGCGCGTTGAAGTTCGCCGCGACCACGCCGCCCACCGTCGCATCCGGCCAGGGCGAGAGCAACGGCGGCCACATCCCGTCGGCGGCCAGATAGTCCTGCATCTCGCCCAACGTCGTCCCGGCGCCCACGGTGATGTACAGGTCGTCGCGGGCATACGCCCGCACGCCGCGCAGTTTCTCCGTGGCAAGCGTCACGTCCGCCGCCGGGAACAACCCCGATTTCGTCCCCGCCCCCCGCACCCGGATGCGCTGCCCCGCCGCCGTCCACGCGCGGATCACCTCAGCCGCCTCCTCCACGGAAGCAGGATGTTCAATTCTAGAGGAAGCGCTGAGGGCTGAGGGCTGAGGGCTGAGGGCTGAGGGCTGAGGGCTGAGGGCTGAG
>Ga0116144_10003186_pt1 | contig 16684 bp, 14 predicted proteins | sample AD_UKC035_MetaG_FD_89746 | JGI IMG/M metagenome (GOLD analysis project Ga0116144, IMG submission 89746) | Active sludge microbial communities of municipal wastewater-treating anaerobic digesters from USA - AD_UKC035_MetaG | ecosystem: Engineered > Bioreactor > Anaerobic > Digestate | place: USA...
GGATCACAAAAGGAATCTTTTTATATCCAAACCCTGTTGCCGGTAAAGAAGTAACAGTAGGCTTCAGCGCAATAAAAGGTCAGTACACCCTGCGTATTATTAACGCTGGGGGACAAGAGCTGTTTACACAACGCTTAAATCATCCGGGTGGCAATATCTCCCAGGCTGTTATTCTTCCTTCTTCTGTAAGATCAGGTATCTACAATATGCTGATCACAGGTGATAATTACAAGGAATCAAAAATGTTCGTAGTACAATAACAATTAATAGAGAACCACAATAAGGGCCGGCTCAGTAATGAGACCGGCCTTTTTATTGGGAGTAACTGGCTGGTAAAGCAGTCGGGCAGTTCTTTATTGTTTGATGAATTTTTGTTGCATCAGTCCACCGTTATGCAAGACGGATACCAGGTAAGTGCCTGCAGGTAATGTGTTCACATCCATATTCAGGCTTATTCTTCCGGCAGCAATATTTTCAGTCATGGATCTTACTGTCATTCCCCTCATATCAGTGATAGTCACCATCGTCTTTCCGGGTACCAACTGATCAAAACTTAAATTCACTGATTGTACCGCCGGGTTGGGGAAAAGGGTTATCATTCCTCCCTTTTGTTTCATATCGAATTGCAGGATCTTGCTGTACGTAAAGCGGCCATCCCTATCCATCAGTTGCAGGCGATAAAATACTTTTTGAAGAGACAGGTTGTGCAGGCCATTATCAGCAAAAGCATAATCATTCCGGTTACTGTTGCCGGCTCCCGCTACATTTCCAATCGTAGTAAAGCTGGTACCATCTGTACTGCGCTGTATATTAAAATGACTGAAGTTTGTTTCCTCTTCCGCCTCCCATTTCAGGTGAGTGATATTGTTCGTAAGCACACCACTGAAATGAAGCAGGTGCAATGGTAAGGGTACCTGGAAACTGCTGATCTTCCAGAGATCGTTGAGCACACCTGATGCACTGCCATCAAAGCCATATCCACCAAATAACCAGAGATTGCCATTGCCATCTGTCCATGATACACTGGCTGTTCTTGCTCCTGATTTGTTAGATATATCGGGCAGGCCTTGTGTGCCATATACTCCCGGCTGGTCAACCGTATTGTCTCCTTTCACCCATGTCCATGCATTGGTGGATGGAGTATATTTCCAGAGGTCATTGAGGTAGCCGGAGTTGATCGCATCATATCCGTAACCACCAAATAGCCAGAGATTGCCATTGACATCTGTCCATGAACTGCTCACATACCGGGCACCGGGTTTGTTTGTTGTATTCGGAATTCCCTGCGTTCCGTATACACTAACCTGGTTGACGGTTTTATCACCACTGATCCATGTCCATTCGTTCGTAGCAGGGTTATACCGCCACATATCATTCAGGTTGCCTGAAAGGGTTTCATCATAACCGAATCCGCCAAACAGCCAGAGGTTACCGCTGTTATCAGTCCACGAAGTGCTTACATAGCGGGCACCGGGTTTATTGCTTGTACCTGGTACTCCTTTTGTGCCATATACACCTGGCTGCTCAATGGCATTATCGCCATTTACCCATGTCCATTTATTGGTAGCAGGATTATATTTCCACAGATCGTTCAGCATACCCGTAGAACTGCCATCATATCCATAACCACCAAACAACCATAAATTACCATTAGCATCTGTCCAGGTACGGCTGCCATATCTTCCACCCGGTTTATTATTAGCATGTTCAACACCTTTTGTTCCATATACTCCCACTTTGTCAATAGTTTTATCACCCTTTACCCATGTCCATTGATTAGTGGATGGATTATATTTCCAGAGTGTATTCAGGAAACCGAAATCATTGTCGGTATATCCAAAGCCTCCAAAGAGCCAGAGATTGTTATTGGCATCTGTCCATGAAACGCTGGCATAGGTAGCGCCGGGTTTATTAGCCGCATGTGGTGTTCCCTGTGTTCCATAGGTACTGTATTCTTCGATGATATTACTGCCTTTTACCCATGTCCAGTTATTAGTAGCAGGATCGTATTTCCAGAGATCGTTCAGGTACCCCATATCAACACTTCCATATCCCATACCTCCAAAGAGCCAGAGGTTGCCGGTGGTATCTCTCCAGGTTGTGGAGAAATTTCTTGCGCCGGGTTTGTTGCTGCTGCCGGGGATGCCCTGTGTACCATATATTCCTGCCTGGTCAATTGTATTATCTCCTTTCATCCATGTCCAGGGAGTTTGGGGGTCTATTTGTGCAAATGAAAATGAGGCGTATAGCAATAACGCAATGAAGGGTAGGGTGGTCTTCATACAAGGATGGATTTGGATTCATTCAAACTTATAGAACTATGAACCCAAATGCAATCAAAAGGGGAAATGAAAACGGAAAATCAGGATATACCCTTATAGAAAAAAAGGGTTTATTATAAGAGAAAAAAGAGAATGGTTAGCGGAGTTTATCCAATGACTTAACCAGCTTTTCATCTTTACGTATGCCCCTGAATGCCATGAAATAACCAATCAGCATGATGACAGGAAGCACGGCTGTTAATGCGGGTACTGGTTTTACCAGTTTATTCATTTGCATGATGTATAAAAAGATCAAAAGTCCGGATATCAATATACCTAATATACAAAGCCACATTTGTTGCCTGCGGTTTTTGAAAAGAAAAATAATAATGGTAGATAAGATAAGTGATCCGCCGGTCAGTATCAGCAGGAAAAATGTGCTGCCGGCATCCACTACGGTGCGAACAGAACTGTTTTGCTGTATCTCATCACCAACAACAAACGGGAACATGAAACTAAAGATGGCCGCCATAGTAGTGAGTAACAACCAAAGAGTTTGCTGACGCTGGATCATAACATACTTTATTTAGTGTAACAAAAATTGAAACTACAACATTATCCCAATTCAGGATACAGCGGGAACTGTTGCATGAAAGTTTTCACTTCTTCTTTTACACCTGTGATAACCGACTCATCATCTGCATTCATCAATACTTTATCAATGAAGGCAACCACTGTTTCCATATGCGCCTCTTTCATACCTCTTGTAGTAACTGCAGGTACTCCCACCCGGATACCAGAAGTAACAAAAGGTGATTTGTCATCAAAAGGTACAGCATTCTTATTAAGGGTGATATGAGCTTTGTCCAGTGTTTCCTGCCCTTTCTTACCTGTGAGATTCTTATTGCGAAGGTCGATCAGCATTAAGTGATTGTCTGTACCATTACTTATCAGTTGATAACCTCTCGATACAAATGCTTTGGCCATCGCCTGTGCATTGGCAATGACCTGCTTACCGTACGACTTAAAATCTTCAGAAAGAATTTCTCCAAATGCCACGGCTTTTGCAGCAATAACATGTTCCAGTGGTCCTCCCTGTGAGCCGGGGAATACAGCCAGGTCAAGCAACTGGCTCATGGTTCTCAGGTTTCCTTTCGGATCTTTTATACCCCAGGGGTTTTCAAAGTCGTGACGCAGCATGATGATACCACCCCTGGGCCCACGTAATGTTTTATGTGTGGTAGATGAAATGATATGACAATGGTCAAACGGATCATTCAGCAATCCTGATGCAATTAAACCGGCAGGATGAGCAATATCGGCAAATACGATCGCACCGATCTCATCGGCAACTGCCCGGATGCGTTTGTAATCCCAGTCGCGGCTATAGGCAGAAGCACCGCAAATGATCATTTTTGGTTTTTCCGCTCTTGCTTTTGCTTCCAGTTGTTCATAATCCACGATGCCGTCTTTGGTAACACCATAATGAAGGGCATGGTAGGTTTTGCCACTGAAGTTGGCGGGACTGCCATGGGTCAGGTGTCCTCCCATACTGAGATCAAGGCCTAAGAATTTTTCGCCGGGTTTCATCACAGCCAGGAAAACGGCTGCATTAGCGGAAGCCCCGCTGTGCGGCTGCACATTTGCCCAACTGGCATTAAATACTTTTTTTAACCTGTCGATAGCAATGTTTTCGATTTCATCCACTACCTCGCAACCGCCATAGTATCGCTTGCCGGGATAACCTTCTGCATATTTGTTGGTGGGAACAGTTCCCATTGCCTGCATTACCTGCAGGGAAGTAAAATTTTCAGAGGCGATAAGTTCAATACCGTTTCGCTGACGGTCCAGTTCCTTACGTATGAGGTCGAAAACAAGGGTGTCTTTTTGCATGCCGCAAAATTAAGAGAGTAGAAGGAATGAACCCCGGTAAACTATTCAGGTTTTTGTTTACTGTAAAAGTGCTATTTTCGATGGCTTTTGATTAGTTACCCCGGATTAAACTCCGGAAAAACATCGTTGGCTCAATAATGAAAGCTATCATACCAGTGGCGGGAGCAGGTACTAAACTGCGGCCTCATAGTTATACTCAACCCAAGGCACTCATTCCATTAGCAGGAAAGACGGTTCTAAGTATTATCATTGACCAGCTCAAAGAAGCAGGGATCAATGAGTTTATTTTTATTGTGGGGTACCTGGGAGAAAAGATAGAGGATTATGTAAAAAATAAATATCCTGACCTTACCGCCCATTATGTACATCAGACTGACAGGCAGGGAGTAGGACATGCCGTTCGCCTGACCGGAAACCTGGTGAACAAAGACGAAGTATTTGTAGTACTGGGGGATACTATCTGTGAGTATGATGTAAAGGAGGTAGTAAATAGTCCCGACTCGATGATCGGGGTGAGAAAAGTAGATGACCCCCGTGATTTTGGTGTAGCCGAGATCGATGAGGATGGTTATATAGAACATGTGGTTGAGAAGCCCCAGATACCCAAATCAAATATGGCGATGGTGGGTATTTACAAGATCAAAGAAAGTGAACAGCTTTTCCAATGCCTCGAGAATAATATCCGCCAGGGACTTCGCAGTCACGGTGAATATAATCTTACCGATGCGCTTGATTGTATGATAAAGAATGGTGCAAAGTTTAAATCTTTTAAAGTGGAGAACTGGTTTGATTGTGGCCGTAAGGAAACTTTGCTGGAGTCAAATGCACTTTTATTGAAGAAGTTTGCCCCGGAAACTTCTGCAGAACAGTACGAAAACTCAGTGATCATATCACCAGTTAGCATTGGTGCCGGTTGTATTATAAAAAACTCCATCATAGGTCCCAATGTTGCTATCGGAGAGAACACGACTGTGGATTATTCCATTGTCAAAGATTCTATCATCGGTTCCTTCTCTAACCTGTACGATATTGTATTGGATGACTCTGTTATTGGCAGTGATACCAATCTGCGGGGAGAGTCCCGTTCACTGAATATCGGTGACAATACAAGTATTGACCTTGGATAGTTAAGTCCCTGGTCATAATTATCTTTACTGCGCTAAAGACTAATGACTAATGACTTTTTTCTCTAATCGCATCACCAAACTTTTCAGTATTGATTATCCCATTATACAAGCTGGTATGATCTGGGCAAGTGGATGGCGGCTGGCTAGTGCAGTAAGCAATGCTGGTGGTTTAGGTATTATTGGTGCGGGATCAATGTACCCGGAAGTTTTAAAAGAACACCTGCAAAAATGCAAGGCAGCAACCAGTTCCCCATTTGGAGTCAACCTCCCTTTATTATATCCGGATATTGATAAGCATGTTCGTATAATTATTGAGGAGGGTGTGAAAATTGTTTTTACCTCAGCAGGCAATCCCAAAACATGGACCAGTGTGTTGAAGGAAAATGGAATTACGGTTGTACATGTCGTAAGCTCTTCCAAATTTGCCAAAAAAGCGGAGGAAGCTGGTTGTGATGCCGTGGTGGCAGAAGGATTTGAAGCCGGCGGACATAATGGGAGAGAGGAAACCACCACTATGGTTCTGATACCGGCTGTTGTAAATGCAGTAAAGATCCCGGTGATCGCTGCCGGGGGTATAGCCACAGGCAGGCAGATGCTGGCGGCCATGGTACTTGGGGCAGAAGCTGCCCAGTTAGGAAGCCGCTTTGTAGCCAGCGAAGAGGCCTCCTCGCATATAAGTTTTAAAATGGCAGTGATCAGTTCACAGGAAGGTGATACACAACTATCCTTAAAGAAACTGACCCCCGTAAGACTGCTAAAAAATGATTTTTTCAGGCAGGTGCAGGAAGCCGAATCAAAAGGGGCAACTATTGAGGAATTAACTACGTTATTGGGTAGGGCGAGGGCTAAAAAAGGAATGTTTGAAGGTGATTTGAAAGAGGGAGAGCTTGAGATAGGCCAGGTCAGCGCCATTTTAGATGATATTTTACCAGCCGGCCTGATAGTGAAAAATGTGTGGAAGGAATTTACGGACGGTTTGGTAAATCCGGTGAAAATACTCTAATTTTAAACCTACCACCAGAGCAAAGGGAAGTGCTGAAAGGTTATTTTACAACCATTCAAAAAAGTACAATGAAACAAAAATCTCTACTGCTGGCATTTTGCCTCTTGGGTTTTGTTGTTGCAAAAGCAAACAACGGACCCGGTGATGGCAAAAAAGATGAACTGAATGGCATTGTTGTGCATTCAGAAACAAAAAAGCCTTTGAAAGATGTGAGTGTTACAGCTTACCTCGTATCCAAAAAAGAGAAAATTGTGCTCAGTGATGATGAGGGGGGCTTTTCATTTGATGAATTAAAGCCCGGCACATATAAGTTTGTATTTGAAAAATCCGGCTTTAAAAAGATCACAAAGGAAAAAGTGGTTATAAAAACAGATGAAACTTTCCTGATGAAGATCGAAATGATAGAAATGAGTAATTTCGAAATCATGCCTTCTCCATTTAATGTAGGAGGATTATAAAAACTAAATTTGCAATATAGAAAAGACCCCTTTCACTTTAGTGAAAGGGGTCTTTTGTTTTTCACGGCTGGTTTTGATAAATTTTATTGATCAGTCCATATCTATATCAAAATCGTCATCGGATTTTTCTATGCTGAACTTTTTATGTTTTTCCAGGAACTTACGATACTTATTATATGTCTGTTCAGATGCTTTCTTTTCATTGATAAAAAGTTCTCCATCCTTATGTTTCAGGGTGTAGCCTTCTTTTTTGTTGATCAGGCCATCACTCTCCAGTCCGTTTACAAACTCCTTGTATTCTTTTATCTCTGCTTTGGCTTTTTCAATTTCCACTTTAGCATTGGCTAATTCCTTTTCGAGTTTGGGGCCAAGGTCTTTCATTTCTTCCTGTACTTTTTGTAACTCTTCCTGCACATGTTTCATGTCGATGTTCTTTACTTTATCCATCTCTGCCTTCATTTTATCCCAGTCTACCTTCGCCAGCGACTCTTGTACTTCCGCTTGTATTTTGGCCATATCTACCTGCTTCATGGCATTGGTAATTTCAGTTTTGATATTATTCCAGTCTACCTTTGCCATAGATGCTTCCACTTCTTTTTTGATTTTATCAAAATCTACTTCTTTCATAGCCTGTTCTATTTCCAGCCTTATTTTATCGGCATCAATTTTTTTCAGGGCTTCTGAAAGTTCTTTCTGCATTTTATCCATGTCAATTTTTAAATCTGCTCCGTCCAGTTCTGCAAGCACATCATCAAGATCACGGACCTTTTTTTCCCTGTCTTTTGACTTTTTGGGAACAGTATCATTGGCAGATTGCTGGTATTGACCCGGAGACTGGCGGTGATCCCAGGAAACAAGCCCGATGGTAAGGCCTGCAGTAAGAAGAATTAAAAATAACCTGCCGGTTGTGAAGGTTGTTGGTTTCATAAACGAAAATTTTAAAGATTGTGTTTAAATTGTTTTTCACGAAATACTTCGTACCAAATATACGACTGATTTCGTATTATGAAACAATCCCGCCGGGAAAAGGGAAATTTTAACAAAAAGCCCCTTACCATAGGGGCAAGAGGCTTTACAGTGTGTATATTATTGTATCAGTTTTTTCGAAAGGCCCAGCGTATCATTTCTTTCCAGGTGGGCTTTTTGCCATACATTAGAATACCGGTGCGATAGATCTTTCCGGCAAACCATACTGTGAGAATAAAACCAAGTACCAGCAGTCCCATGGACAAGGCTAACTGCCACCAGGGTACTGTACCCGGAACCCCGTAGGGTATTCTTGCCATCATTACTATAGGTGAGCTGAAAGGGATAATGCTTCCCCATACCGCAATAGGACCTGTTGGATCAGATATAGCGGCTGTCATTAATGCAATGGATATAATGACCAGCATGGTGATAGGGAAGCTAAGTGATTGTGCTTCCCGCATATCTTCATTCACGGCACTGCCAATAGCGCCATACAGGGATGAGTAAAAGAAGAAGCCGGCCAGGAAATAAAACCCAAAGCAAAACAGTATCAGCGGCACATTCACACTGGTAAATATTTTCTGCATGCTGCCCACCATTTGTGTAGCCATGCCACCTGACCCGGATGCTTTACCTACATTGTATACAATCAGTATGAATGCTATCCATAAAAAGAACTGTGTTAAAGCTACCAACCCGATTCCAAGAATTTTTCCCAGCATCATCTGGAATGGTTTCACAGAAGAAACAATGACTTCAGCAATACGATTGGTTTTTTCTTCCATTACACCCATCATTACCTGCGAACCATATATAAGGAGTATAAAGTATATCAGGAAACCGGCTATATAACCAATACCTTCTGCTGTTTTAGCGTTGGCATTTTCATCCTGTATGTTTTTAGGTGTTACGCCAAGTTTCTTTGTCAGTATCTGTTGTTTTGTAAGGTCTATCTGCAGGCTGTCATTCTTGATATCACTCCAGATCCTGTTTAGTTTGGCTTCCACCGCTGCAGTAGATCCGCTGCCATATGATTTATTGGATTTAAAGAAAAGGCTGTCAGAGCCTTCTTTCCAGTCAATAGCCGGGATTACAATATAGCCATCATAGCCGGCCGTTTTATAATCGGCAATTACTTTATCAGCGTTACCTTTTACAAGTGTTAGCAGTGAACTGTTATCAGCCTGATTTTGTTTATTAATAGCCGCTTCGGTAAAATATCCGGAAGAGTCGATGATTGCTACATGCAGATTTTGCTTGCTTTTTTCCGCAATAAAGCCCATGCCGAATATTAAACCCAGATAAAGCAATGGGAACAAGAGGGTAGAAATAATAAAAGTTTTCTTCCGCACCCTTGTCAGGTATTCTCTTTTTATGATAATCCAGATCTTATTCATGACAGATGGTTAAATGGTAAATTAATTTATGCCTCTATTTTTTGAAATTGACGGGCAGTGGGTGTCCCTTCCACCAGTTTGATGAAAATATCATTGAGTGAAGGCAGTATTTCATTGAAAGATTGAATGGCAATACCCTGTTGCAGCAGGTACTGCAACACAGCATTCGGGTTTTGCCCTTCTTTTATCCGGATCACATGTGAGTGATCTTTTGACCCGATCAGCTCAAAAGGTGTCATACCGTTTAGTGATGATAAGGTCTGTTCAGAGCCAATACTGAACAGGTTTTCTTTAAATTCCTGTTTTACCTGCTTTACGGTTCCGTCCAGTATCTTCTTTCCTTTATTCACCAGGACAATATGATTACAGATCTCTTCCACCTGTTCCATGCGGTGTGTACTGAATATGATGGTAGAACCACTTTGGGCCAGGTTGAATATTTCATCTTTGATCAGGTTACTGTTTACCGGGTCCAATCCGCTGAAAGGTTCATCGAGGATAATAAGCTTTGGTTCATGTAATACAGTCGTGACAAATTGCAGTTTTTGTCCCATTCCTTTTGAAAGATCTTCTACTTTCTTGTTCCACCAGCTTTCCATTTCAAATTTGATGAACCATTTTTTGATCTTAGCCATGGCATCTTTATGGCTGAGCCCCTTTAACTGCGCCAGGTACATGGCCTGTTCGCCAATTTTCATTTTCTTATACAAGCCCCTTTCTTCGGGCATGTAACCGATATAACCTACATCATTAACAGGGTCAAATTTTTTGCCATCAAAGATGATATGTCCTTCATCAGGATAGAAGATACCAGTGATCATTCTTATCAAAGTGGTTTTTCCGGCGCCGTTAGGACCCAGTAAACCAAATATCTGCCCCCGTTCTACTGTCAGGCTGATATCATCAACTGCTTTTTGAGTGGCAAAGTATTTCTTCAGATTTTGTAATTCAAGAATAGCGGCCATAGTGATGGTTTTGGAATGTAAAATTAGTTCTCCTGATGAAATGATGGGCTGAAATCGGTAAGTGGTGGTTATACCAGTGCAAACTGCTTAAACTGTAGTGTGAATTATCAGCTAATGAACAATTTTATTTGTCTCGCCACTCTTTCCCCATCCATAGCAGCGCTTACAATACCCCCCGCATAGCCTGCACCTTCACCACAGGGATATAAGTTCCTGATTTGCGGATGTTGTAGAGTAACCGGGTCTCTTGGTATACGAACAGGGGAGGAGGTTCTTGATTCTGTTGCCACCACAACAGCTTCATTGGTGAAGTATCCTTTCATCTTTTTCCCATATTCCTTAAAAGCCAGTTGCAGGCTTTTATGAATAAATGGTGGTAATACCTCTTTTAATAAAGAAGAGCTGACACCTGGTAAATAAGAACATGCAGGCAGGGAGGAAGAAATTTTATTTTCGGCAAAATCAACCAGGCGTTGGGCTGGTGCCACAAATTTTCCTCCCCCTGTTTCAAATGCTTTTTTCTCTACGGCTTGCTGAAAGAACATAGCTGCCAGCGGGCCATGCTGTTTGAAGGATTGAAAATCTTTTTCTTCCACTGTTACCACAATACCACTATTGGCAAAGGGGTTATTTCGTTTAGAAGGGCTCCATCCGTTTACCACCAGTTCACCCGGTGAAGTGGCTGCGGGAGCAATAATGCCACCCGGACACATACAGAATGAAAAAACTCCTTTTCCATCCACCTGCTGCACCCAACTATAAGATGCCGGTGGCAGGTATTCACTTCGGATATCACAATGATACTGGCTGCTGTCAATAAGTGATTGAGGATGTTCCACCCTCACACCCAGGGCGAAGGGTTTTGCTTCAATAAGTATTTTTTTAGCATGAAGTAAACTGAAAATATCCCTGGCGGAATGGCCGGTGGCAAGAATAAATGCATCAGCTTCAAAATAGTTTCCATCTGCTGTCTTTACTCCTGTTATCCTTTCATCCTGAATATGGAAATCAGTCACTTTCTTTTCAAATAAAAATTCTCCGCCACAGTCCAGGATTTTATTTCGCATGGCAGTGATGATCTGCGGCAGTTTATTAGTGCCGATATGCGGATGAGATTCGTATAAAATCTTTTCTTCAGCCCCAAAATGAACGAACAGGGCAAGTATACGGTTGATATCGCCCCTTTTACTGCTGCGGGTATACAATTTCCCATCACTATAGGTACCGGCACCGCCTTCGCCGAAGCAATAATTGCTGTCGGGGTTCACTTCCCCTTCTTTATTCAATAATGCAAGGTCCCTTCTCCGGGCTCTTACATCTTTTCCCCTTTCCAGGAGGATTGGTTTAATGCCAATTTCAAGCAGCTGCAATGCGGCGAATAAACCAGCTGGCCCGGCACCAATGATAATGACTGTTCGTACAGCTTTTTTTACGTCTCTAAAATCAAAAGGAATTAATTCTCTTTGCTGAAAAGGTTCGTTGATATATACTTTCAGAGTGAGATTGATCCAGGGTTGCCTGCTGCGGGCATCTATTGATTGTTTCAGGATATGAAAACCGCTTATAGCAGTTGTTTGTACTGCTTCAGCGCTGGCTATATATTTTTTTATGATAGCTTCATCTGCTGCTTCAGAAGGCAGCAATTTAAGAGAAATGTCTTTTTTCATATTGTCAGGTTTTTATCCTGAAAAATCTTATACAAAGATGCAAAGAAAATTCCGGGATAATTTTTTCATTTTTTTGTTATGAAAGTAAAATAGTAATACCTTCAAACGAGTTGGACAATTATGAATACAAGGTTATTTTCTTCAGCGGCTCTGATACTATTTCTACTGGCAGGTATTTCCTGCAAAACTCCTTACCAGAGTCAGTCTCTTCAGTACAAGGGATACCGTATCAGTAATACACAACAACAGGATTCGGCAGTTCTTGTTTTTTTAAAACCATACAGTGATAGTGTGAACAGCAGTATGAATGCAGTAGTGGGTATTACTGAAACGAGTCTTGAAAAAAAACAACCTGAAGCGACGTTGGGTAATTTTATGGTGGATGCATTTTTAATAATGTCAAGGGAAAAGTATAACACAGAAGTAGATGTTGCTTTTGTAAACTTTGGCGGAATCCGCCTGACCCAATTACCTGCAGGCAGTGTTACAAGAGGTAAGATTTTTGAGTTAATGCCTTTTGATAATTTATTAATTCTTCAAAAAGTGAAAGGCAGTGTACTGCAACAATTACTGGATCTTACAGCTTACGGGGGAGGCTGGCCAATGGCGGGATTAACCATGCAGATAAAAGATAAAAAGGCTGTCAATGTAATGATAGGAGGCAAACCGATAGATCCTGACCGGGTGTATACGATCGCTAATTCAGATTTTATCGCCAATGGAGGCGATAATGCTGATATGCTTCGCCCTATTCCGCAAATAACGAATGGCTACCTGATGAGGGATGCTATTTTTGATTATATCAGCAAATTGAAAAGCCAGGGTAAAAATATTACTGCAACCATAGAAAACAGGGTTACCAATGCTCAGTAGAAAGAAGTTTATCAGGCAGGCCGCCTTATCAGCAGGGGCGCTAATGGCGGGACCTTCCATAATGGAAGCAGCCGGGTATCTAACCCCTTTGAAACTGACCATTTTACACACCAACGATACGCATAGCCGGCTTGAGCCCTTTCCCATGGATGGTGGCCGTAACCAGGGATTGGGAGGAGTGGCCGGGCGGGCCAGGCTGATCAACCAGATCAGGAATGAAGAAGAACATGTATTGCTCTTCGATGCAGGTGATATATTCCAGGGCACTCCTTATTTTAATATATATAAAGGAGAACCTGAGATAAAGGCAATGACATCATTAGGCTATGATGCCTGTACTATCGGTAATCATGATTTTGATGCAGGAATGGAAAACCTTGCCATGCAGCTTACCAGCCATGCCAACTTCCCGATGCTTGTTTGCAATTATGATTTTGCCGGCACACCGATGGAATACAAAACACAACCGTATAAAATTTTTAAAAAAGGCCAGTTAAAGATTGGAGTGTTTGGTGCAGGCATTGAAGGAAAAGGATTGATACCGGATAATTTATTTGGTGCTACAAAATACCTTGACCCGGTTCAGAAAGCAAATGAAGTAGCGTATGAACTGAAGAAATTTAAATACTGCGATATGATTATTTGTTTATCACATCTCGGTAATCAATACAAAGGAAGTGACAAAGTAAGTGATGAAGTACTGGCGAAACAATCAGAACATATTGATCTGATCATCGGCGGGCATACGCATACATTTTTAGATGCGCCGGTAATATACAAAAATAAAAAAGGTAATGATGTGGTGGTGAATCAGGTGGGTTTTGCAGGTATTATTTTGGGAAGGCTTGATTTTGAATTTTCCAAATTTTCAGGCCAAAAATTAGCAAAAAGCCATACAATTTCTGTTTCACAAAAATCAGGGGGATAAAAATTTTTTTTTAGAAAAGAAATGGTGATATTCGCCTCCCTGTCCAACTTTTTTAATTGACAATGTGCAAAGATTTTTAATGGACAAACTCAGGAACAACTATAGTTAATACGACATAAACTGCTTACTGACTGATGGAGAAAAATGCTGAAAAAATCTGGACGAATTGTTTAAAGATCATCAAGGATATTGTTGAATGGCAGCATTACAAGACCTGGTTCGAACCTATCAAACCTGTATCGCTAAAAAATAATGTTCTCGTCATCCAGGTTCCCAGTCAATTCTTTTTCGAATATCTCGAAGAACATTATGTAAATTTATTGGCAAAGACTTTGAAGAGAGAATTGGGAAAAGAAGCCCGTCTTGAATATCGTATCATGGTGGACAGTGGTAACAGCAAGAACAAACCTGTTACGATGGATGTAAGCGGGCAAGGTTTTAAAACTTTTTCAAATAACGAAATGGATTTTCCTTTAGTCATAAATAATCCTGTTAAGAATCCCTTCGTTATACCGGGTCTTAAGAAAATGCAGATCGACCCGCAGCTGAATCATATCTATACATTTGAATCTTTTATAGAAGGTGATTGTAACCGGGTAGCCCGCCGGGCCGGTAAAACAGTGGCCGAAAAGCCGGGAGCCAATTCCTTTAATCCGCTGGTTATTTATGGGGGTGTAGGATTAGGCAAGACTCACCTGGCACAGGCAATAGGAAACGAGGTTAAAAGATTGCACCCTAACAAGGTTGTATTATATGTAAGTTCCGAGAAGTTCATCAACCAGTTCATGGATCACAGCCGGAACAATGCAATAAATGATTTCATCCATTTTTACCAGCTTATCGATGTACTGATCATTGATGACGTACAGTTTTTTGCAAAGGCTGAAAAATCACAGGATGCTTTCTTTGCTATATTCAATCATTTGCACCAGTCACATAAACAACTGGTACTTACTTCGGATAAATCGCCGAAAGACCTGGAGGGTGTGCAGGAAAGATTACTGAGCCGTTTCCGCTGGGGCCTCAGCGCTGATCTGCAGGTACCGGAGTATGATACCCGTATAGAGATACTGGAGAAAAAGATGAAGAATGACGGCCTGGAGATGCCTAAGGAAGTGGTTAAGTATATAGCATACAATATAAGTAATAATGTAAGGGAACTGGAGGGAGCATTAATATCACTGTTGGCACAATCTTCGCTAAACAGAAGGGAAATAGACCTGGACCTGGCAAAGAAAGTGTTACGGAATTTTGTAAAATCATCAAGCAAAGAAATTACGATCGAAACCATTCAAAAAATGGTTTGCGAGTACTTTGATGTGCCATACGATAAACTGTTGCAGAAGACCCGCAAAAGAGAGATCGTACAGGCCCGGCAGATCACTATGTACCTGGCCAAGGCCTTTACTAAAAACTCATTAAAAACCATCGGGGAGCATTTCGGCGGCCGTGATCATACCACTGTCATTCACTCTTGTCAGACCGTGAAAGATCTAATGGATACAGATGGTGTATTCAGGGAGAATGTACTGGAATTGCAGCAGAAAGTACAACTGGCTGCTATGTAAAATACTACTGGACGGTTTCAAGGATATTGAAACAAAATCACCCGGTTTGAAAGCCGGGTTTTTTATTGCAGTAAAATGAAAAACACTGTTGGAGAAAGCCAATTAATCTTTATTTTTGCTGCCCGCCCGGGAGAGGTGCCTGAGTGGCCGAAAGGGCCGGTTTGCTAAACCGTTGTACGGGCTTAAACCTGTACCGAGGGTTCGAATCCCTCCCTCTCCGCAAAGCCTCCGAAATTCGGAGGTTTTTATTTTATAATATTTTGTACGGTCATAAAGCTGTTCCGCCGCGGCGGATCGAATCCCTCCCTCTCCGCAAAGTTCGGCTCAGTATTTACTGAGCCGAACTTTTTATTATTTGCACCCAACTGCAACATTTGATTTTATTGCAGCAGGTTATATATGATTGTTTTTGTTTTGGCCAGGGTTTCAATAACATTTTTAATTGATAAATCTTGTAGAATAATATCATTTTTTTGCCTGATCAATGATTTTTATCCCCTCAAAATGTTCATTTATGCCCATGAAAAACTTAATGCTGCAAAGAGCTTTCTTTTTTTGCTTTTCAGGATTTTAAATGATAAATTTGGCCTGCAGTAAATGTTAATTTTCAGTTTAGACAGGTAATCGTTTTTTCACCCAACTTTCGCTTTTTAGTAGATAACAGACTGCAGGATTAGTAGCTAGCAATCTTCTCATAAGCCTCCCGGCTCATGAACTATTGTTATATGCTGATTACCGCCCCGCTTAGAATGCTGTTAGTGACATTATCCTGAGAAAAAACTCAATTTAGCTTCCGTATCCGTTTGAATTATGTGTACCAGGTTCTGGTACAGGATTATCGACTTTGTTATTATTACTACAACCAAACAAGCTGAAATGAGAAAGTACATTGCTACGGGAACCAATTCTATCCTGGTTTTGTTTTTTGCGTTATTATTTTCAGTAAGCCAACTGAATGGCCAAACAACCCTGACTACTTTGCCAAATCCTCCTTATAACGGAGGCAACTCACTCGGTTCGCCGGCACAAGTAAGTTTTGTAATAGAAAATACCAACGGATTCCCGGTATTGCTTACGGCCATATCAAACTGGTGTACCACTACAGAAAATAATTCAATCTGGCAGTTGTACTATACAGCTTCTGCATTGTCTGGTTCGGCGACTGATGTAACAGCTGCTCCCTGGACATTGGCAGCAACTTCCTTAGCTACACCGGTAGTTGCTACTGGTATAACTCCATTAAATTTTCCCGGGTTGAGTTTTACTATTCCAGCCGGTACGGAATATCGTTTTGCATTACGTAATACAGGACCTGGTAATTGCCGGTATTCAGGAACGGGCAGTGCCATTGCTCCAAACACTTTTAGTGGTGGAGGTGTGAACCTTAAATTAGGAGACGTACAGATAGCCGGACAAAGTGTGGGCTATGGTGGTTCAGGAACCGCACTTACACTTACACCAAGATATTTTACCGGAGCCATCACTTTTGCACCAGCAGGCCCTTGTACAGACCCACCTGTACCAGGAACAGTAACAGCCAGCCAAAACCCTGTCTGCCTGAATACAAACTTTAAC
>Ga0116144_10003191_pt1 | contig 16672 bp, 11 predicted proteins | sample AD_UKC035_MetaG_FD_89746 | JGI IMG/M metagenome (GOLD analysis project Ga0116144, IMG submission 89746) | Active sludge microbial communities of municipal wastewater-treating anaerobic digesters from USA - AD_UKC035_MetaG | ecosystem: Engineered > Bioreactor > Anaerobic > Digestate | place: USA...
CGCCCACGCCCACGCCCACGCCCACGCCCACGCCCACGCCCACGCCCACACTCACCCCCTCCCCCACATTGCCGCCCGGCCTGGTGTTGCCCGCCACGCCGGTCAGACCTAACGGTTGGCCCACCTTGCCCACCGATTTATATTTCCTGCGCGAGGGACAATTGTGGGTCTGGCTGACCGAAGGCAGCAAAATCACCAGCGTTCCCAGCGTTAAGGAAGGGCTTACCGACAGCGTTTTGGACTATCGCATCACTGCCGACCAGGGCACCCTGATCTATGCGACTGCGATGGGCAAATTCTACATCTTCGATCGCGTCAAATGGCAGCACACTTTCCTCCCCACAACGGGACGGCTGCTCAATGAAGGGCGGCCCTACTTTGATGTCACCGCCGACGGAAAGTATCTGGTGTATGCGGCCTGGGGGGTTCGACCAACCGTGGGGAAACGCCCCCAGGGAGAAGCGGTTTACCGACCGGCTGCCGATACCCACGCCACCCTGTTGGCTCTCGATCTGACAAACCCTCGCCGCCGACAAATCGAACTGGGGGTGTGTGAAAGCACGCCCCAACAACCTTGTAGCGATTTCATCCTGTCGGCCGACAGCAGCTTGGTCATCTACGCCGATGGGAACGGATTATGGCAGACGAGCTTTGAGGGGGCGCCGCCCCAACTGCTCCGCCCGCCGGACCAGGAAGGGCCAATCTGGCATCCGCAAACCCTCTCCGATAACAACCGGCACTTGTTGCTACACACGGCGGAAGCTCCGGGAAGGCAATATGCGCTTATGAATCTCGAAACCGGCGAATTATGGGTCCTCAACGACATTGAATGCGCGACATGCCGGGTGGAAGCAATCTTTGAACACAATGTCGTCTGGCTGTCCAGAGACTCTGAAGAAGAAGGTTGCCTGCTGCGTATTGAACCCGGCGACGCCAACTTTCCCATCCAATACACCTACCAGATCTGCCGCAGTGAGTCGTGGCCGCTGCACCCCACCTCCCCACAGGTCTTACCCGACGGTTGGGTCGCCTTTTTGCACCGTGGCTGCGGCGCGAATTGCACCGGTCCGGCGCCGGGACTTTATTTCCTAGGCCCCGATGAGCAAATCCACGCCATCGCCCTGCTCCCCGAAGCGGAAGGTTCCGCGCTCTGGCTCAACGACGGCGCCGCCTTTCTCTATCGGGATCAAGAAAATGCCCCACGCTACCTCGGCGTCGCCAGCACGCTGGGTTTCTGGGATGTGTCAGAAGGGCTTGCCGATGCCTATGCCTTTCAATGGGGCAGTTCTTCGTACAAACCGTGAGCCTTTTTATGAACCACCGGCGCTATTGGCTGCTACTGTGTACCCTGTACCTGCTTTTGCTGCTGGGCGCGGCCGGCTGCACCGGAGAACTGCCGGCGCCAACCCGCTATGTTACCCTGGTAGCCGATGGGCAACAGCAACGACTCGAAACGACTGCGGAGACAGTGCGTGACATCCTTGGGGAAGCCGGGCTTGCACTCAATCCCCTCGATTACGTGATCCCGCCGGAGACCGCGCGCCTGACCGCCGGGATGACCGTCACCGTGACGCGGGTACTCCAACACCTTGAAGTCTATACCGAAACCCTCCCCTTCGGGCGGCAAACCATCCGCGATGCCACCGTGGCCGCCGGCGAATCGCGGCTGATTCAATCCGGCAAAGTGGGGCTGCTGGAGCGCACTTACCGCATCACCCAGGAAGACGGGCGTGAAGTAGAACGCGCCCTGGTGGAAGAAACGGTGGTCGAGGCGCCCCGCGATGAAATGTTCCTCATCGGCACGCGCCCTGTCGTGCAGACGGTTCCCATCAGCGGCACGTTAGTCTACCTGAGCCACCAGGATGCCTGGAGTTTGTACGAAAACAATCGCGCGCCACGTCGCCTGACCACCCTGGGCGACCTGGATGGGCGCGTCTTCACGCTCTCGCCGCAGGGCGACCGGCTGCTCTTCAGCCGCGCCATCACCGACGCAGCGCACATCAACGCCTTATGGCTGATCCGCACGGCCGAGGCCGATCCCAATCCCATCCCTTTGACCCTGAACGATGTGTTGTGGGCCGATTGGGCGCCGGACAGCCTCCTCACAACCGCCCGCATCGCCTGGACAACCGCCGAGCCGGCAGCGCGCGCGCCAGGCTGGCGAGGACAAAACGATCTATGGACGGCGACGCTCAATGAACGCAATGTGCTGACCACGCGACGTGAAATTCTGAAACCGGCGTCCGGCGGTGGGTTTGGTTGGTGGGGAACGCGCTACGCCTGGAATCCCACCGGCGAAGCATTGGCCTACAGTCGGCCCGATAGCGTGGGGGTAGTGGATTTAGGCAAGGCGCAGGACGTTGTGTTGGTCACCTTTTCGGCCTACCAGACGCGCAGCAGTTGGGCGTGGAATCCGACCATTGCCTGGGACCCCGCCGGGCAGTTTATCGCCGCCGTCATCCACGGGCCAAGCGCCGACAACACCGCCGCCGAGGACAGCCCGGTTTTCGACAGTTGGCTGCTGGCAGCCAATGGCGCATACAGCGCCGAAGTGGCCTCAGAAGTGGGGATGTGGGCCAATCCCAGTTTCCACCCTGATGGGGAAACCATGCTGTTCGGGCGGGCGGTCGTCCCCTATCAAAGCGTCGGCAGCGCTTACCGCCTATGTCTCAGCGACCGAGACGGCTCTAACGCGCGCTGCATCTATCCACCGGACGCCGAACCGGGCATTGAGACGCCGACCTGGCAGTGGAGTCCCGATGGACAGGCCGTTGTCTTCATCCAGCGCGGCGACCTTTATCTGCTGCCGCTCGCCACAGAAGCCGCCTTTCCCCTCACCGACGCCGGCGCGATCACCCTGTTCGCCTGGCGCTAAAACCAAGCGGCATGGCTTGCCATTCCCCCCTAGCCCCGTATAATGGGGGCAAATGAAGAATTGCCCATTACAACCTCATCGAGTAAGGAGCCGCAAATGTGCATTTTAATCACCGGCGCCACCGGCTTTGTCGGGGCACACCTGCGCGATTACCTGCTACGCCACACGGATTGGACGATTATCGGCACCGTTTATCCGGATGCGCCGCCCCCGCCTCGTGACGCGCGCCGCGAACAATTATTGAGTTTGGATTTGCGCGATCGGGAAGCCACGTTCCGTGTCCTGGAAACCTATCGCCCAGAGTATATTATCCACCTGGCGGCGCAATCTCACGTCCCAACTGCCTACAAAGATCCCTGGGATACTCTGGACAACAACATCCGAGGACAGCTCAACTTGCTCGAAGCCTGCCTGGCCCTCGCCCTGAAACCGCGCACCCTCGTCATCGGCTCCGGCGAGGAGTACGGGCGTGCGGGCGCAAGCGATCTCCCCATCACCGAAAATCACCCCCTCTGCCCGGAGAATCCGTACAGCGTCAGCAAAGTGGCGCAAGATGTGATGGGCTATCAATATTTCATCAGCTTTGGACTGCCGGTTATTCGGATGCGGCCCTTCAACCATGTTGGGCCGGGGCAATCGCCGCGCTTTGTGCTGCCCGCCTTCGCCAGTCAGGTCGCCGAGATTGAGACCGGACAGCAGGAGCCGGTGATGCGCGTTGGCAATCTGGAACCGGCCCGCGATTTCACCGATGTGCGGGATGTGGTGCGCGCCTATCATCTGGCCCTGCTCCACGGAGCATCGGGAGAGGTCTATAACATCGCTTCCGGCGTTCCCCGTACCATTCAATCCCTGGTGGATCAACTGCGCGCCTTGGCGACCGTGGACATTCGCATCGAAATTGATCCGGAGCGCTACCGTCCCGCCGATGTGCCAATTATCTATGGCAGCGCGATCAAGCTACAGCAAGATACCGGCTGGCAACCGGAAATCCCGTTTGAACAGACGGTGCAGGATGTGCTGGAAGAATGGCGGGCTAAGACCAAGGTGCAAAATCAATAAACCCCCAAAAAATTAAGGAGACTATTGGAAAATGACTAAACGTCGCGCTTTAATCACTGGCATCACCGGACAGGACGGCTCATATCTCGCGGAGTTCTTGCTGGAACAAGGCTACGAGGTTATCGGCATGGTGCGCCGCTCCAGTACGGTGACCTTTGCTCGCATTCACCACATCCAGGACAAGGTCACGCTGGTTTCCGGCGATTTGCTGGATCAAGGCTCGCTTATTGCCGCCTTGCGAGACTATAAACCACAAGAAGTTTACAACCTGGCGGCGCAGTCCTTTGTGCCGGCTTCGTGGCAACAGCCGGTCTTCACCGGCGAAGTCACCGCGCTGGGCGTCACCCGGATGTTGGAGGCGATCCGTACCGTAGACCCCACCATCCGCTTCTACCAGGCCAGCAGCAGCGAGATGTTCGGCAAGGTGCGCGAGGTGCCGCAGCGCGAAAGCACCCCCTTCTACCCCCGCTCGCCCTACGGGGTGGCCAAGGTCTACGGGCATTGGATCACGGTGAACTACCGGGAATCCTACGATTTGTTTACCTGCTCCGGCATCCTGTTCAACCATGAAAGTCCCCGGCGCGGGCTGGAATTCGTCACCCGCAAAGTCACCCACCACGTCGCCAAAATCAAGCTGGGGCTGGCGGACAAAATCGGCCTGGGCAACCTGGATTCCAAGCGCGACTGGGGCTACGCCGGCGATTACGTCCGCGCGATGTGGCTGATGTTGCAGCAGGATCAGCCCGATGATTACGTCGTTGGCACAGGCGAAACCCATTCCGTGCAAGAACTGTGCGAGGTCGCCTTCGGGCACGTGGGGTTGGATTGGCGCGACCATGTCTACCAGGACCCCCGCTTTATGCGCCCGGCCGAAGTGGATTTGTTGGTTTCCGACCCCAGCAAAGCCCAGAAAGCCTTGGGGTGGGAGCCGCAATACACCTTCAAAGACCTGATCGAAATGATGGTAGATGCCGACATAGCGTCGCTCAAGGAAGAAATGAAATGACCCGCGCCGGGGAGCGCCGGATCGCGCTTTTTTTTATTCTAATCACTTATGCGATCCTCAGCCCGGTACTGTTCCGGTACATGGCGCACCCTTTCGACAGCGATGAAGCTGTCCACGCACTTTATGGATTACAAACAGCCGCCGACATCCACCACCACCACTGGCAACGGCTGATTTCGCACCTTTACTTTCAAGCCTGGTATCCACCGTTGCTCTCGCTCTACCTGGCGCCGTTTTTTCTGACGTTGGGGCCAGCCCCCTGGGTCAGCCGCTATCCGCTGTTACTGCTGTTTATTCTAAACCTGGCGCTGATCTATCAGGTGGGAAACAGCATGGGGCGGCGGACGACTGGGCTGTGGTCGTTAGTGTTGTTAGCAACAGCGCCATGGATGTGGGTCTATGCGTTGTTGTGCATGGAAGAAATGCTCGCTATCACAGGTGTCCTGACCGTGCTTCTTACATATACGCGAGCGCTGCGTGGGCAGAGCCACTGGGGCGCGGTGAGCGCCGCGCTGCTCCTGACCTTGTTCGCCAAAATTCCCGTTGGCGCCTTCGCGGCAGCGGGTGTGGGCGCGGCCCTCTGGTTCACTACCTCTCGCACGTTCGGCCAAAAATTGCGAACCACGGGTCAGATTTTCGGGCCAATGGGAGGCGTGGCGCTCCTCTGGTGGGGACACCCGCTCAAGATCGCCGACCTGCGCGCCTACTTTCAGGCCTCACCCCCGATGTATGAGACATGGAATGGCGCCATGCTCCTGCATTATGGTCAGCAAATTGTCCACACAGCGATGGCCGGCCCGTTGCTCGGACTTCTGGCATGTGTGGCGCTGGCCGCCGCGTTCTGGCCGCGCCGCCATCCGGCGCTCCAGCTGCCGGCCTGGATCACCCTCGCCACATGGGTGGCGCTGCTGCTGAAACGCCAGGTAGCGGACCGATTCTTCATCAGCGTCATACCTGCGCTCTGTGTCATCACCGCCAGCTTGATGGCGACATACGGCGAGACGTGGCGCGGACGGTCGCAGAAAGGCTGGGCTTACGCACTTTATGGCGCCTGGGGAGTATACTTGTGTCTCTATGTAGGACTACGCCTCTGTAGCTTGCCCCTGTTGATGGCCGTGTCCTACGAGACCGATGACAATAGCCGGCAAGCCCAAGCCTGGATTGCCGACCGGATTGGAGAAACGGCTCCCCCCGCGCAGGCATCTGCTTTTCTGATCAATGGATGGGATCAATTTTCCCATTACGCACTCGACTATTATCTGGCACAGCGCGCCTGGCCGCAGTGGGAGTCGCCGGCTGTTACCGATGTGGTTCTCAAAGACCCGGCGCAATACCCGGATGCCGTCGCCGCCTTTCAGACCCAGGTATTGCAGGAAGACCTTGGCCGATTAGTGCATCTGGAGAACACACCGGTGCCGGCAGCGGGGGCATGGTGGGCTTATCGGGCAGCACTCCAGTCATGTTGGGACGGTGAATGGACTGCGGAAGCTACCTTTTGGATTCGGATCTGGGACGAGCGCCTCAGCCAGGAGCTTCTGGCCCACCCGGAACATTACTGGAGCGCGCGCAGCCAGACTGCCGCACAACAACAATGGGGCTATCCACTACCTCTGCATATCCAGTTTGCAATTTGTCTAAATTAGAATCACCGCAAACCAAGCTGAAACCATTTAAGGAGAACACTATGAGCGACATCAAATTTGGCACCGATGGCTGGCGCGCCCACATCGCGGAGGATTACACCTTCGCCAATGTCCGGCGCGTGAGTCAGGCCTTTGCGGATTACCTCAAACAGCATCATCTGGCCGATAAGGGGGTGGTGATCGGGTACGACCAACGCTATCAGTCGGAATACTTTGCGGCAGCGGCGGCAGAGGTGCTGGCCGGCAACGGCTTGGGCGTGTGGTTGACGGCGCAGAACTGCCCCACGCCCGTCATCAGCTACAGCGTGACGGAGCGCGAGGCCGGCGGCGCGATCAACATCACCGCCAGCCACACTCCGCCCACCGACAATGGCTTCAAGGTGCGCGACCCCCACGGCGGCGCGATTGATCCCGCCGGTTTGCAGGAGATTGAAAGCCACATCCCGGAAAGCGCCGCCCAGGCGCAACGGATGCCCATCGCCGAAGCTGAGAGCAAGGGTCTGGTGCGTCGTTGGGATCCCAATCCGGCCTACATTGCCCACCTCGGCCATCTGGTGGACTTCGCCAAGCTGAAAAACGCCGGGTTGAAAATCCTGATCGAACCGATGTGGGGTAACGGCGCCGGGTGGTTCCCAAAATTGCTCGCCGGCGGGAACAACACGCTCTGGGAAATCCACAACACCCGCAATCCCATCTTTCCCGAAATGCAGCGCCCGGAGCCAATCCGCCCGAACATTGACGTGGCGCTGAAGCGCACGGTGGAACTGGGCGCGGATGTGCTGCTCATTATGGATGGGGACGCCGACCGCATGGGCATCGGCGACGAAAACGGGGACTACATTGACCAGTTGCGCGCCTATGGCCTGCTGGCCTACTACCTGCTCGAAGTGCGCGGGGAACGCGGCCCTATCGTCAAGACCATTTCCACCACTGCGATGCTCAACAAGCTGGGGGAAATTTACAATGTACCGGTCTACGAAACCGGCGTCGGCTTCAAATACGTCGCCCCCAAAGTTCTGGAGACCAACGCCCTCATCGGCGGCGAAGAAAGCGGCGGCTACGCTTTCCGCGGCAACGTGCCGGAGCGGGACGGCATCCTGGGCAACCTGTACTTCCTGGATTTTATGATGCGTACCGGCAAGAAGCCCTCCCAACTGGTCGAAGACCTGTTCGCCAAAGTAAAACAGCGGTATTATTACCACCGCATTGACACCCGCTTCCCGGAAGCTAAACGGCCGCAAGCGCGCGCCATGCTGGATGCGGCGCAGCCTACCGCCATCGGCGGCTTCCCGGTCTCGCGCATTGACCGCACCGACGGGTACAAGTACGAACTCGGCGACCTGGGCTGGGTGCTCATCCGCTTCTCCGGCACCGAGCCGATTGCCCGCGTCTACTGCGAAGTAACGGATCCCGATGTGATCCCCGCCGTGTTGGATGGGGGATTGGAGCTGGCGGGGTTGAAAGAATAGCGAATGACGAATAGCGAATAGCGAAAAAACGCGGGCGCGACCAAATGTCGCGCCCGCCTGCTTTTACACAACGGTTCAGTTGTGCCACAATCTACCGGAACCAGGTCGCATATATAAGAGGGGAACATGCTGGTCAGCGGCCCGCTCCACATATAACATAGCTCGCGCCTCATTCAGGGCCAGGTCCACCACGCCATGCGCGGCCAGGCGCTTGTAAAATACTTCCGACAAACGCTGTGCTGTATACATAGATACCTGATCTTGCATTGCAATCACCATTGGGACCCCACCCCGTCCCAGACGCGAGCCAACACCGGCAAATGCAACGGTTGAGGTATGCGCAGCGCTTTCACACGCAGCCAGAAACACAAGGCGCGGACGTTGCTGCACATCCAGATGGTTAAACATATTTACCATATCTGCATCACTAATAACACAGGCATTACCCGCAATATCCTGCAACAACAAAGCCCCTTCACCGCTTCGCTGGCTAAACTTACCATGCGCCATAATATGTAGAGCCTGATATTCCCCCTCGTGCAAGGCCTCGCCAATACACGCTAATGTAACCGGCGCAGGCAATACCTCAAAATGAATGTGCGTTAAGGATACTTGTGTCAAAGCCGTAACTTGAGTATCAGGCAACGGGGCCAGGTTGTAATCCTGCAAATTCCGTGGGTTTGCCACGGCCACTAACACGCGCACCGGCGGCTGTGGCAACACGTCTGGCCATTCGCCCGACGCAGGCATAAGGCGCGAAAACGGCGTATTGTTGTTTGCCGCGAGAAATCCCCGATCATAGAGCAATTCCCATGGCAACAACTGCAACTCGCAGGCCGCTTCATCTATATTCAAACAAATACGCCGTTGTGCGGCGTCCCCTTCAACGTTGGCCCAGGCCCGCAACACGTGGGGATCGGTTACCAGGGCCGTAAACAGACGGCGACCATCCGCCTCCCAATCACCCGTGCTTACCCACGGAATTAGATCCGCCGACAAATACCCTCGCCCAAAAACCTGAACTTCAGGACTGTTGGGATCATCCCAGATCAAATCTACCGGATAGCCGGCTTCTTGCCTGGGTAAAATACAGATCTCCAGGGTGGGGAAAACTCGGAGAGGCGTCACCGCTAATGGATAAGATTCTTCTGAAGAGGGTGCGCCCGCCCGGGTCGGCGACAAAGGATCAGGTCGCGGCGCTGTCGCTGGTGGGAGGGTGTCTTTCGACGCGGTTGCCGGCGACAATTTTGGCAACGCGAGCGCAGCGGTGGACGGCGCGGACTTCCCCGGCTGCACCACGGGACAGCCCATACATAGTTCGTTAAAACTCACGCCTAACACCTGCAAGGCCAGATCATTCAGTTCATATATAATTGCCGCCCGCTCGGCGCGACGTGTTTCCGTGCTGCCATAAAGCCGCTCCGTGCGGAGATTATCCGCTAACCGGTCGGCCAATGTCATCAACACCGCCTGATGTTGCGCCGGTAACGCCGCCTTCATTGCGGCCAATCCCTGCGCATAATCTATGCCGATCACGTCACGCATCCTCCAGCACGCGGTTGATCAAGTATACTGTCACCGGCTGGCCGATGCCTTTGAATTGCATCCCCGGCACGGGCGTGGCGTCCACCTTATCTTTGACTAACTCATACGTCGCCTCGCTGACCAGCACCTGGCCGGTCTTGGCAACCGCACAGATGCGCGCCCCCAGGTTGGCGGGACGCCCGATGACAGTGTAGTCGGTGCGCTTCTCACAACCGATCTCACCCACGATGGCCTCCCCTGTCGCCATGCCCACGCCGATGCCCTCGGCGCCCACGCCGCGCTCCGCCTGCCAGCGCGCCAGCAATTGCGCGTAGCGCTCCTGCATCGCCAGCCCCACCCGCACGGCCCGCAGCGCGTGATCGGGCTGCGGCAGCGGCGCATTGAACAACGCCATCACCTCGTCGCCCACGAATTTATCCAGCGTGCCCTCAAATGAGAGGACAACATCCGTCATTTCACTCAAATACGCATTGATAAACTCCACCAGCGTTTCCGGGTCGGTACGCTCAGCCAGCGCCGTCGAGCCGCGCAGGTCAGCGTAGAGCACCGTCAGGGTTTCGCGCTCGCCCTTCAGGATGGCCTCTTCAGGATGCGCTAACAAGGCTTCCATGATGTGCGGGTCCAACGAGCGTCCCAACACGCGGCGCAAATTGCGCTTCTCCATGCTCTCCAGAATGGCCGTATCCATCTGGCTGACGATGGCCCGCAACAAGCGGCGATCATCTGACGTAAACGCGCGCTGCGGGTCGCGGTGCAGCGCGCCAAACACCCCGATAATCTCATCTTGCAAAATCAGCGGGATGCACATCACCGCGCAGCGCGCTCTGGTCTCATTTTGATTACACACCAGTTCGCCGCTTTCCATCGCTTCGTTTGCCAACTGGTTGATCAGGCGATAATAGCGGGTATCCCGCAGCAAATCTTCGTGGGTGATGGCGCGCATTTCCAGCCGTTCACCTTTGGGATTGTAAAGCATCACAAAGCCCATTTCTGCCTGGATCACCTTGCACAGCTCTTGCAACACCACATCCAACATCTCATCAAAAGGCAAATGCTGGTCGCGGATGCGGTCAAATTGATAAATCGTCTCCAACTCTTTATTGCGCTGCTCCAACTCGTGGTAGGTATACGCCTGGATTACCGCAGAATCAATCTGGCTTTCCGCGATCTCTAACAACGCCATATCATCGTCACTAAAAGGCGCCGAGGCGCGCGTCAGCAGTAATAGCCCCAGCGGCAAATTCTGACACTCCATAAAAATCGGGATCAACGCCAACTGCAAAGTCGCCGGAACATGGGACAACACTTCCGGCGGCAACACTTCCTGAGCCGGCCAAATGGTTAACGCATCCAACGTCAGGGCCTTCTCCGCCACGTCCTCTAACAACGCCGAATGAAGTTGCAACCACCCCTTATTGTGCTCATTGACAACCTTTAACTCCAGTAACTTAGTTTCGGGGTCAATCAAATACAAAAGGCACAGATCGGACTTGAATTGCTCCGCCACAATGTTCACGATTCCTGACAACATCGCCATCGGCCCCTGCGCGCTATCCCGCACACCGTCAATGGCTAACACGATTTCCAATTCTCTTTGCTTGAGTTGTAATTGCTGTTTCAGGTCACCCATTCCATCCCTCCTGGTAACACAAACCTTCCTTTGAAAATTCGCAGATACTTGTATTCAAGGAACCGTTTCCCGGTTACGATAGGGCCATCAGCCCTCATCTTAGACGTGGGGAGCTATGTTTACAGCCTTGAATACGCCTGTCTAGTGTAACACAGGTTATGAAACGAACAAGAGAAACACCACAAATGAAGTGGTTGCCCAAACCCATATCCGTGCTATACTAAAGGCAGTTCAGGTCATGAGGAATAAGATGACAACCATTCAAAGTCAGGCCCTCCTTAACGTTCAACTCCTTGGCAACCAGGAGTTATACCCGTTTGGGAGCAATTGACCCCGAAACATTGAGCAGACAACAGCAGATGACGCGCCTCCCAAACGGAGGCGCGTTTTCTTTTTGGTCAACGGATAGAACGGATTAAGAACCTATCCGAAAATTATAGCGGCGTTGTGCCGCTGCGCCGGGTCTTGCGGCTAAAGCCGCTTTCAGGAAGGTATTTTTTCGTGGGCGGGCGTAGCCCGCCCACGAAAAAAATACCCTTCAAACCGCGCCTTTAGGCGCAAATCGTGGGCCAAAACGAATTTTCGGATAGATTCTAAACGGAAGGAGTATAGAATGTGTACAGTCACAATGATACCGGAGGTGATTTCCCGGACGCCCCAGTTCCCGGCGTCCGGGGCGCTCGTGTTGTGAAATTTTCAGGTTATTGTTTTCTATTCACAAAATTTCACAACATAATAAGGAGATCGAGCCATGAACACCGAATACAATCCCTGGGAAATGGAGGCCCGTTGGCGCGCGCGCTGGGCCGAAGAACAAGTGTATCGCACCCCTGCCCTGTCGGGTGAGGGTGAAACTGCCCGCCGGACGTTCTATTGCCTGGACTTCTTCCCCTACCCTTCCGGCGCGGGATTGAGCGTGGGCCACGGGCGCAACTACGTCCCCAGCGACGTAATCGCCCGCTATCACCGGATGCGCGGCGACGCCGTCCTGCACCCGATGGGCTGGGACGCCTTCGGGCTGCCCGCCGAAAATGAGGCCATCAAAACCGGCGCGCATCCCGCCGACAGTACCCGCCGCTACGCAGTTAACTACAAACGACAACTGGACTTACTGGGCTGTTCCTACGATTGGGAGCGCGAGATCAACTCTGCCGACCACGCCTACTACCGATGGAACCAGCACTTCTTCCTGATGCTATACCGGCGTGGCCTGGCCTACCGCGCCGAAGCCCCTGTCAACTGGTGCGAAAGCTGCCAGACGGTGCTGGCTGCTGAAGAAATCGAGCAAGGCAACTGCTGGCGCTGCCACAATCCCGTCGCTCAACGCACCCGCAAGCAGTGGTACATCCGCGTGACCGCCTACACCGACGAACTGCACGCCGACCTGGAGCGCCTGGACTGGCCGGAACACATCCTGGCGATGCAGCGGCATTGGATTGGACGCAGTGAAGGCGTGGAAATTGAGCTGAAAGTAATGAGTAATGAGAAAGAGGTAATGAGTAATGAGATGTCCTCACTCATTGCTCATTACTCATTACCCATTACTTCCCCCGCCATCACCGTCTTCACCACCCGCCCCGACACCTGGTTCGGCGTGACCTTCGTGGCACTGTCGCCGGAGCACCCGCTGGCCGAGGCCATTGCCGCGCCGGAACAGCGCGACGCCGTGCGCGCCTACATCGCCGCTGCCAGACTGCGCACTTCGGATGATCGCCACACCCGCGAGCCGGACGGCGTCTTCACCGGCGCTTACGCGGCGATCCCCGGCGGCGCTCCCGTCCCCATCTACGTGGCCGACTACGTGCTGGGTGAATACGGCGCGGGCGCGGTGATGGGTGTTCCGGCCCACGATACCCGCGACTACGCCTTCGCGCAGAAGTACGCGCTGCCCATCAAGACGGTCATCGTCCCGCCCGGCGACGACTCTGCGCCCCTGCCCACCACCGATCCCGGCGTCCTGATCCACTCCGGGCCATTCGACGGCATGAACTCCGAAGATGCCATTGCCGCCATCACCGCGTGGATGGAGGCGGAAGGCTTCGGGCGACGCGCCACCCACTTCCGCCTGCGCGACTGGCTGATCTCGCGGCAGCGCTACTGGGGGACGCCCATCCCCATCATCCACTGCCCGGCGTGCGGCGAAGTCCCCGCGCCCGAGGCCGATCTGCCCGTAATGCTGCCCCCGCTGCCCGACTTCCGCCCGCGCGGCGATGGGCGCGCGCCGCTGGCGAACGCGCCGGACTTCGTCGCCACGGTCTGTCCCCGCTGCGGCGGCCCCGCCGAGCGCGAGACGGACACGATGACCGGCTTCGTCTGCTCGTCGTGGTACTACATGCGCTTCACCGACCCGCACAATCCCACGCAGTCCTTCGACCCGGCGCTGGCCGCGCGCTGGCTGCCGGTGGACGTCTACGTAGGCGGCGCGGAGCACGCCGTCGGCCACCTGCTGTACTCCCGCTTCTGGACGAAGACGCTGGCCGACGCCGGACTGGTGGATTTCCGCGAGCCGTTCCCCGTGCTGCGCAGCCAGGGCGTGCTGCACGCCCGCGATCCGCGCACCGGCAAGGTGGAGCGCATGTCCAAGTCGAAGGGCAACGTCGTCACGCCGGAGAGCGTCATCGAGCGGTACGGCGCGGATGTGACGCGGCTACATCTGCTGTTTATAGGGCCGTTCGAGGCCAACGTGATCTGGGAAACGGAGGAGGACGGCGTCACGCCGCAGCACATTGAGGGCGTGCGGCGCTTCCTACAGCGGGTGTGGCGGATAGCGAATAGCGAATGGCGAATGGCGAATGGCGAATCGCAAATAGCAAATGGCGAATGGCGAATGGCGAATGGCGAATGGGAGAGGCTCGAAAATGTTGCGCTATGCCGCGCTATGCATCGCACGATACGCGAGGTGACGGAACAGACTGAAGCGCTGCATTTCAACAAGGCGATCAGCGCGCTGATGACGTTCAGCGGGGAAGTGGAAAGCTATCAACGGCAATTTGGGATGACGGCAGAAGGCTTCGCTGCCTGCGCGACGCTAGTGAAGCTGCTGGCGCCCTTCGCGCCCTTCATCGCGGAGGAAATCTGGCGCGGCTGGGGCAACGCCGAGAGCGTCCACATCCAGCCGTGGCCGGCGTGGGATCCGGCGCTGGCGCAAGTCGAAGAGGTGGAGATGGCCGTGCAGGTCAACGGCAAGGTGCGCGACCGCATCTGCATCGCCGCCGGAACAGCCGAGGAGGTCATCCGGCAAAGTGCGCTGGCTGCGCCCGGCGTCCGGCGCGCGCTGGAAGGGCGCACCGTGCGCCACATCGTCATCGTGCCGGGGCGCGTCGTCAACATCGTCGCCTGAAATCTCAACGGATTCAACGGATTTGAACGGATTTCTTTTCCGTTCAATCCGTTCAATCCGTTGAGAATTTTTGCTTCAAGACCCGTTCAAGCTCGAACGGCGCCACTCCACTGATGACGACGTCGCCGGTTTCGGTAATGACAACTTCGGCGGGGGGAACGGCCTGGATGTCCGCGAGGGTGTAGCGGTCGGTCAGCAGGTGGATGGTTTGGTTGGCCGATCCCAGCATCCCGTGGCCGAGCGGCTGCGTCGCGTCGTAGCGCCCGGCGATGAATACGTCCGCGCAGGCCAGCAGCTCGGCGGCGGCGGGGAAAACTTGCACTTCGTCCCAGGTGTAGCCGGTGAAGATCAGCGTCGAGAGCGCCGTTTCGCGCCGAATACGCTCCAACAACGCCAGCAGTGGGTCAAATTGCTGCAACGGCTCCCCGCCGCTGAACGAGACGCCCTCAATCGCGTCGCCCAGCGCGACGATCTGGGCGAACAGGGCGTCTACCGGTGTCAGCGTCCCGCCCTCCGGGGGTTGCATCTCCGGGTTGAAGCAGCCGGGGCAGCCGAGCGTACACCCTTGCATCCACACCACCGCCCGCGCGCCCGGCCCGTTGGCGCGACTGCCCGGCAAAAACCGCGCGACCCGCAACGTTTGCATTCAACCCGATCCCATGAAAGTACAAGGCTGTTTCACGCAAAGGCGCAAAGACGCAAAGTAAAAAACAAAAAAACTTGGCGAGCTTTGCGTCTTGGCGTGAAATCGCTACCCGGCCTTCGCCTGCTCCCAGTCCTGCGCGGCATCCGCCACGCCGGCGCTCGCTTCCGGCGTCATCTCGCGGGATTCGATCTGACCGCCGAGGGCCGCTTCCAACGCCTTCGTCACTTCCAGGCAGCGCCCCCCCTGGATGCCCCGCACTTCAATCCGCACCCGGCCATCTTTTTCAATGAAGACTTCGATTTCTTGGAGTTCCATGTTCACGCTCCCTGCAAACAGGCTCAACGGATTAAACGGATTGAACGGAAAAATCCGTTGGATTCCGTTTCATCCGTTGAGAAATTCTTTATGCCATCTGGCGCAACACCAGGTGAACTTGCCCGCCGCGCTCGACTTGCTCCGAGACCATCTCAAAGCCCTGGGCCTGGAGCTTGTCGCACACGGCGTGGTAGGCGTAGCGCTGCGTCACTTCCTGCACAAATGTCTTCTGGTTGACGCCGCGCACGCCCCACCAGTCGGCCACCACCTCGTAGGCCTCGCCGCGTTTTTTGAAGCCGATGGGATACCCCTTGGTCTTGACTACCAGATCGGCCTCAGTACGCTGTCCGCCAAAACCCCGCACCTTGTTGCCTTCCTCATATTCGTATTTCAGGTCAGCCAGCGCCCGTTTGAGATACTCCAATTCCACAATCTGCGTCTTGATGCGTGTAAAATGCGACATAGTGACTCCTCCGAGAATACAAGACTGTTTCACGCTAAGGCGCAAAGACGCAAAGTAAAAAAAATTGGCGGGCTTGGCGCCTTGGCGTGAGATTTTCATCAGCGCGGCGACGCCGCCGTCAAGCGCGCGCCGTAGTTGAACGAGGTCGTCTCTTCGTTGCGGTCGGTGGCGGGCGGCGGCTCCGGCGAGAGGGCGGAGATTTCCGCGCGCATTTCGGGCGTCAGCAAGAGGTCCAACGCGCCCAGCGAACCCTCCAACTGCGCCACATTGCGCGCGCCAATGATGGGCGCGGTGATCGCCGGGTGGCTCCCCACCCACGCAACGGCCAGACTGACCGGGTTGTACCCGTGCTCTTTTGCAAACTGCGTGAAATCTTCGGCGACCTGATACACCCACTCGGCGCCATAGCGTGTCTGGTACATCGCGTTACTCACCAACCGCCCGCCCTCCGGCTTCCGCGCGACGCCATACTTGCCGGTGAGCAATCCGCCGCCCAACGGGCTATACGGGATCACACCGAGGCCTTCGGACTGCGCCAGGGGCAGGATTTCCACCTCCGCCTGCCGCTTGACGAGATTGTACATCGGTTGCAGGCAGGCAAACCTGGCCCACCCGTGCAACGCGGAGATACCCAACGCCTTGGCGATCTGCCACGCGGCAAAGTTGCTGACCGCCGGGTAG
>Ga0116144_10003193_pt1 | contig 16663 bp, 10 predicted proteins | sample AD_UKC035_MetaG_FD_89746 | JGI IMG/M metagenome (GOLD analysis project Ga0116144, IMG submission 89746) | Active sludge microbial communities of municipal wastewater-treating anaerobic digesters from USA - AD_UKC035_MetaG | ecosystem: Engineered > Bioreactor > Anaerobic > Digestate | place: USA...
CACATTTTGTAATAATTTCGTATTGCATAGCGAAATCCATTTCAACAAAAACGGAATAGAGTATTTGAGGCACATTGTTGGAAAAATGGGTTGAAACAACAACGCCGTCAGTGGGTTTAACAGATAGTAAAAATGGCGGCAGAAGCAAGTTTCTGTCAACCGCTCGGATGGAGCTGGACAGTGGCAGCGAGCCACAAGAAGGCTGTTGCAATTTGGTAAAAAAAGACTTACCTTTTTATATGCACGTTTGGTGCGAAGCGCCAGATCTTTAACAATATCAGTCGGATAGCGGTTGCTCAAAGTTTAATGAACACAGTTCGACAGGCGGTTTGAGATTTTTGCTTTGTGCGGGTTGTGATTCGGTTAACACCGAATCTGAATTATAGCTTTTGGGCACACATTCAGGCACCTGCAAACGAAGGTGCGCCGGAGGATTTGAAGCGGAAATTTGCTTTGCCAATGGATGTGAACCCAACAGAGAAATGGCCAGGAGTGATTATGAAAAACAATTTTTCAAGTCGCGTTCAAATGGTGATTCAATTTGCCCGCGATGAAGCGCTGCGGCTTGGACACGATTATATCGGCACCGAGCATTTGCTCTTGGGCTTGATCCGCGAAGGCGAGGGAGTTGCAATCGAAATTTTGCAGTCATTGGGTTGCGATTTGGATGAGATCAGAGCTGCCATCGAAGAAGCGGGGCGTGCCGCAAATGAAACCATGACCATCGGCAATATTCCATTTACCAAGCGCGCCGAAAAAATATTGAAAACCGCATACATGGAAGCCGATCGCCACAAGTCCGACATCATCGGCACTGAGCATCTGCTGTTGGCGCTGGTCAAAGAAAAAGAGGGGTTGGCCTCGCAGATCCTCAGCAGTTTCGAGATTAGCTACGAAGCGGTAAGCGAGGAGTTGGATCGCATAACGCAGGGTGCGCAAGAAACCCGTGCGAGCGCCGAACCAGAAGCAGCGCCGGGCAAGTCGCAGACTCCGGCGTTGGATCATTTTGGTCGCGATTTGACCGAGTTGGCGCGCAAAAATGAGCTCGATCCGATCATCGGGCGAGACAAGGAAATCGAACGGGTTGCCCAGATTCTGAGCCGGCGCAAGAAAAACAATCCTGTGTTGATCGGTGAACCCGGGGTAGGCAAAACCGCGATCGCCGAAGGATTGGCTTTGCGGATTGTCGAGAAAAAAGTTCCGCGCATTCTCTTCAACAAGCGTCTGGTCACTCTTGACCTCGGTGCAATCGTGGCCGGCACCAAATACCGCGGTCAGTTCGAAGAGCGCATGAAAGCCATCATGAATGAACTGGTAAAAACCCGCGACGTCATTCTGTTTATCGACGAGTTGCATACGATTGTCGGCGCCGGCGGCGCTTCGGGATCACTCGATGCATCGAACATGTTTAAACCCGCGCTGTCCCGAGGCGAGCTCCAATGTATCGGGGCCACCACCCTTGATGAATTTCGGCAGTTTATCGAAAAAGACGGTGCACTCGAACGCCGTTTTCAAAAAGTGATTGTCGATCCGCCCTCATTGCCGGAAACCTATGAGATCGTCCGCGGTTTACAGCTGCGTTACGAATCGCATCATCGGGTCAGATTTACCCCTGAAGCGATCGATGCCATCGTGAGGCTTTCTGATCGCTACATCTCTGATCGTTTTCAGCCGGACAAAGCGATCGACGTGTTGGATGAAACCGGCGCACGCGTGCATTTGGCCAATATTGTTGTGCCCAAAGAAATCACGGCGTTGGAGGAACAGATCAAAAAAGCACGTTCTGAAAAAGACACCGTGGTGCGCTCACAAAACTTTGAAAAAGCAGCCGTGCTTCGCGACCAGGAAAAGCGCCTGTTGGCCGAATTGGAAGATGCCAAAACCCGCTGGAATGAAGACGAAGAAAGCTCTTTTGCCGAAGCGACGATCGAAGATGTGTCGGAAGTGGTGTCGATGATGACCGGCATCCCGGTGACGCGAGTGGCGCAAGCGGAATCGAACCGGCTGTTGAAAATCAGCGAAGAACTGAAAAGACGGATTATTGGCCAAGACCAGGTCATCGATTTGCTGAGCAAAGCGATTCAGCGCACGCGTGCGGGATTGAAAGATCCGAATCGTCCGATCGGCTCCTTTATCTTTCTTGGGCCGACGGGGGTGGGAAAAACGCAATTGGCAAAAGAACTGGCGCAGTTCCTCTTCGACAGCGAAAATGCGCTGATCCGCATCGACATGTCGGAGTTTATGGAAAAATTTGCTGTTTCTCGTTTGACCGGAGCGCCTCCAGGTTATGTCGGCTACGAAGAAGGCGGCCAACTGACTGAAAAGGTGAGGCGCCATCCTTACTCGGTGGTGCTGTTCGATGAAATCGAAAAAGCCCATCCCGATGTGTTCAACATTCTTTTGCAGATTCTTGATGAGGGACACTTGACCGATGGGCTCGGGCGCAAAGTCGATTTCAAGAACACAGTCTTGATCATGACCAGCAACATCGGTGCCCGGCAGATCAGCCGCACCTCGGGCGTTGGCTTTGAAATGAGCACCAGATCAACATCAGCTGATTATGACACCATGCGCGCCCGAATTATCGAAGAAGTCAAGCGCTTGTTCAACCCTGAATTTCTCAACCGGGTGGACGAGATTGTCGTTTTCAATCAACTGCTGCGCGAAGACATGGTTAAAATTATCGACATCGTACTCTTGGAAACCCTGTCCAAACTCAAAGACCGCAATATCGGCATCGAGTTGTCAAAAGGGGCAAAAGAATTCCTCGCGGACAAAGGATTTGATCCGGTCTTTGGCGCTCGGCCGCTCAAACGGACGATTCAACGCTATTTGGAAGATCCCATCGCTGAAGAACTTTTAAAAGGCCGTTTTACGGATGGCAGTCAAATCCGCGTTAAAAGACGCGGCGACAAACTCGAATTCATCGAAGGGAAAAAGTCTTCCATCGGCTTTGATTCCGATGGGCCGAGTCAACCGCAAGCTCTGAACAACTAATCAGAAAAATGCGCACACTGGTGTCCGGTAACCGGACACCAGTGAAATGCACAATAAAAAAAGCGGATCAGAATCTGATCCGCTTTTTTTATCTTCCTGCCTTCTTTTATTTGCTTGTCACTTTGATCATCCTGCCGACGGGTACCTGCTGATCCAAGGTCAAACCATTCATCAGAGCCGCACTCTCCAAATCCGCTTGTGCCACACCCAATGACTGGAGAACGGTGCGCGCCGTCCCGGTGCGTTGCGTTTTTTTGACTATCAGTTTTGTGGGAGACACATTGATGCGATTGGCATCGGTGAGGGTGGTGAAACTTCTCATCGTTCTTTCAAAGGTTGTTTGGTATCCCGAGAATTGTGGCTCGGTGGTGTAGCCGTGAAAGACATAGATGTTGTTGTCCTTTTCGATAAAGAACGACTGAAAACCAAGGGCCTGGCTCTCATTCTGCAAGGAAGCGACCAAACGATGAGCCGTCAAGCTGTTGATCGAAACGGCATCCAGTTGCTTGACCGTCACACCGCTTTCGCTGACAAATGCCCTGGCGGCTTCGGCTGAATTGGTGCCGCCGCTCAAGCCAAAAATAATGACCGCATCTTGCTGATTGGAGATCATCTGCACTTGTGCCGGCGTATTGTTGACGGTCCATCCGGAAGGTACGGGGAAACTGAATTTCATGGTGGGATGATAAAAAGCGTTGCCGTCGACATATCCCTGACGCGGATCATCACCAAAGATCAGGCCATTCAGTTTGGCCAGATATTCGCTTTCATTAATGGCGAAATTGGTGCCTGCCATCTCTTTTTTCTTCTTTGCGGTTCGATCGATGACCGCCTGGATGCGATTGTCCGGATTCGGATGGGTGGAAAACCATTCCGGCAAGCTGGCGCCACCGGAAGCCGGATTCATGCGTTCCAGAGTGACGAAAAATGAAGCCATCCCGTTCGAGTCGTATCCGGATTTGAGAGAATAGTCCACACCCAGGTCATCGGCTTCTCGCTCATCTGCCCGGCTGAAGCTCAAAAACAACATTTGGACGCCGAATTGGGCAAGATCTGAATATTGCCGCATTTTTTCCGAAAGGATCAATCCAACTCCCAACCCCAGACTGGCCAGGCTCTGTTGGGTATATTGCTGAGCGGAATGGCGCATGTTGACGTGTCCGAGTTCGTGGCCGATGACTCCGGCCAGTTCGGCTTCGTTGTTCATATAGGCCAGGATGCCTCGCGTCAGGTAGACATAGCCGCCTGGCACGGCAAAGGCATTGACCACCGGCGTGTCGAGCACCTTAAAGGTGTAGGGCAAATTGGGGCGATGGGTGATAGCTGCTATCCGTTGCCCCAGATTGTTGACATAGGCATTGAGCGCGGCGTCTTCGTAGACTCCATAGGTCTGCACGATTTCTTGATCGGTTTGCTGTCCCAGCGAAATTTCATCCGCCTCGGACAACAGCATGAGCTCCCGCTTGCCAGTCACTGGATTTACCGCACAAGAAATTACCCATGCCATCAGGATAATAACCAGCAATGCGGAAAAACCGACCGCGATCTGTCTGCGTTTCATTTCTTCTCCCTCCCTGAATAAATGTGGATTCTTCAGCCTGCTGATCAAGGCAGCAGGATGTTCATCATCATCGATGAGCTATCGGCGCTGCATGCGTCCTTCAATAAAAGATCGGATCTCGGTCTGCTGCAGGATTCTTTCGATGACCGCATCGGCGAGCAAGATTCCGATCTCGGAATGTTTTTGCGGTTCAAAGCCGAAATAGCGCTGGCTTTGTCCAAAAAGAACAAAATCAACCGTCGCTCCGCGGTAAACAGCCTGAGGATCAATGGGGTTAGCGCCCACATTGGCCGACAAGATTGCCACATCATCAGCAGATATTTTTCGGAAGCTATAGTCGATGCCCGACACCTGCAGCACACTGTGCTTTTCCAAAGCAGCGGCGCGGGCGTTTGTCTTGATCAAGGTGAGCAAATCTTTGCCTGTACATTCAAAGGTGACGAGATAGTTTGAAAATGGCAGAATTTCGTTGATATCCAGTTTGGTGATCGGGCCGGCGGGCAAATCCTTGCGAATGCCGCCGCCGTTGATCACTGCGAAATCAGATCGCGCTTGATCGCGAATGGCGTCGGTGACAAAGTTGCCAAGGTTGCTCTCGGCATAATCCGTCCGCACCCAATCGGTCAACAGGGTACCGATCGTTTTGCCGTATTCATCATCGATCTGTCGTCGATAGAGCTCGACTCGTTCTGTCAACAGCTTCGACGGCTCCCTCACCTGGTCTACCCAGGTCGATATCAGTTCATAGTCATAGTCGGCGATTGAATCGCCAGCTACCGAGCAGGTCAACACACCAAGGCTGGTCGTCTTCGAACCGGTCTGAACGATGAGGACGCCGTTTTCTTTCACCGGCTTGGGCAAACGAGTATGGCTGTGTCCACCAATGATGACATCTGCGCCGCGGATTTGCTGAGCGAGTTGCAGGTCCTGTTCATAGCCCTGGTGGCTCAACAAGACAATCAGGTCGGTTTTGCGATCCAGCCGGTTGATGGCGTTCTGGGCTGTGCGAACCGGATCGAGCACTTGTACCCCGGCAAGATTTTTTACTGCAGTGACGTCAGCGAGGTCACTGAGGATCAAACCCACCACACCCACTTTGAGATTGCCGACTTGATAGATTTTTTCGCCCAAGGGCGCCAACAGTTTGCCATTGACCAGCAGATTGGCGGACAGCACATCGAAATCAGCCAGCTCGATGAGACGGCGCAAATTTTCCTGCCCCTCATCGAATTCATGATTGCCGATGGTCATCACATCGTAGCCCATCAAATTCATCATTTCGACGAATCCGCCCCCTTTGGCACCGTTGACGGCGATCTTGGACAAGGGAGTTCCGGTAAGAATGTCGCCGGCATCGAGAAGGAGTGAGGCGGGTCGGTGTTGACGTATCCGGCGGATCTGTTCTTCCAGAGCAACTGCTCCGCCGATCAACGGTCTTGGCTTGGTATCGACCCAGGTCGCAGCCATCGGGATATATTGCGAATGCATGTCATTGGTATGCAACAGCGTGATTGCACCTTGCTGCTGAGTCCTTTTGCAGCCGACCACACAAAAAACAACGGCAGCCGATAAAGCCCACCGCATCCATCTACCATCTTGCATTCCGGACTCCTTTTATCTGTGCTTTCGTCTGTCCGATAGTCTCGAGCAAAACTTGGCTTTCTCAGCCATTTATGCTGTGCATTTCGCGGCCAGTTCTGAACGAATTAGTTGGACTTGAGAAGAGTGTGCAACCCTGTTTTGTTCAATTCTCATAAGTATAGCGATTTAGTGAATCAGTATCAAGAGAATTTCAAGCCGTCGGGTATACGCTTCAGGGTTGAATCTATGCCGAAATTTACCTATCTTAAAAAAATCCAGTCAAATTCGATTGCCAAGCAGGAAACCAGCGATGAAAGTCCAAATCCAAAACGTGCAACAAATCTACAAAGGATTTATCCAGCTCGATGAAGCGACTCTGCAGTTCGAAAAATTCAATGGAACGATGAGCCGAGCCGTGCGGCGCATCAATGTCTATCGCGGCGATGCCGTGGCGGTTTTGTTATTTGATTCGCTTCGCAGCTGTTGTTATTTTGTCCGCCAGTTCCGCTATCCGGTTTTTACAGTGGAGCCCCAGAATGCCTGGCCGCTTGAGGTCGTTGCCGGATCGGTCGAGAGCAACGACGGACTCCTCGTAACAGCGATAAGGGAGGTCGAAGAAGAGGCCGGATTTCGCATCACCGGCGATCAATTGGTGGCCATCGGCCGATGCTACCCAAGCCCCGGCGGTACATCGGAACGCATTTTCCTCTATGCGGTCGACGTAGCGAACGCCACGCGCGTCAACGACGGGGGTGGACTGACAGCAGAAGAAGAAGATATCCAGGTCATCGAGCTCTCGGAATCGCAAGTTCATCGGCGGTTCATCAACAACGAATTTTGTGATGCCAAAACCTTGCTCTGCCTGCATTGGTATTTTAGCCGGCAGCCAAACCGCTCTGAGGTTTGAAGGTGGTTCGCTCGACCGCGAGGTATGATCAACCCCAAACAGCGGGATCGGGCATGCTGTCGATGACAAGTTCGGAGTCGGCAGCAACTCGCTGATTCGGCCAGATTTTAACACCTGCATTCACAGTGCATCGATCGCCAATAACCGAATCGTCGGCAATAATCGCCCCCAGATACCGGCGCTTGCTGTCGATCGCTTTGCCCTTGATCACCGATTGGATCGTGGAACCATCGCTGTTTGCGGAAACGGTCGTTACCCGGGAACCGATGCGGCAACGGTTGCCGACCACCGAATGCAAAAGCCGTGCGTTTGCGCCTACCCTGACGCCATCCATCACGAGCGACCCTTCGATCTGAGCACCTTTTTCCAGACAAACATCGGCACCGATGACCGTGCCGCTGCCGATTCTGCACCCTTGCGCGATACGACATCGATCCCCGATCAAGGCTGGTCCTTCGATTGAAACAGTGGGATGAATTCGAGCGTCAGAACCGATCCGCACTGTGCCTTGCAGTCGCGCCCCAGCGGTTGTGGTTTTCCGGTTATCGTTCTGCAGATCCTGGAGAAAAAAATCCTGATGCTCGAGCAGATCCCACGCATAGCCGGTCGGCAGCCAAAAACTGCTGATCGGCACGGTATAAAACGGCTTTTCCCTGGCGATGCCCAAAATGCCATCGACGATTTCGATCTCGCCCCGCACACTTAGCGGAGCCTTGCGGAGTTTATCAAAGACCTCGGGCAGAAAAATGTAACAGCCAATATTGGCCAGATCGCCCAAATCCCTATCGGGTTTTTCGACCAGATCGAGCACCAAACCCTGAGCATTCACCTGATAGACACCATACAGAGAGGGATCGGGCACCCGTTTGACCAATGCCCCGTTTTCCACCTGCAACAGTTTTTCGAGATCGACGCGGCTGAAAAGGTCATCGCCGTTCATGGCGACAAATCTCCCGCGGATGTGCGGCTCAGCCTGCAAGACGGCATGACCAGTCCCCAATTGTTCTTTTTGTTCTTGATAGATCAGACGAATACCGCGATAAGATTCGCCAAGTCGGCCATGGATCATCTCCTGCCGATAGCCGACAATCAGGATGACCTGATCAAACAACCCGACCATTTGATCAAGGCTATGCTCGATCAACGGCCGATTCAATATCGGCAACAGGGGTTTGGGACGCGTCAGAGTGAGAGGATAGGTGCGGGTGCTTTTCCCTGCCACCATCAATACCGCTTGCATAGACCTCCTTTTTCCCTTGCGTTTTACGATCTAATTCGAAATCTTTATGTCATCCGGCTTGCCCTGCAAAGATGCAATCGGAAGAATGGGTACCAGACACCAGCTCCCCCACACCCGATCCCAGAAGATTCTTGATGTCCAGTTGGGGTGACATCGCTGATAGAAAATATACTCCAATGATTTGACTATTTCAAGGCAATGTTGGAGTTGAGATGCATAGATCCTGAAGTTGTTATCGATAAAATGTCGTGGAAAATCGACGATAGCAATTCAAACACATTGCTCGCAAGCCGAAAGGTTCATGACATGAAAGACCAGATCGGAGTTTGGCAGATAAAAGATCCCAAATCGACACCCGACAATCCGCGCTGGTTTATGGTCGACATCGAGTCTGTCAAAACCTTTGAGCCGCTTTTCACGCTGGAAGACTTGCGCCGGCAGCAAAACCTTGCCGATTTGTTGGCTTTGCGCCGCGGCAACCGTTTCTCGGTTATGCCGGTGACCATTGAATATTATCAGCAGATAATCAGATTGCGGTCTGCATAGACCAAGAATCTGATCGTTTCGCCTAGCACAAAGGAGGCACTCGCATGAGAGCCGGGTTAATCGGGCGAATCGCTGCTGCATCAGCAATTGTGGGGCTTTGCCATTGTTCACCAGGGCCGTCCATCGACCTCGAACTCAAGCTGGCCAAAGGAAAAACTTTGATTCATAAGCGTTGCAGCTCTGCAAAACAAGAGAAAGGGACACCGATGAAAAGATCTCGATGGATTATGGTGTTGAGTCTGACCGCAATCCTGCTCGGATTCACTATCAGCCGGTCGGCCGAAAAAACAAACCCAGCAACTCTTTTGATTCGCTGCGATGATATCGGCATGTGCCACGCGGTCAACATGGCGTGCAAGCAATTGATCGAAAGCGGTGTTGTCTTTTCAGCATCAGTCATGTTTCCCTGCCCCTGGTACCAGGAAGCGGTTGACTTGCTAAAGGAGAATCCGCAAATCTCGGTCGGAGTCCATCTGACCCTCAATGCCGAATGGACCAATTATCGCTGGGGTCCGATCATCGGGCGGCAAGCGGCGGCCAGCCTCATCGACAGCTGCGGTCATTTCTGGCCCTCGCGCGCCAGTTTTATCGCCCACTCGCCAAAAATTGAAGAGGTGGAAGCAGAAATGCGCGCCCAGATCGAGCGGGCATTGACTTCGGGGCTGCGGATCGATTACCTCGACCACCACATGAGCACAATTGTCGAGACACCGGAATTGCGTGAATTGTTGGAAAAACTGGCCAAAGAATATAACCTCGGCATTTCGCGCTACTTTGGCGAAAACACCTTACAAGGGATCTATGCGGTACCGATCGAAGAAAAATCGGACAGTTTGCTGACGATCATCGACAGGCTGCAACCGGGCGGCACTTATTTGCTGGTTTTTCATATTGGCCGCGACGAACCTGAGCTGCAGGCGATGAAAGACCTCAACTCCTTTGGTTTGCCGCAGATGAGCCGTCATCGGCAGGCCGAACTGCATGCCCTCTGCTCGCCGGATTGGCGCGAAAAAGCCAAACAGAACCAGATCGAGCTTATAACCTATCGCGATTTGATCGCGCAGAAAACGACTGCCGGCATGAGCCGGCCGCAAGTCCAACAGGATTGAAAAAGATGCAATCCAGACCGCAACGGCGCGATTTTATTGTCTTGCTCCTGATGGTGAGTATGATGTTTGTGTTTTGTCGCCAAGATCCAGGCGCACAATCGCAAGGGTGCAAACAGCTGCCGGTTCACCTCAGCCATCTGGGCGCAATCGTGCGCGGCGATACCACCCGACCAGAGTTGGCGCTGATCTTCACCGGCGGGGATTACAGCGACGGCGGCAACACGATTCGAACCGTTTTACAAAAAAAACAGATCTTGGCGGGTTTCTTTTTTACCGGACAGTTCTATCGCCAACCGCAGAATACCGCCTTGATACGCGGATTGATCGCTGACGGCCATTATCTCGGGCCACATTCGGATCAACATCTGCTCTATTGTGACTGGTCAAATCGCGACTCTCTTTTGGTCAACCGCGAGGAATTTTTTGCCGACCTCGATGCCAATTACGCGGCGATGGCCATGTTCGGCATCGAGCGGAATAAAGCCAGCGTCTTTATTCCGCCTTATGAATGGTATAACGCAACAATTGCTGACTGGGCAAAGGATGCCGGGGCAGTGCTGATCAATTTCACTCCCGGCACCCTGTCGCATGCAGACTATACCACTCCCGAAATGACATCCTACCGCTCCTCGGCAGAAATTCTGAATTCGATTTATTGCCATGAAAAAAAGTCGCCAAGCGGATTGAATGGTTTTATTCTCTTGATGCACATCGGCACGGCTCCGCAGCGAACAGACAAACTCTATAACCACCTGTCAAGCTTGATCGACGCCCTGGGGAAAAACGGATATCGCTTCACGAGAATCGATCGGATGCTGCCATATGAATCGATTGTTCCTAAAAATTGCGCTCATTTTCATTTTTCTTCTCAGTGCCGGCGTCGCGCTCTTTTTTCTCCAACCCCTGGATCAAGAGCGTTTGGCAAAGGAACCGGTTCTTTCACGGGTCATTCAAGACCGGCATGGGCTGTTGTTGCGACAGACCCTTTCCAGTCAACAGGGGCGTGCGGCTTGGGTAAAAATCGATGAATTTTCCCCGATTATTCCGCAGATCTTTATCGTTCTGGAGGACAAGCGTTTTTGTTCGCATTGCGGTATCGATCAACTGGCCTTGTTGCGTGCCGCGTGGAGCAATGTCAAAAATCGGCGAATCGTCTCCGGAGGCTCCACGATCACCCAACAATTGGCCGAAACAATCTATGATTTGCCGCAAAATGCGCTTTGCAAACCGCTCGAGGCGCTTTTGGCCATCCGCCTTGAGAACTGGCTGAGCAAAGACGAAATCCTCGAGCACTATCTCAACCGCATTCCATTTGGCAATCAGGCTTTTGGCATTGAAACAGCTGCGCAAACCTATTTTGATAAACCGGCGTCTCACCTTTCTTTGCCGGAGCTTGCCTATCTGGCCGGGCTGCCGCGTGCACCGAGTCTCTATGATCCTTTTCGCCATCCCCAGCGCGCGCTCGAGCGTCAGAATCAGGTGCTCAATCGATTGTACCGGACCGGTATCATCGATTCCATGCAGCTGCAAACCGCTCTGCAAGCGCGGATCGAGCTGAGCAAACCCCAACGGCTCTTTCGAGCCCCACATTTCAGCCGCTGGGTATTATCGAAAATAACAATCGATGAACGTGAAATTCTTACATCCCTCGATTTGCCGCTGCAACAGCAAATCGAGATTTTGGTGGACGATCATCTAAAAAATCTCGAACCTTATCACGCCACCAATGCCGCGGTTTTGGTGGTTGACAACCGCACAGGCGAAATTCGGGTTTGGATAGGGTCGCGCGATTTTTTTTCTGAACAACAGCCGGGCCAAGTCGATGGTGTCCTGGCGTTGCGGCAGCCCGGATCGACACTCAAACCCTTCACCTACGGTCTGGCACTGGAAAGAGGGCTAACACCGTCTTCTATTCTGCCGGATATTGAGACCCATGCGGCAACCACCGGCGGCGATTTTACCGTGCACAATTACGACGAAACTTATCACGGGCCGGTGCGCTTGCGAACCGCTCTGGCATGTTCCTATAATGTACCCGCCGTCCGCGTGCTCGAAAGCCTGGGTAGCGATCTGTTGCTCGATCGGTTGCACCGCGCAGGCTTTGCTGGTCTGGACAAACCCGCATCCCATTATGGGCTGGCCCTCACCCTGGGCAGCGGTGAGGTGCGTTTGTTCGAATTGGTCAGGGCGTATCGAGCTCTGGCAACCGGCGGTCTGGTCCAACCGTTGCGTTATTCGGCAACCAGCGATAAAAGCGATGAACAGGATAACAAACCGCTTTTTTCCCCGCAAGTCTGTTTTCTATTAAACGACATGCTCAGCGATGCCGCTGCCCGAGCACCGGCTTTTGGCTATCAAGGCCCCCTCAACTTGCCTTTCCCCTGCGCCGCTAAAACCGGCACGTCAAAGGATTATCGGGACAACTGGACAATCGGCTATACGAGTGACTATACCGCAGGGGTTTGGGTCGGCAATTTCGACGGCAGCCCAATGCAACGCGTCAGCGGCATCAGCGGTGCCGGGCCGCTTTTTCGTCAAATCATGCTTGTTCTGCATCAAAAGAAAGATCCAGCACCCTTTAATCAACCGGCCGGCCTGATCCGCTGCAAAATTTGTTCACAATCGGGTGAAATTCCTGGCCCGGCATGCGAACAAAAGATGGAGGAATGGTTTCTCGCCTCGCAAGTTCCTCAGGATACCTGCTCGGTTCATCGCTGGGTGGACATCGACTCCCGCACCGACCTGCCCGCTAAAGCCGGGACCTTGCCCCAATTTGTGGTCAAACAAAAAATCGAGCTCTGGCCGCCGGAATACACGCCATGGTTGGTTGCCAACCAGCGCTCATTGCCCTTTCGCGTCAACAGCCTTTCACCCCAAGCAACAACCGGATCTCTGCGTATTGCGTTTCCCGACGAAGGCGATATTTTTAAAATCGATCCGATTCTGAGACCCGAGTACCAGATCCTGCACCTCGAAGCGAATGTCTCTGAAGGAATCGATACGGTTTACTGGTTCGTCGATGACAGCCTGATTGGATGGAACACCCATCCCTTTTCCCGCCAATGGACCTTGCAGCCCGGTGAACACACGATCTCTTTATCCGAAAAAGATTCCTCATCAGCAGACAGGATTCGCATACAAGTTTATTGAAACTACGGGTGTCACCCAACCGCTGCAAACACCCGGATTCGGTGCGAAGCACCGAGTCCCACAGAAGATCAATCTGCCAGAAACAAGAAGGGCGAAAAACACAATTTTCACAACCCTGTAAAGAACAAGCGATTGAATGTATTTTGAACCGGTCAGCACCGAATCCAGGATGAAAAAATGGAACAGGAGAAAAACATTGCTTGTTGAACATTAAATGCCTAATTTTTTGAGTAGTCAATGCCGAACAGGCGTTGCAAAGAAAAGAGTTGGCGTCAAGGCAAGTGGAGCGAGTCATGCAAGAAAGCGGCATTGTGCTTGCAGTGGAGGGGAATCGGGCTCGCGTTCGTCTGAACCGAAGCGAAAAATGCGGGGAGTGCGGCCTTTGCGATTGCTTTGGCGATGGCGGCATGCGCCTGACAGCGGAAAATGCGCTTGGTGCCAAAATTGGTGACCAGGTGACGGTATTTGTCCAGCCAAAACAGTTGATCGGCCACAGTTTTTTGTTGTTTCTCTTTCCCATCGCCGCCCTGATTGCAGGTTATTTTGTCGGCCGTTCTGTTTTGGCGTCACCAGATTCTGCCGAAGGGCCGGGCATTTTAGGCGCATTCGTCGGTTTGCTCGCCGCTGCCGGAGTGATCAAATGGTTTGATTCCCGACGGACTGCAGCCCCCTTTGCCGCCCGCATCATCGCCAAAAACGAAGATGTTCTGCAAGCACAAGCGGATCGGCCTGCAGGCGAAGAGGCGCCAAGCACCAATTCATTTAACCGAGGATGAAAGCGGTTTCTTGATGAAAAAAATCGGATCGCTCTTTGTACCTGTTTTGCTTTTTTCTCTGGCTGCCCTCAGGGGAGCCCCTGTCCAGGACATGCAATTGTTGTCGACATCGAACCAGGAATTGACAATCGAGTTTCGCCCGCAAAACTGGCAAATCATCAAGATGTCCGACAAGGATGAGTCAATCATCCAGTTTGACCGCTGCGAACAAGTTGCCGAAATCGGCATGCCGATTCTACCCGTCCGCACAATCACCGTTGGAATTCCTATGCACGGTGATGTTGCCATAGAAACAATCGATTCCGAGTATGCAGAAAAAAGCGATATCCGGCTGCTTCCGGCTGCGGCGCCCGCAAGAGATGAGCTCGGCATGATGGCGACTGCACAGAGTACGGCTATCGATTCTGTCTATTCGACTGCCAATTTCTTGCCTGCGCAGTTGGTGCGGTCAGAGGAACCGACCTATTTTCGCAATCAGCGAATCATCCGCTTGACTTTTTACCCGCTGCAGGTCGCACCCGAAAAGCGATTGGTCCGGCAATATCAGCGTATTGTTGTACGAGTGCGGTTCAACGCCGCTGCTGCTGCGCCACCGGCTCGCCCGGGCCGGGACGAAGAGTTGTATCGCCGGCTGTTGTTGAATTATGAACAGGCAAAAGACTGGCGGCGTTCGCCTGCCGCGCTGCGCAAGACAAGCCAAAGCACCTTTGAGGGCAACAACTGGTATCAGCTGGTGATTCGGCAAAAAAACGGTATCCAGCACGAAGGAATCTACAAAGTCGATGGCGAAACGCTGGCAAAGGCAGGAGTTCCGCTGGGCAGCATCACCCCATCCACGTTGCAGCTGTTCAACAACGGCGGGCGGGAGTTGCCGATGGATCTGAAAACTGCGCGCCCCGACAGCTTGATCGAAAACCCCATCACTCTGGTCGGCATGGAAGACGGCCGCTTCGACAACGCAGATTACATTCTCTTTTATGGTCGCGGGCTGCAGGGTGCAACCTATGACGCCCAAACCGGCAAATATAGCCACTCTATCAACCATTTTACCGACGAAAACATTTATTGGCTGACCTTCAATTCTGCGCCCGGCAAACGGATGGAGAACAAAATATCGCTGCCGGAGACCGATCTGACTCCCGAGCCCAGTTTTTCCGATTTGGTCTTTGAAGAAAAAGAGCAGCACAATGTCCTCAATTCCGGATTTGTCTGGTTCGGACAACAGCTGACCAGAGACAAACCGTCCTTTTCGCTCAGCTTAAACATGCCCGGCGCCATTCCCGATTCGACCGCCGAGTTGCGCGTCCAAATGGCAGCCACCACTTCCGGCACGCATTCGTTTCGGCTGCAACTGAATGGATTCTTTATTCAACAAACCAACATCAACGGCATTTCCAGCGGCTATGGACTGGGCGGTTCGTCCTCGCTTTTCAAGGGTATTCTGCTCGACGGACCCAACACCCTGAACGTGCAGTATCAATCGACTTCTGACATCTCGATGGCCTATGTCGATTGGATTGAAATCGAATACAAACGCCGGTTTCGCGCGGTCAGCGACCAACTGGCCTTCAACGCGCCCAAGCGGCAAGGGGCTGTTCTCTATCAGATCCAGGGATTCAGCCGCAACGATATTCAGATTTTCGATGTGAGCAACGCTGGGCAAATCAGCCGCATCGGCAATCCGCCGGTCAGCACCGGTTCGGTGCGTTTCGTCGACGATGCAGACCCTCTGGTTCCAAAACGCTATTTGGCCCTGACTCCCGGCGCTTATCGAACGGTGGATGCGATTCGACAGCGCACGGTGACCAATTTGCGCGCTCCCCGGACCGTTGACTATATCATCATCACCGCAGACGACTTTTACCAGCAAGCGGCACAGTTGGAAAGTCTTTATGAAACCTATCTGCAAAACGATCGCCTGGCAACTGAAGTCGTGCGGATTTCCGACGTCTACAATCAATTCAGCTGGGGACTGGTCGACGTCACCGCAGTGCGTGATTTTCTCGTCTATGCCGAGACCCATTGGGGTAGTCCCCGCTATGTGCTGCTCTTCGGTGATGGTCATTTCGATTATCGCAACATCCTCGCTTATCAGACACCCAACTTGATTTTGCCGTACGAGACCACCGACCGTTATGAAACCACCAGCCGGGCGACCGACGACTGGTTTACCTACACAAAACCCACCGCCGGCATGCAGATGGCAATCGGCAGAATACCGGTACAAAATGTCAACGAAGCCCAAAGCACTGTCGATAAACTGATTCGCTACGTTGCACAAGCCGAATTTGGGGAGTGGAGGAAAAAGGTTACACTGGTCAGCGACGACGAACTGATCGCTGGAGGGCAGGGCAACTTATCGGACGTCATCCACACTTTGCAGACCGAAACACTGGCAGAAGGCTTTATCCCCGATTTGCTCGATCGAAAAAAAATCTATCTCATGGAATACCCGGCGGTTCGCAATGCCAGCGTTTCCGGGGTAACCAAACCGGATGCCACCGAGGATTTGCTCAACCAGATCAATCAGGGATCGTTGTTGATCAACTATATCGGCCATGGCAATGACGATCTGTGGAGTCATGAACGGGTATTGAACAGTTCGAGTGATTTCGAGCGCATTCAAAACGGTGACCGCATGGCGGTGTGGGTGGCAGCGACTTGCGAATTTGCCTTCTGGGACCAGCCGCAGAAGCAGAGTCTTGCAGAACGCATTCTCAATGCCGCCAACCGCGGCGCAGTCGCCATGATCTCGTCATCGAGATTGGCTTATTCCAATTACAATGCCGACTTTAA